>Ga0209792_1000001_pt1:1857500-2168213 | contig 2168213 bp, 1835 predicted proteins | sample EBPBio142005_DNA_FD_185860 | JGI IMG/M metagenome (GOLD analysis project Ga0209792, IMG submission 185860) | Wastewater treatment Type I Accumulibacter community from EBPR Bioreactor in Madison, WI, USA - Reactor 1_6/14/2005_ DNA (SPAdes)... | ecosystem: Engineered >...
CTGCGGCAGTGAGGCTGTGGGCGATAAGGTCCATGGCCGAGAGGGAAATAACCCAGATTAGCAACTAAGGTCCCTAATACATGGTTAAGTTGATCAAACGAGGTGGAGTTTCTATGACAGCCAGGATGTTGGCTTGGAAGCAGCCACTCATTTAAAGAGTGCGTAACAGCTCACTGGTCGAGAGACTCTGCACGGAAAATAATCGGGCATCAAACCATGAACCGAAGTTCTAAGATTGCTACTAGGTAGTATATCGGTAGGGGAGCATTGAAATCTGCGCTGAAGGTGTGTGGCGATGCATGCTGGAGCGATTTCAAAAGAAAATGTAGGCATAAGTAACGATAATTGAAGTGAAAAACTTCAACGCCGTAAACCCAAGGTTTCCTGATCAATGTTAATCAGATCAGGGTTAGTCGGGTCCTTAGGCAAACCCGAAAGGGGTAGCTGATGGCAAGTTGGTTAATATTCCAACACCTGCTTTAGATTCGATGGGGTGACGGGGTAGTGAAAGATCCGCCTGGTGACGGAATACCAGGTTAAAGGGTGTAGATATAGGTTTTGTAGGTAAATCCGCAAGAACTGTCGAACCTGATAGTACAGCAAAGCTTCGGCTGCGTTGATAGTGATCCTAATCAGACCTCCGAGAAAAACCTCTAAGTTATGTTTAAAGCAGCCCGTACCGCAAACCGACACAGGTGGGTGGGATGAATATTCTAAGGCGCTCGGGTGAGCCTTGGAGAAGGAACTAGGCAAATTGACGCTGTAACTTCGGGATAAAGCGTACCTACTTCGGTAGGTCTCAGTAAAATGGTACAACCAACTGTTTAGCAAAAACACAGGGCCCTGCAAAATCGAAAGATGACGTATAGAGCCTGATACCTGCCCGGTGCTGGAAGGTTAAGGAAGGATGTTCGGAGTAATCCAAAGCTTCTGACTGAAGCCCCAGTAAACGGCGGCCGTAACTATAACGGTCCTAAGGTAGCGAAATTCCTTGTCGGGTAAGTTCCGACCTGCACGAATGGTCTAATGAGTTGTACACTGTCTCCTCCAAGAGCCCGGTGAAATTGTAGTATCGGTGAAGATGCCGGTTACCCGTCACGGGACGGAAAGACCCCATGAACCTTCACTACAACTTTGCATTGATTTTGAATTTTTGATGTGTAGGATAGTTGGGAGACTTTGAAGCGGTGTCGCCAGGCATCGTGGAGTCAACGTTGAAATACCAACCTTTAAACATTTAGAATCTAATCCCTAACGGGAAACAGTGCATGGTGGGTAGTTTGACTGGGGTGGTCGCCTCCTAAAATGTAACGGAGGCTTGCAAAGGTTCCCTCAGTACGGTTGGTAATCGTACATAGAGCGTATTAGTATAAGGGAGCTTGACTGTGAGACTTACAAGTCGAGCAGGGACGAAAGTCGGCTAAAGTGATCCGGTGGTTCTGTATGGAAGGGCCATCGCTCAAAGGATAAAAGGTACTCTGGGGATAACAGGCTGATCTCACCCAAGAGCTCATATCGACGGTGAGGTTTGGCACCTCGATGTCGGTTCGTCACATCCTGGGGCTGGAGAAGGTCCCAAGGGTTCGGCTGTTCGCCGATTAAAGTGGCACGTGAACTGGGTTCAGAACGTCGCAAGACAGTTCGGTCCCTATCTGTGATGGGCGCTAGTAAATTGAGAGGACATGACCTTAGTACGAGAGGACCGGGTCGTATGTACCGCTGGTGTATCTGTTGTGCCGCCAGGTGCAATGCAGAGTAGCTACGTACAGCATGGATAAACGCTGAAAGCATCTAAGCGTGAAACCAACCTCAAGATGAGTTTACTTTTAAGGGTTGTCAAAGACTATGACGTTGATAGGCTACAGGTATAAAGGTGGTAACATCAAAGCCGAGTAGTACTAATTGCCCGTAAGCTTTATTTTTTTATTTTCTTTATTGAAAATATACCTTGTTATTAAAGTTGTAACTTATCCCAATATGTAATTTATTTTAGCTTCGTGCTAATTACCTTTTTATGGTGGTTTTGCCGAGGGTGTTCACCTCTTCCCATACCGAACAGAGAAGTTAAGCCCCTCATGGCCGATGGTACTACACAACAATGTGGGAGAGTAGGTAGCTGCCATATTTATTGAAAGCCCCTCGATTTATCGAGGGGCTTTTTTGTTTACACTATTTAAGTGGCTTTGATACGCAAACAGTGAGCCAGTGATTTTGAAATTGTTTTTTGGGAAAGTAGAACTCCTGCCTTGTGTCGGCAAAGCTCTTTACGACATTGAGTTGTATCCGATTTTACCAACTATTTTTCGGTATTATACCTTTAATTCGAAAGGCATTGCTGACTTTTTGATTTCCTATTTCTGTTCTTCATTTATTTCAGATGAATAGAGGTATGCTGTACAAGTGTGCGACGCAACGATGGTGAGTATGGAGATACTGCTGGGGTCATAATTATTTACATAATGTGTTATATACAGACATAAAAAAACCTTTCAAAAAAAAATGAAAGGTTTTAAATATTGTGGAGTCTGAAAGATATTAATAATCTCTACCGCCGCCACCGTAACCACCACGGTTACCGCCGCCATATCCACCGCCGCCACGATTGCCACCGCCGCCGTATCCACCACGGCTTCCACCGCCACGGTTACCGCCGCCGCCAAAGCCGCCACTGCGTTTTTTGTAACCACCTTCGCCTTCAGGACGTGGTTGTGATTCGTTTACTACGATTTTGCGACCTTGAATTTCTGTTTCATGCAAACCGGCAATAGCTGCTTTTGCTTCTTCATCGTTTTCCATTTCAACAAAACCGAAGCCTTTGCTACGGCCACTCATTTTGTCTTTAAGAATTTTAGCACTTGTTACTGATCCGTAAGGTGCAAATAAGCTGTTTAAATCTTCGTCAGTCATTGACCAGCTTAGGTTTCCAACGTAAATGTTCATTGTAAAAACTTTGTTTGTAAATAATTAAATTAAAACCATAATGCATTAGTTGGTACAATGAACTGAAAACGACTCAATAAGAAAATCAAATCAGCCAACGGTTTAAACTAAATCCATTAAAGCAGTACAAATGTAGTGTTATTATTTAAAAATTGTATGCTTTTTGAAAAATTCTGTGTTATTGTAGTAACATATTTAATAAGCGGCTGTCCCTATCATAAATGTCTCTTCTAAAATTGAGTTTTCCGGTTTTGGAACCTACCCAGCTGGTAAAGTAAACAATGAATACAGGTACTGTTTGTTTGAGAGTTACATATTTTTCTTTTCCGCTATTCATAGCAGAATCTATTTTTTGGGAATTCCAGCTTGTATCATTGCGAAGTAGGTATTCCGCTAACTTTTTGGGTTCTGCCAGGCGAATACATCCATGACTGAACGCCCGATTTGTTTCATTGAACAAGGATTTGGCTGGGCTATCGTGCAAATAAATAGAATGGCTATTTGGAAAGAGAAACTTAACAAGGCCCAAAGAATTATTTTTGCCGGGCTTTTGCCGAACACTACCATCATTCCATTCCATATTATGCCTTGCTAGATAGTTTTTATTTCTTTTCATTCCAGGCAAGACTTCATTTTTTAAAATACTGGAAGGAATATACCAGTATGGAGCAAAAACCACATATTTAATATCGCCATTAAAAACTACGGTTTTACTTTGGCTTTTTCCCACAACTACATTCATATCCCAAGCAAGGGTATCATTTTCATATACATGTAATTTGTATTCGGGTATATTTACTACAATATAGTTGTTTCCCTTTGCATCTTTGGTAATCCAGCGGCTTCGTTCCATGTTTACCAAAATATCTTCAATTCTTTTTCTAATGGGAATATTTAGCTCTTTTAAATCTTCTTTTTTTATTGTACCTGTAATTTTTAACCCCATTCTATCTTGAAACGATTTTACAGCAGCCTCTAATGGTTCATCAAAAATATTACTTCCGTTATTTTCTTTAATATCTTCCAAAAGAAACAGCTTTTTTCGTATTAATCCAATTTCGGATAACGAATCGCCTTTCTTAATACTAGAAGCCTTAGTAATGATTGAATCTATATCATCTTTTTCGATGGCTCTGTATTTTTTAAGATACTCTTTAAGTAAGTAATATTGTTTATAAACCGGGGGATCAGTTAATACGTCTTTTCCACTTATTAGTGAATCCAACATTTGGTTATAGGAAATTTTATTTCGAGGTAAAAGCCACTCCATTGCCAGGCTTTCTTTTTCATCAAGGCCCGACCATACAGTTTTGGCATAAGTTAAATATTGAGCCGTAAGCATCAACTCGGTTTTTATTGAACTGCTATCCAGCACATATTCGCTAGGGTTGTCCATAAGGTTGCTTAATTCTGTACGATAAAGCATTTTATTGCTGTCAATGCCATCATCTGTAATATTTTTTATACGATTAAATAAATTACCTGCCTGCTCAATCATTCCTGTGGAATCAAACCAAGCATAGGCATAATTTCTATTGCTGTAAAATGACTGCATGTCTGCAGCAACCGTAGAAAAGTTTGGAAAACTATCCAAAAAACGATGGATGGAATTACTATCTAATCTTTTTTCTGTTTGTGTACTAAAGTTACCCGGAATGCTTTGATCTACCGCTACAGTATCCTTTTCCTTTTTTTTATTGGTACATGATTGGATAAGAAAAATAGTAATTAGAAAGAGTGAAAATCTTTTGGTGAAGGCCATGTTTTAAAAGGTTTATATAAACTTAGTAAATTTTGTGCGCACAAAAAAACCGCCTCAACTGAGGCGGTTTTGAAAAGTATCATAAAAGCTTATTCTGCTACAACTTCCAGTTCAACTTCGGTTTCGTTTCCGTTACCAAAATCAACTTTTGCTTTGTAATTACCTAGTTCTTTAATTTCGTCGATAATGTTAATACGACGGCGGTCAATTTCGTAGCCCTTTTGTTCACGGATAGCTCTTGCTACCTGTACAGAAGTTACGCTACCAAAAATTTTACCACTGGTACCAGTTTTTGCACCAATTTTTAAAGCACCATTGATTAATACAGCAATTACGCTATTAACTTCTGCCAATAATTTGGCTTCTTTTTTAGCTTGCTGCTTTAGCCTTTCGTTTAATTGCTTTAGGTTGCTTGGACTAGCTTCTACTGCATATTTTTGAGGAATAAGGTAGTTGCGGCCATAACCGTTTTTTACGGTTACCAACTCGTTTGCGCCACCTAAGTTGTTTACATCTTTAATAAGAATTACCTGCATTTTGTTTGCATTTTTACCCAACTCTTCAACTAGCTCCGAGCTTTCTCTTTTTATAGATTAGGGTGGTTATAAAATTTGTTTATTTTAAAAGATCTGTTACGTAAGGCAGAATTGCCATTTGACGTGCTTTTTTAACAGCGTGGCCAACCTTGCGTTGAAATTTTAATGAGTTTCCGGTGATACGACGTGGTAATAGTTTACCTTGTTCGTTCAAGAATTTTTTCAAAAAATCTGCGTCTTTGTAATCGATGTAGTGGATACCCATCTTTTTAAAACGGCAGTATTTTTTGGGACGATTATCAGCCTTAATTGCCGTAAGGTATTTTATTTCATTTGCTTTTGCCATGATTATGCCTCCGCTTTTTCTGTTGCTGAATGTTGTACGCCACTTCTCTTTTTTGTATTATACTCAACGGCGTATTTGTCGAGTACAGTGAACATGTGACGCATTACTGATTCGTCACGCAAAAGTTGAATTTTCAACTTTTCATTGAAGCTGGTTGGCGCTGAATACTCCATAACCCAATAGATCCCAGTGGTCTTTTTGGCTACAGGATACGCCAGTGATTTTAATCCCCATGGATTTGTGTGCGCTACTTCGCCGCCGTTTTCTTTAACGAGAGCTTCGTATTTTTTCTGAGCCGCTTTAAACTCGTCTTCAGAAAGCACAGGAGTAAAAATCACCATCAATTCGTAGTTGCTCATTTTACCTGTTTTTTGTTATAAAAAATTATTAATTACCGTTTATTTCAAACGGGCAGCAAAGGTAGGTAAATAAATGGATAATTTATACTGAATTAATGGATAATTTGAAATGGCTAAAATAGGATATAAATAGCTAATATTCAATTCGATACACAGGATATTGTCGGTATGCTTTTTCGAAGTAGGGCGAGTTTTTATAGATATAATCTAAAATAGCACCAGAATTGGCCGCAAAATTTGCGTCAGAGATTTTTAGAGAATCTAGTTTTTGTTTTAATATGGGATCGTTTTTAAGCACTTTTGTTGCCAGATCTTCCCATCGATAATCGATATAACCTTCTTTTTGCTGTAAAATGGCATCAAAAAAGTTCCAACTGAAAAATGAATCATCCCCGGTTGGTTCCAGCATTTCAACAAGGTAACGATTGGTAGGCTGGTTGAGGTAAATGATATAATCCCCTTTTAAGAATTTTTTATTTAATGTGATGGGTTCTGCTTTCACTGCATAATTTTTATGATGTTTTTCATATGCCGATGGGTAAGACTTGTAATCGGATATTTTGTATGATGTTACATTTATACTGGTATCGCTTTTTAGCTGCTGCATATTTACATTGTTCAGTTTTAAACGATTAATAACTTCCCACCAGCCGGCAGGAATGAGGTATGCTTTTGGTTTTGTAATAACGCCATCGGCAGAAAATCCGTTGTAAAAAGTAATGTTGCGAGTAAAAGGTTTGTTATGATTGTAAAATATTTTTTTTAATCCTGTGGCTTCGCTGAGCGTAGTATCTGCGTCATAACCTTTAAATACAATTTGAGTAGATTGTGTTTTATCAGATTTCCATTTAAGTGGAAACACATTTGTGTTCATCCATTCTTGTAAAGCCAAATTTCTTTGAAAAAGAATCTGCGAAGCATTGCTGCTCCCAACTTCAATAAAGGTCTTCATCAAATCGTAAGTTGATTGCACTCTTTCTTTATATGGCTTTAGCATATGCGTTTCGGGCATAAATGAAATGGTATTAAACAACGCTGCATAACCTGTTGAATAACGGGGCGTTTCCATAAACATAGTCATTCCTTTGCTAAAATCTGTGGCTGCAAAATCTACATAAGGAATCATGTCCCAGCCTTTTGCTGCCATATTTTTATATAGTTTAGGTTCCAATTCTTCCTTTAAATACTTGCCAAGCGATTTGCCTAGCTTATCATATTGTGTAGTTATCAAAGTCATGGTATGCTGGTAATCTGCTCCATCACTTACATGGTTATCTATAAAAATATCAGGGTTGAGGTAATGAAAAATTTCTGCAAAAGACATTGCATTTTTAGAGTCATTTTTTGTAAAGTCTCGGTTTAAGTCAAGGTTTTGCGCATTGCCACGAAAACCATATTCCGCTGGGCCGTTTTGATTGGCTCTTGTGTAAGCATTCCTATTTAAGCAGCCACCAATATTATATACCGGGATAAATGCTAAAGCAATATTGGAAGGCAAGTGTACCTTTTTTTGAATAATATCTCTTACAAGCATCATGCTTGCATCAATGCCATCTGGCTCTCCGGGATGAATACCATTGTTTATAAGAAGTACTATTTTGTTTTGTTTGTGCCATTGTATAGGATCAAATTTTCCATCGCTACTCAGCATTACCAAATGTAAAGGGTAGCCTGCATCTGTTTTTCCCATTTGTTTTATAGAAGCCATTGGAGAATTAGCATCCATTTTTTTATACCAATCTATTACTTCAAAGTAAGTGGCAGTTTCTGTTCCATTACTCTTTTCAAACTGGGTTTGCTGTGCTTCAGAAAAGCTAAAGCAAAAAAGAAAAATATTTATAAAGAAAACTCTCATGAATTATTTTTTTTGAAAGCTACACCAAATTTTTATCAGACCTTTTACCATGCATCAAAAAAGAAACGGCTGCAATTTGCAGCCGTTTCTTTTAAAAATATTTATAGGATTATTTTATCACAACTAGCGACTGCCTTATCTGTTGGAATCCGTCATTGATAGTAATAAAATACCTGCCAGAAGGAAGTTCCTGTACATTCATTTCAACTGAAAAAATTCCTTTATTTAGTTGTTGTTGTTTCACAATCCGTCCGGCAACATCGGTTACTAATAGGCTGCTGTTGCTGCGTAATGCTTCTGTAAATTTAATTTTTACAGGACCACTAGAAGGGTTTGGATAAACTAAAGCATTGGTAAAATTATTATTCAATCTTACAGAAATAGTTTTGCTGTAAGCAGAAGACCTGTCAATATCAATCATTTTTAAACGATAATAAACAATGCCGGAAACAGGCAAGCTATTATCGATAAAGGAATATTCAGAAAGATTTTGTCCCCTAACAGTACCAATAGTGTAATAGTTGGTACCATCTATGCTTCTTTCAATTTCAAAATTATTAAAATTGGTTTCATAAGTGGCATACCATTTTAATAAAACTGCTTCATTTTGTTTTTGAGCAACAAAATCTATAATGGTTACAGGTAATACACCTGTACATTGCCATATAAGTGCCACATATTCCGGGTGATCAATAAAAGGATTGCGATTGTGTTGCCCACTTTGATAATATATGGCATTATTTCTGTCAATTTCTTTTTGACTTACAGGATCTTCTGTATGCCATTTGTACATTGTTTTAATAAACCAATCATCATAAATCTGCAATCTTCTTCTTGCTGCATCATAGCCGTTTTCGCTTGAGGCAAGCATGGCAACTGCCGCTTCACTGTTGCCAGCCCAGTTTTGACTGATAACCTGGTCTTCGTACCGGGTGGCCATGTATAGTGCGTTGCGAGCTACATCGCCCCTAAATGCATTGAAAGGTTGAAAAACAATTCCGGTATATCCATAATTACTTCCTGTACCTCGTTTACTTTGGTTATCTGTAGAAGTATATGTTGCGGTAGCTACTTCGCCATAAGGATAATTGCTTCGCATACCATTTACATAGCCATCTGTAGGCATTACATGAAAAATATCGTTGTGCATAGGGGTTGCATCGTTGAACCAACTCTTTGGTGTTGTATGCTCCCTATTATAGCAATCTCCTTCGCTGTTGTAATTACCACATTGATTACTGTTGAAAGTGAAATTATATGTTTCCGGAATTGCAGGATTATTATCATCTGTATAAATATCCCAAATAAGATTTCCGGAAGATTTAAGGTCGGTGTATTGATAAGCTGTCCATAGCCCATCGTATCCAATATTTACATATCCGGTACTTATTATATCTTTTAGTGCTGTTTTTAGCGGCTGACAACTAAGGCCTGTTGCTGCATTGTAATATCCAGTAGGGATACCAGTTGAAGTGTTGGTTGTGGTACTGTTTCTAGTTAAAGGGGTTGTATTATAAAATGGAGACCCAGTGCACTCGATAGCTGCTGCAAAAACAAAAATATAATAAGTAGTATTTGTGTTAAGGCCAGTTGCAGTAAAGTTGGTTGCCGCATTAAAACTAACAATAGTACCCGAGCCAAAGCTTTGGTTGGCAGTATAAGTGGTACCATTTACAGGCGTTGTGCCAAGACTTGTTGAAGTGCTGATTACAACAAGGTATCTGTTTGCTCCAGCGGCAGCATTAAATGTTCCATTAATAAAATTATTTGCAGGCGTTAATGATAAACCTGTTGCGGCTGTAGGTGTGGTACAGGCAGGTAAAGCCTGGGTTGATATGGAAGCTGTAAGCGGATTGGCCTCAAGATAATTTGGTCCACCTGTACAGTTTTCGTTATTCAACGAAAAAATAAAGTAATAGTACAGGGTTGATGGCGAGAGATTAATATCTAAAAAATTAGGGTCGCTAAATGAACCTACCACAGTTCCTCCGCCTAAAGCGGCTCCTGTAGCATAAGTAGTTCCATCAATTGGATCTGTAGAAAGAACAGAATTAAGGCTTCTCACTACCAGGTACTGATTGGCGGTGGGTGTGGCAGCAGTAAAACTCCCCGATATGGTAGTTGGGGTGCTTGATAAATTTAAAATTGTTGGTTGTGCTAAAGGGTCGTCGCAAGGCGATGGAGGTTGATTTGTGTTGATATTAATATTGTCGATACCTATACCGGCCGAATTTCCAGATCCGGCTCTCCATGTAGCCCACCTTAGTTGAACTACTGGTTGGTTTTCTGCTGCTGCAGGCAAAGGAAATGAATAGATATCCCAGTCTGCATTACCATCGGCATCGCCACCGTTTGCAGATCCGGCAGTATAACTAACCTCAGACCCAGCAATAGTTATAAAACTTCCAGTAGTGCCTATACGGTATTGTAATACTACACCTACTGTTCTGGGGTTGCTTACTTGTAAAGAAAGGTCATAGGTAATATTAATACCTGTAAGAGCAGTTGTGTTAATAGCAAGTGCGGCCTGGGTTGTGCCAGATGCACTATTACCCGAAGTTTGTATAGTTAAACGGCCATTCCCGCCACTACCATCACCATACTGACCTCCACCCGGCGTAGCACCAGCGGGAGCTCCACTTATAAGATTTCCTGTAGGCACATCCCCACTTGGGCTGCTAGACTCTGCTGCTGCTTGCGTACTAAGGGGCATACCTGTTGCTGCCCATGCAGCCATATTTGTATAGGGAGGCGCATAATTAGCATTTCCAAAATTAATGCTCACAGGCAGGTTTTGCACGGTGGGATTTGTTTGGGAAACGCCAAAGAATACAAAACCAATTAGAAGAATAAATAAAATAGAAACTTTTTTCATAATTGTGTAATTGAAAAAGATAGAATCAAAAAATACCAAAGAAATATGTCATATTAGATAACATTATCAATCAACAAGAAAGCCCATCAATTATCAATTGACGGGCTTCAATATTTTGAGATATAAAAATATAAAAAAATTACTTAGCTAAAGCATTTACTCTTTTAGCCAACTTGCTCTTCAAATTAGCCGCTTTATTTTTGTGGATAGTGCCACGCTTAGCTAATTTATCAATCATAGAAGCTACTAAAGGTAATTTTTCAGATGCAGCTTTTTGTTCTCCGATAGCTTTAATATCTCGGATAGCGTTACGGGTAGTTTTACCGTAATAACGGTTACGTTCGTTACGCTTTGCGCTCTTACGCATATCTTTCTTAGTTGCTGAATGGTTTGCCATTTATTCTAAATTTTTGGGCTGCAAAGATAGGGAGATAATAAGGAATAAACAAACCAAAAACCAAAACATTTTAATATTTCCGCATTAATGCAACTTTAATCTACCGCCTTCATTTTTGAAATACTACAAATAGCCCTGTTCATAAAACCTATCAATTCTTTAAAGTAGATAAAAAATCTATTATAATTTATTGATAATTAATTTTTTATAAAATATTTACCCAGTTTATAAAGGTAGCTTCAAATTAAAAAAATAAAAATATAACATGCAGGCTGTACAGCTTTCTACATTATTCAAAATAATACTGGGTTAGCCCATTTTGTAATTTTATTGCAAACCTGCGAAACAATTCCTTAAAGAAGATGCTGTATTAAAATATGGCAGTGCGAGTCATTAGGAACAAAAAAATTGAGGCAAAGTCAAATTAAAACATCGCTTCTATAAGGTTATCTACAGTAATATTTCTAAAATATTCTTCAATATTATACCTGTTTAAAACATTGCGAATACTGGCTTCATCATGAGTTATGTCAATTAAAGCCTCTTCAATTTCTGTTATATCTTTTTGGTTAAAAAAGTCGCCAAATATTTTTACTTTTTTAATAATACCTTTTTCTACATCAAGGTTCATTTCTACGGTGCCACCATTTGTTTTAATACCTTTTTTAAAACTATAATTGGGAGAGTAGCCGTAATTCCACTCTCTAGTAGCATATTTTTCATCCCTTATTTTTGCAATCGCCTCTAAATCGATTTCAGTAAATTCATAATATTTAGCTTCGGGGCTTTCCGCTACAACATAGTCCATTACCTTTTTGGCAAATTCATCAATTGAAAGTGGCTCATTTAGGTAGCTAGAAATATTACCAACCCTTTTTGGTACCGATTTTACCGCTTTATCAATATACTTAAGAGGGTTAATACGCAAAGCTTCGCTTATGTTTTTCATTTCAGAAGCAAACAATAAAGTGCCATGATGGAGTACCTTGTTTTTAAAAATATGCTCGGCATTGCCCGATATTTTTTTACCCTCTACACTAATGTCATTTCTGCCTTCAAATTTGGCATCTACCCCAAGGCTTTGTAATACATCAATAATAGGTTTTGTATATTTTTCAAAATCCATTAAGCTCGAATCCTTACCTGTTTTTGTAAAAGAAAAATTAAGATTGCCCATGTCATGGTACACGGCACCGCCTCCTGAAAGTCTTCTAACCACATGAATATTGTTGGCTTTTACATAATCGTAATTAATTTCTGCCAATGTATTTTGATGCTTTCCTACAATAATCGCATTGTCATTTTGCCAAAGCATAAAGCAATCGTCCTGAATATGTTTAAAAATATACTCATCCGTAGCAATATTGAAATACGGATCGGTAGATTTATGAAAAATGCAAAGCATAAATTGAAAATTTTCGGCAAAGTTAAGGAGAAGCCATAGCTATGCTACTGTTGTAATTTATAAACCCTTCTTACTCTGTAAAATCCTGTAATAAGTAACGTATATTTGCCAACCAAATTAAATAGCATACCACCCAAATAGTAGCTTCTATGAAGGATTTTCAGTACATCACAGGTTCGCATCCCTCGTATATCGAAAATTTATACAATGATTTTGTAAAAGACCCCAATAGTGTTGATGGGGAAATGAGAAAATTTTTTGAAGGGTTTGATTTTGCAGTCAATAATGGAATGCAAGCTACGCCCACTACTCCAGCCACCAAAGCAAGTAATGGGTTAGCCGTACCTATTTCACAACTTGATAAAGAGTTTGCAGTATATCAACTTATAGTGGCTTATAGACGCAAAGGCCATTTGGTGGCCGAAACCAATCCAATTCGAAAAAGGAGAGATCGGAATGCCAATCTCGAACTAAGTTTTTTTGGCTTGAACGATGCAGATTTAAATACAGAGTTTGAGGCAGGCCGCTTTGTTGGGTTAGGAAAAGCAACGCTTCAAACTATCTTAAATCATCTTAAAAAATCATATACCGGCCATGTAGGTGTTGAATTTAATGCAGTATATGATACGGATAAAATCCAATGGATAATTAAGGCAATGGAGCAGGATTTTCAGCAACCATTACCATTGGAACAGCGCAAGCGCATTCTTCAAAAACTGAATGAGGGCGTAATGTTCGAAAAATTTTTACATACAAAATATATAGGCCAAAAGCGTTTTAGTCTTGAAGGTGGCGAAACCACCATTCCTGCATTGGATGCCATGATTAATACTGGTGCTGCAAACGATGTGCAGGAAGTAGTAATTGGTATGGCACATAGAGGCAGGCTAAATGTGCTCGCTAATATCATGGGTAAAACGTATGAGCAAATATTTACCGAGTTTGAAGGTACATCATTGCCAGACACTACCATGGGAAGCGGCGATGTAAAGTATCATCTTGGTTTTAGCAGCCAGGTAGAAACTACTTCGGGCAAAAAGATTGATCTAAAGCTTTGTCCCAACCCGTCACATCTGGAGACTGTTGGGCCAATTGTAGAAGGGTTTTGTAGAAGTAAAGCAGACGTTTTGTACCAAAGTGAATACGATAAAGTATTACCCATATTGATACATGGCGACGCCTCCATAGCTGGGCAAGGGGTTGTATATGAGTTGTTGCAAATGAGTGAGCTAAAAGGATATAAAACTGGAGGCACTATTCATTTTGTAATCAACAATCAAATTGGTTTTACAACCGATTTTGATGATGCACGAAGTGCCAATTATTGCACTTCATTAGCTGGTATGGTGCAGGCTCCGGTGCTGCATGTAAATGGCGATGATGCCGAAGCTGTCGTAAAAGTTGCACAAATTGCAACATTATACCGCCAGCACTTTAATACCGATATTTTTATTGACATGGTTTGCTACCGCAGGCATGGGCACAACGAAGGCGATGAACCTAAGTTTACCCAGCCGCAATTGTATAGCATGATTGATAAACACCTAAACCCAAGAGAAGTTTACACACAATACCTGCTGCAAAATGGCGAAGCCGATGCCAAAGACCTGGCAAAAGAAATGGAGCAAAAGTTTTTGAATGAGTTACAGGAAAGGTTAGACGAAGTTAAGCAGCATCCATTGCCATACTCGTTTCAAAAGCCGGAGCAATGGTGGCAAAGCCTACGAAAAGCAACTACAGAAGATTTTTATGGCTCGCCCGTTACTGCCATACCCGAAGCAGAGGTAAAAGAGCTTTTCTTCAAGCTTATGCAATTACCAACTGATTTTAAAGCGTTGCGTAAGGTAGATAAGCTTTTTCAGGATAAAATAAAATTATTTAACGACGAACAAAAAATTGACTGGGCAACTGCTGAATTACTGGCTTATGCAAGTTTGTTAAAGGAAGGTAAAACGGTTCGTTTTAGCGGGCAGGATGTAAAGCGTGGCACTTTTAGTCACAGACATGCAGTAGTGTATGATGAAACCAATAACAACGAGTACAACCGCCTAAATATATTTGATGAAAAAAATCCTTTTAGGATTTACAACTCATTATTGAGCGAATATGCTGTACTAGGCTTTGAATACGGATACAGTATGGCTAATCCCAATGCTTTAACAGTTTGGGAAGCACAGTTTGGCGATTTTATGAATGGTGCCCAAATTATTATTGACCAATATCTTGTAAGTGCCGAAACTAAATGGCAGCGCATGAATGGTATGGTATTGTTATTGCCTCATGGCTACGAAGGACAAGGACCCGAACACAGTAGTGCAAGAATTGAACGTTTTTTACAGCAATGCGCTGAAAGTAATATTGTGGCAGCAAATATTACCACGGCTGCCAATTTCTTCCATGCCTTACGCAGGCAGCAAGCATGGGCTTTCCGTAAGCCTTTAATAGTGTTTACGCCAAAAGCAAACCTGCGTCATCCGGGCAGTGCAAGTGCTATCGCTGACTTTACAAGCGGCGGTTTTAAAGAAGTAATTGACGATACAACTATTAATGATGCATCATCTGTAAAAAAAGTATTGTTATGCAGTGGCAAGGTTTATTTTGACCTGGATGAATATCGTTCAAAAAACAATATCAGCGATGTGGCTATTGTTCGTTTAGAGCAGTACTATCCTTTGCCTCAAAACCAATTAGATGAACTCTACAAGAAGTATAGCAAAGCTATTTGGCATTGGGTGCAGGAAGAGCCCTTAAATATGGGTGCTGCAACCTTCCTGCGTATGAATGTAAAAAATATTAACCTGCATGTTATCAGCCGCAATATGAGTGCAGCAACAGCTACGGGTTATTCAAAAGTGCATGCAAAAGAGCAGGCTGCGCTTATTGAAACTGCTTTTACCATTTAAGGTTCTAATAATTATTTTAAAAGCTTCGAAGGATCTTTCTTTCGAAGCTTTTTTCATTTCAACAACAAATACCGGTTTTTATTACCCTATTAGGTAATTGTGTTTTACTGAAGCTTCTTCTATCTTGTAAATAAAAAAATGAAAGCAAAAATCTATTTTTTAACAATCTTTTTGTTACCAATAATTGCTGTGGCACAAAATGTAGGAATTGGTACCAATACACCCCAATCAAGGTTAGAAGTTACGGATACTTCCAAAACAGTAGTTAAAATAGCGTCTAAACACTATAAAGATACATCACAGCTTATACTGAGCAACCGTACGGCAATCAACCTAGGTACCGATATGATTTTTTCGGCTAACAAGGAAAATGGTATTCGCATTACTTCTCAATCGGATCTGGGCCAAAATAACCACGACTCTATTTTGACCTTAACTCCACAAGGGCGGGTTGGTATTAATAATACAACTCCTACAGAGCAATTAGATATCAGGGGCAATATGAATCTAACAGGAAGTTTGAAAGCCAACGGCAATCCTGGTTCTCCAAACCAGATATTAATGCAGGATGGATTGGGTAATGTAACTTGGGGCGATTTGAACGGGTACAAAAATTTTGAAACTTTCACTACTCCGGGTGCTGCTTCATGGACGGTGCCGGCTGGAGTTACTGAAATATTGGTTGAAGTTACCGGGGCAGGCTCGGGAGGAACAGCATGGGGTGGTGGAGCCGGTGGCGGTTATATTATGGGGAAGTTTACTGTAACACCAGGTACAACTGTAAATTATGTAGTAGGTGCTGGTAGTGCTGGTACCACTGCGGTAAATTCAACAGAAGGTGGCAGTTCCAGTTTTTCTGTAGGTTCGATAACGCTTACTGGGCAAGGTGGGTTGGGATCCACTTTCAATAATACTATAAAAAGTTATAATAGTGCAGGAGGAACTTTTTATGTAGTGCCCACATCCTTTAAAAATTTCATAGGTATACCAGGTAAACAAGGGCTAATGAGTCGGCTAGAATTTCAGCAAAAATCAGCCACTTCATTTTTTGAAGTGGTATCCGGAGGGAATGGAGGAGGCCCTGGCTATTGTAGAACCTGTACATCAGAAGGCATTCATCTTATTTATGACCTTTCTGGCACTGCAATACTTCGATATTCTACGGGTGAAAGTAGGACCTTGGCCGGCACAGGCGGCAATGGTGGATATTTTCTAACTACGGGTGGTTATGGCGGTGGTGGCTATGGAAGAGATGGTATTGTAATCATAAGGTATTAGTTGCAAGTAAACTACCTTGCAAAGTTTTTGCTTTTAAACAATAAAGACATAACGACTGCTCATTTTATCTTACTTTTGCCGCCTGTTTTTAATAAAAATTTGTGTAGCAACTATGTTTAATTCACTCAGTGAAAAGTTAGAATCGGCGTTTAAAAATATCAAAGGCGAAGGAAGGATTACCGAACTTAATATTGCCAATACGGTAAAAGATATCCGTCGTGCATTGGTAGATGCAGATGTGAACTATAAAATTGCCAAAGAATTCACAGATAAAGTGAAGGAAACAGCAATGGGTTCCAAAGTATTGCTGGCAGTAAATCCCGGCCAGCAAATGGTTAAAATTGTGCAGGATGAGCTTACCCAATTGATGGGTGGAACTGAAAGCGAATTTAATATTACAGGTAATCCTGCCATTATTTTAATTGCAGGCTTGCAGGGTAGTGGTAAAACCACTTTTAGTGGCAAGTTGGCCAATTATCTTAAAACAAAAAAAGGCAAATCGCCCTTACTAGTGGCTGCTGATATTTATCGTCCTGCGGCAATTGATCAGTTGGAAGTATTAGGTGGGCAGATTGGTGTAGATGTATATAGCGAGCGTGAAAATAAAGATGCTGTTTCCATTGCACAAAATGCCATCAAAGAAGCAAAATCAAAAAACAAAAATGTAATTATCATTGATACCGCAGGCCGATTGGCGGTGGATGAAGTGATGATGACAGAAGTAGCCAATGTAAAAGAGGCTGTAAAACCACAGGAAATTTTATTTGTGGTAGATAGTATGACCGGCCAGGATGCGGTAAATACTGCAGCAGCTTTTAATGAACGTTTAGATTTTAGTGGAGTTGTACTAACAAAGCTAGACGGAGATACCCGTGGTGGTGCCGCACTATCAATTAAATACACGGTAAACAAACCCATTAAATTTAGCAGCAGTGGTGAAAAAATGGATACGCTGGATGTGTTTTATCCCGAAAGGATGGCGCAGCGTATTTTGGGCATGGGTGATATCGTAAGCTTAGTAGAAAAAGCACAGGAACAATTTGATGCGGCCGAAGCGGCTAAACTGGAAAAAAAGATTCGCAAAAACCAGTTTGATTTTGAAGATTTTAAAACCCAGTTACAGCAAATCAAAAAAATGGGTAATCTTAAAGATTTGATGGGAATGATACCAGGTGTAGGGAAGCAAATAAAAGATATTGATATTAATGATGATTCTTTTAAAGGTATTGAAGCTATGATTAATTCCATGACATTGGAAGAAAGAAGAAACCCTGATATTATTAGCCCAAGCCGCAAAAACCGTATTGCTAAAGGAAGTGGGAAGGATATTGCAGAATTAAACGCATTTATCAAGCAGTTTGAACAGATGAAAGGCATGATGAAAATGATGAATAAAATGCCAATGGGCCGTATGCCGGGTATGGGTAGAAGATAATAATAGTCTGAATAAGCAGCTGCTTAAATAATAAAAACAAGCATTTTAAATATTTGTTTGGTTTATAGTAATCAGTTTATTACATTTGTCCTCCTTTTTTAAGGAAATAAACCCTATTTATTCACAACCAAGAAAATTTCTATTTTTATGGCTGTTAAAATGAGATTGCAAAGACATGGCTCAAAAAAGAGGCCATTCTACTTCATCGTAATTGCGGATGCTCGCAGTCCCCGTGATGGAAAATTTATCCAAAAATTAGGTTCTTACAATCCTTTGACCGTTCCGGCTACAATCCAGATCGATCGTCAAAAAGCATTGGATTGGTTACAGAAAGGTGCTCAACCCACCGATACTGTACGCCGTATTCTTTCTTTTAAAGGAGTATTGTTCCTAAAGCACTTACTTCGTGGAGTAAGCCTAGGCTTATTTGATGAAGCTACTGCAATGGAGAAATTTACCAAATGGAGTACTGAACATGAAGCTAGCGTGAATCGCCGTCAAGGTGCTCACAAAAAAGCTCGCATGGAAAAGCGTAACGTTCCTGTGGTGAAGAAAGTTGCAGAAAAAGTGGAAGAAGCACCTGCTGCTGAAGCGGCTCCTGAAGTTTCCGAAGAACCGAAAACAGAAGAATAAGCTTATCTGCCTAACAACTTTTTAAGTCCTGCACTTTGGTGCGGGACTTTTTTTATTAATATTCATTGATAAGATTCAACTTAACTAAATGTTTCAGCGCAGTCTTTTCAAATCTCCCTCAGTATCTTTGTTGATTATAGTAAATAGATAAAGTATATTTCAGAAATAACTAATGAGCCAATATTTTAAGATAGGAAAATTTGCAGCCAGTCATGGCCTGGATGGTACTTTGGTGTTGGTACATAGTTTGGGCAAAAAAACGTCACTAAAAGACCTGGAGACATTGTTTATTCAAGAAGCTAAGGATAGCTTTATGCCCTATTTTATTGAAAATACAATTGTGAAAAATGATACAGAAGTGTATGTGAAACTAGAGGGAATTGATAACAAAGAAATTGCCCGGAAATATACCCCAAAAGAAGTTTGGCTTACTGCCGAGGATTTTGATAAGTATGCAGCTAAAAACTCGCCAATTTCAATGCTCGGTTTTGATTTGATTGATGGCAATGCAAATCTGGGAGAAATAATAGAAGTGTTGGAGCAACCCCATCAAATACTTTGTACAATATTGTATAATGGTAATGAGGCCATGATTCCGGTACATGATGGCAACCTTATAAAAATGGACCAAAAAAATAAAAAAGTGTATGTAGAAGTTCCCGAAGGCCTACTCGATATTTATGGTTAATCGCTCTCCCAAATAAACCTTTTCTTTGCATCATTCTTTTTTATGGCCGAAGCTGCACCTCATATAAGCGTAGTAATTTGCACCTATAACCGACAGGCATATATTGTTTCCTGTCTTCAATATTTGGCAAAGCAAAGTTTGCCGCAGTATCAATACGAAGTTATTGTGGTAGATAATTGTTCTACAGATGAGACTGCTTCGCTGGTAAAAAATTTTTTGCAACAAAATCCTGCATTACCTTTTCGCTATGTATTTGAAGATAAAAAAGGGCTTTCTTATGCAAGGGAAAGAGGTGTTAATGAATCAAAAGCCGAAATTATTTTATACATAGATGATGATGCGGAAGCAAATGAAAACCTGTTAAAAACCTATGTAGATTTTTTCTCGACACATACGCAGGCGTCTGGCGTAGGAGGGTGCATTATTCCAAAGTTTACAGAAAAGCCCGAACCTAAATGGATTAGCCGCTGGCTGGATGGTTATTTAGTAAGAGTGGACTATGGTGGAGATATTAGATTGTTTAGTGGCAGAATGAAATATCCTGCAGGCTGCAATATGATTTACCGAAAAAAATATTTAATAGAAGCTGGTGGCTTCAATCCTGAACTAACTTTTAGAGGAGATGATAAATATATTTATCATGCAGTAAAAGAAATAAACCCTAATATCTACTATGTACCTGACGCATTAGTATATCATAATATACCCGGCAACCGGTTGGATTTTGCTTATTTTAAAACCCTGTTTTTAAAAACAGGTAACGAAGAAAAAAAGAGGGTAGCTGCTACCGGAATGTTTGCATTAATCAAAAAATTTACAGAGTATATTTTCAAATTCGGCGTGGCTAGCGCAATTTGGCTATGGTACAGTATTACCGGAAAAGAAATAAAAGGCCGCTACGTTTTTTATTCGCAGTGGTTTACATTAAAAGGGTTTTTAATGAAGGAAGTTTTTGTACGATAATTGTTTAAATTATTTTCTTCCGGGATATACTTTCAGCGCAGCTTCCAAACAATCCATTGCTTTATTTATAGCATCCACATTTAGCACATAAGCCAGCCTTACCTCATCTTTTCCTAAACCCGGTGTACTATAAAAACCTGTAGCCGGTGCTAGCATTATGGTTTGCCCTTCATGCTCAAAAGATTCCAGCAACCATTGGCAAAACTTATCACTATCATCAATGGGTAGCTTTGCCATTGCATAAAATGCACCACCCGGATTTGGGCAAAATACCCCTTCCATTGCATTCAGCCTTTTAACCAGCGTATCCCGGCGGAGTTTATATTCTGCCTTGGTATTATCAAAATAGTCTTCAGGTAAATCTACTGCCGCTTCGCCTAAAATTTGAGCGTAAAATGGAGGGCTCAATCTTGCCTGTGCAAACTTCATCGCTGCATCCAGCACAGCTTTGTTTTTGGTAATAAAGGCACCAATACGGCCACCACATGCACTATATCGTTTACTAATAGTATCCATCAATACCACATGTTCCTCTGCACCTTTTAAGTGCATGGCACTGGTATGTGAGCCTTCGTAACAAAACTCACGGTAAGCTTCATCCGCAAATAAGTAAAGATTGTGTTTCAACACAATCTGTTTTAAAGTTTCCATTTCAGCTGCACTATATAAATAGCCTGTAGGGTTATTGGGGTTACATACAACGATTGCTTTTGTTTTTGGGGTAATGGCTTTTTCAAAATCTTCAATAGGGGGCAGTGCAAACCCTGTTTCTATGCTACTGGTTATGGGCTTTACTACAACATCAGCTTCTATCGCAAACCCATTGTAGTTGGCATAAAATGGTTCTGGAATAATAACTTCATCGCCTGCATCCAGGCAGGCCATAAATCCAAAGAGGATGGCTTCGCTGCCACCAGTAGTAATAATTATTTCGTTTGCCGTAACATCTATATTGTTTTGAGCATAATAGCTCACCAGTTTTTTGCGATAGCTTTCATTACCTGCACTATGGCTGTATTCCAGCACCTTCATATCGTAATGTTTTACGGCATCCAGGCATTGCTTGGGCGTTTCTATATCGGGCTGGCCTATATTTAAATGATATACTTTGGTGCCTCTCTTTTTAGCAGCTTCTGCATAAGGAACCAGTTTGCGAATAGGAGATGCGGGCATTTCAATTCCACGCTTGCTTATTTCTAACATTTTGCAAATTTAGTGCAACAAGGCCTTTTATTCCAATTAGTACGGCAACAAAAAAACCGGGTTAACCCGGTTTTTTTGTTTATTTCTATGATTTGGCTATGAATTTAGCCTTTCATTTTTTTTGCTTTTTTTTGACTCGCAGCAGTATTTTTTACCTTTTGTTGGCCTGCTGGCAACTTAGCAAATTCTTCTACAGTTAAAACCTCACCTGTAAAATTGATGGGTTTTATTTCGTCAATTCCTGCAAATTTCACATTCATTGATTTATGAACAGGGCCCACAGCAACCGCATTAAACGTAGCAGTAATTTCACCGGTTTTACCTGGTGCAATAGGCGATTTAGTGTAATCGCCTATAGTACAACCGCACGTAGGGCTAGCAGATTCAATAATCAAAGGTGTTTTACCAATGTTCTTTACAACAAATACTGCTGTTTTTGGAACGTTCGCTTTCATCTTGCCCAAGTCGATCGTTTCGGCTTTAAATTCAGCCACATCTGCCACTTTTGTTTGTGCAAAAACAAAAGTAATGGCACTAAAGGCAATTAAGGTTGCGAATATTTTTTTCATGCTTTTATTTTAAAAATTCGGAAAAATAAAATTAATTGTTCAATTCTTTAGCCGCATCATTTGCTGGAGCAGCTTGGGCAGGTGTTGCATAAACCTCACCTTTTATTGTTACCACTTTGGTTTGCGTACCATTATAAGTAATAGTTACAGGTTTAGTAAAAGGAGCAACAGCAGCAGCATTGTAACCTACTGTTATTTTTGCAGATTTGCCTGGCTCAATCATCAGGTCTCTGTCCCAAACGGGTGTTGTACAACCGCAACTAGCCTGAACATTGTCTAATTTAAAGGCCGTTTTTCCTGTATTGGTAACTGTAAATTCAGTAGTTACAGGCTTGCCTTGAGGAATTTTTCCAAAATCATGCTCAGTAGCATTTACAGCCAATGCCTCAACAGGAGCAGCAACTGCAACATCAGCCGTTACAGACTGAACACCTGTAGTGGCTGCAGGAGCCGCATTGTGGTTGTGGCCTTCATGCTGAGCAAATACGCCTAATGATAACAAGCTAAGAGCAGAAAAGAATATAACTTTTTTCATTTCAGTGGTTTTATAATTTAATTTAAATGGATACCAAAGATACTAAAACGTACTATTATTCATCAAATTGTTATTCTCTTAGTTGTTTTTTAACATTCAGGGGTAAAATTGGTACTTTTGCGTTAACTTTTGCTATATGGACACTACTAATTATACCGATACTGCTTTTGACGAAAAACTTAGTTTCGATAATTTTAAATCAGAAGTTTTAAGAGATTATCGTATTGCCTGCGAAAGCAGGGAAGCAAGCTTACTGGGCCGGAAAGAGGTGCTTACGGGTAAGGCTAAATTTGGCATCTTTGGCGACGGTAAAGAAGTGGCACAATTGGCTATGGCCAAATTTTTTAAGCCGGGCGATTTTCGCTCAGGATATTACAGAGACCAAACATTTGCATTTGCATCGGGAATGGCTACTGTGGAGCAGTTTTTTGCCCAGTTATTTGCCGACCCCGATATTGAAAATGAGCCATTTAGCGCAGGTAGGCAAATGAATGCCCATTTTGCTACTCCAAATGTTGATGAGCAAGGTAATTTTTTGCCATTGGCTACTACCAAAAATACATCTAGCGATATTGCGCCCACAGCCGGCCAAATGCCAAGGGCATTGGGCCTTGCATTGGCATCTAAGGTTTTTAGGGGTGTAACACAATTAAAAGACGAAAACCACTTAAGTGACAATGGCAATGAAATTTGTTTTTGCACCATTGGTGATGCTTCTACAAGTGAGGGACATTTTTGGGAAACCATTAATGCAGCAGGGGTGCAACAAGTTCCATTAGCGGTATTTGTATGGGATGATGGTTATGGGATCTCTGTTCCTAAAAAATATCAAACCACTAAGGCTTCTATTTCCAAAGCATTAGCAGGTATGCAGAAAGAAGAAGATACAAATGGTATAGAAATTTATAAACTGAAAGGATGGGATTATGCCGGCATGTGCGAAATATTGGAATATGCAATTCAAAAAATAAGAGATACGCATACACCCGCATTATTTCATGTAGAAGAAATAACACAACCCCAAGGCCACTCTACATCTGGTAGCCATGAGCGGTATAAAAGTGGCGACAGGCTTAGTTGGGAAAAAGAATGGGATTGCAATAAGCAAATGCGTGAATGGATTTTAGAAAATGCCCTGGCTGACGAAGATGAGTTAAAGGCAATTGAAGCGGATGCCATCAAATTTGTAAAAGACAGTAAGAATAAGGCTTGGGAGAAATACCTTTTGCCAATCAGGCAGATGGTGAATGATACAGTTGCTTTTATGCAGCCATATTTTGCAGCCAACGAAGCAATTGAAAAGCAAGTAAGTGCTTTAAAATCTACCAAAGAGCCACTTCGCAGAGATATTTTTAAAACTATTTTTAATTGTGCCTGGTTAGTGCCCCAAGGTTCTGATGTGCATAAAAGCATTATGCAGTTTTACAATAAAATAAAGCAAAGTACTGAAGTATTGTACGATAATTATTTGTACAACGAAGGCCCAAAATCTGCTTTGAGTGTAACAGGTATCCCTATTTATTATAAAGATGATGCGCCTACAGTTAACGGTTTTGAAATATTGAATAATTATTTTGATCAGCTATTTGTCAGCAACCCTAAAGTAGTGGCTTTTGGAGAAGACCTTGGCTTTATAGGAGATGTGAACCAAGGGTTTAGTGGTTTGCAGCTAAAACATGGGGTAGAGCGTATTTTTGATACCGGCATTCGTGAGTTGACCATTATGGGCCAGGGTATTGGATTGGCTTTGCGAGGGTTAAGGCCAATAGCCGAAATCCAATACCTGGATTATTTATTGTACGGCTTGCAGCCTTTGAGTGATGATGCTGCTACCACACATTTTCGCACTGGTGGCAAGCAATCTGTTCCATTAATTGTACGCACCAGAGGCCACAGGCTCGAAGGTATTTGGCATAGTGGTTCGCCCATGGGGATGATTATTAATTCGCTGCGTGGAATGTATGTTTGTGTGCCCAGAAATATGGTGCAGGCTGTGGGTATGTACAATACATTGCTGCAAAGCAATGATCCGGCAGTTGTAATTGAATGTTTAAATGGCTATCGCTTAAAAGAAAAATTACCATCAAATTTATTAGCCTATACGGTGCCGTTAGGCATTCCGGAAGTTGTAAAACAGGGAGATGATATTACCATTGTTACATACGGCTCTACACTGCGTATTGTACAAGAAGCTGCTATTCAACTAGAGAAAATGGGCGTGCATTCCGAAGTGATTGATGTGCAAACTTTATTGCCTTTTGATATCAATCATAGCATTGTTGAATCGTTGAAAAAAACAAGCCGGATTTTATTTGTAGATGAAGATGTGCCAGGTGGTGCTTCGGCATATATGTACAATCATGTAATGGAAGTTCAGCAGGGCTACAAATTTTTAGATGCTGCACCAAGAACATTAACAGGAAAAGCCCATCGTCCAGGCTATGGCAGTGATGGCGATTATTTCAGTAAACCCAATATGGAAGATATTGTGAATACTGTATTGCAGATGATGGCGGAATAAAGTATTTTAAATAAAAGTGAATACCCTTCTGCAATTGTTCTATAGCAGCTTTTTATTTTTGGATTAATATTTGTATATTATCAATTCAAATTTTTTTAATCTTTAAAACATTAGTGTTATGCCAATTGTAAAAGTAATTGAAGTAATTTCTTCGTCAACCAAAGGAGTAGATGATGCAATACAAAATGCAGTAACGGAAGCTTCTAAAACTGTAAGAAATATCGATTCTGTTTATATAAAAGATATTAAGGCCCATGTAAAAGATGGTAAAATATCTACTTATGGGGTAGTTTGCAAAATCTCTTTTAGGTTAGAAGATTAAAATTAAGCTAACGTAACTATAACAATCCCGGCAATACAATGCCGGGATTGTGCTTTTTATTCGTTTTCATTTTATTGCGATTCAATTAAACATCATTTACACTTAATTACCTTTTTGTGTAAGAGTACAATTTTACTAGTATGTAATAGAGGCCATTTTTATTTTTATGGTTAACTTAACTCAATGAAGTGGAAATGGATTTTTTGTCTGTTGTACTTTTTACCTTTTTTATTGCAGGCACAGGTACAATCGGGGCCATTTATGATGTACGGGCAGGAGAGCCGTTATTTGTCTGGTATCAATTCAAAAGTGTATCAATCTCGTTCGGGCTATTTGTGGATATGTAGTAGTAATGGTTTAATTAGGTTTGATGGAAAACGTTACCACATTTTTTCGGCAGACCATTCAAATCCAAACGCACTTACAGATAATACTATTGTAGATGTTGCAGAAGATAAATACAACAACCTTTGGATAGCTGGTTTTGCAAATGGGGTTACCTCCTACGACCAACGTACAGGACTGTTTAAAAAATATCCGGTATTGTGTAATGATGGAAACCCATTATTTGGGATAAACAGAATTGTAAACGACACCGAACAAAACCTTTGGTTTGCTACTGCAGGAAGAGGTATTGCTAAGTATGATTTTGGAAAAGATAGCTTTCAGTTCTATTATCCCGAACCGGATAGGGCAAAAGATGGCTCTGTGAGGGGCGATAATTATGTTACAGATATAGTTGAAGACTCCTTTGATAAAAATAGGTTATGGATTGGTACTTTTCACGGCCTGTTTTTATTTCATAAAAAAACACAACTGTTTACCAGGTTTGCTTGTATAGATGAGGATGCAACAAAGGATATTTTGATTAATGATGTAGAAATACAGCCTAACGGCACCATTTGGCTGGCTACCTGGGGAAATGGATTAATTGGTTTTGATGCTGTCCAAAAAAAATTTCTCCCACCCCTATTTCAACAGTTTGCAGCAATAGTTTACGATGTAAAATATGTTGGAAATGCTACGCTTTATGCTGCCTGCCTGAGTAAAGGGATATTTAAGCTGACAATTGGAAACAAGCTGGCCGAAAATATTACTCCGGAAAACAATTTCCAAAATACTTCAACTAGTGCGGATATTCAGCGGATTAGCATTACGCCCAATGCAGGCATATTCGCTGGTGGAAAATCATATATCTACCAGCAACATCAAGACTATAATAGGCTACAAAAAAATGTTTTTTTTAAAAGTGCAGACTCTGGCTATTTTTCTACTACTGATCTTATCTGGGATGATTTACGAAAGCAATATTGGATAAGTTCTTATGAAAATATTTATTCACTTTCTGCAGACCAAAAAAGGCAGATAACTTATTCGGTAGAAGGTAGCTGGAAAAAGATGGAATTATTTTTAAACATCGTTATAGATGCATTGCACAATGTGTGGGTACATTATAAAGGCAAAGGGCTGTTATTATATAATGATGACAAAAAACAATTTTTACCTGTGTCAAATTTTCCATTACCTGATACATTGTTGCAGTCTATAAGGAGCCTTGCTACCGATAAAAAAGGGAATCTCTGTTTTTTTGCAAAAGAAAAATTGTATCGGTATAACCCTTTGTCCAAATCCATTTCTTCAATTCCTATACAATGGGACAAGGAGTATGATGGAAAAAAAAATATAGTTGGTGTTAAATTATTAGTTGCGCCTAATAACCAAATTTGGATTTTGGCTCAGCAAGGAATTTTCGTTTTTAACGAAAATAATTTTGTTAAACATATTTTTAAAACCGGGCATGGCAAAAATGACTTAGCCAGCAGGTTTGTTATGTTGGGCGATTTTAATAAAAAATCAAATTCTTTTTGGCTTAGTAGTGGAGATGGATTGCAGGTGATGGATGTAAATAATTATTCCATACTTTCTACACATTATTTAAGCCAGGGATTGCCGGCAAATACTATACGAGGGTTAACGGTAGACAGCACTGGTGCTGTATGGCTTGCAAGTGCTGCGGGTGTGGGTTATTTTAACCCAAATGTAAAAGTATGGCGTAATTTCAACCGCATGGATGGCATTCGAAATGACCATGTGGATGGAAATATTTTTTCATTGAACGGTAATATGATAGCTATCCCGCAAAAAGGCGGGTTGTCGCTGTACCCCGACTCTGTTTTTCTTACAAAAAATAATTGCCGGCTTCGCATCACTTCCATTTTAGTAAATAATAAAAATTATACGGATTCGGTGTTGCCTGAGTTTGTATCAGCACTCAATCTTCCATACAATAAAAACAACATTATTATTGAATATGCGGCAATGGATTGGGTTTATCCGTTAAAAACAAATTATAGATATAAAATTGAAGGCGTAAAAGGGCTGGATACATGGTTGCCAAACGAAGAAGCGAAGCTAAATCTTGCAGGGTTGCAACCCGGTAAGTATAAGCTACATCTTCGGGCTTTAAATAATGGAGGGCATTGGTCAAACGAAATCGTATTGCCTATCAGCATTCATCCTCCATTTTGGCAAACATGGTGGTTTATTGGCTTGCTTGCGTTAAGTATGGGGGTTATAGTTTTTTGTTTATTTAAATACCGAATTGCGCAATTGAAAAAGTTGCAAAATATGCGCAATAATATAAGCCGCAATCTGCACGATGATATTGGTGCTTCACTCAGTAATATTGGTATTTTAAACGAGTTGGCAAAAAGAAACCTGGAGCAAGACAGGGTCAAAGCAAAAGATTATCTCAATCGTGCAGCAGAAGATATTCAGCACATTAGTGAAAACCTGGGTGATATTGTTTGGAATATCAATCCGCAATTTGACAATATTAATAATCTTTTTATTCGTATGAAAAGATATGCAGCCGATATGGCAGAAGGTAGAAATATTATTTGTGAATTTCATTTTCCTGTAGAGGCAGATATAGATTTTTCTATGGAAAAAAGAAGGAATTTTTATTTATTGTACAAAGAGGCTGTAAATAATATGGTAAAACATTCTGAAGCCAAAACAGCGTCAATTAGCATAACTCTTTCTGCTGCCAGCCTCAATTTAATTGTAAAGGATGATGGCAAAGGTTTTAATGTAGGCGATTTAATAGAAGGTAACGGATTGCAGAATATGAAACAAAGAGCCGGGCAACTTGGAGGGGAACTAAAAATAAATTCAAATCCCGGAAAAGGCACGATATTGGACTTTACAATGCCCTTGTAAATATTACCCTAAAAGGTAATTGCCGAAGGTACAAAGCAAGCTTAATTTTACAGTATGCCAGTAAAAATAGTAGTGTATGAAGATAACAAGCGATTGAGGGAAAGCCTGCTACTGTTGCTGGAAAACGAACCACAGTATAAAGTAGTAGGCTCATTTTCTAATTGCGTTACGGCAGAAGAAGATATGAAAGCCACAGTGCCTAACCTTGTAATAATGGATATAGACATGCCGGGAATGAATGGGATACAAGGTGTAAAAAAAATAAAAGAAAATTTTCCGGAAATAAAAATTGTAATGCACACTGTGTTTGAAGACGACAATAGGATATTTGATTCAATTTGTGCCGGAGCAGATGGATATTTGCTAAAAAACACATCGCCTTCCAAGCTTTTAGATTCACTTCAGGAAGTAATGCATGGGGCTGTACCAATGAGTCCTTTCGTGGCGCAAAGGGTGTTTCAGCATTTTAGAAAAAGAGAAATAACGCCTGATTATAATTTAACAAAACGAGAAATAGAAATATTAGAATTACTGGTAAAAGGTAATAGTTATAAGATGATTGCTTCAGATTTAAAAATTTCTGTAGATACAGTTAAAAAGCATTTGCAAAACACCTATCACAAACTACACGTTAGTTGCGGTACAGAAGCCGTGGCAAAAGCTATCAGGCAAAAGATAGTAAGGGTAGAGTAGTTTTGTTACACAAATGGGGAATTGTAGCTCATTAAACACACTCATACTTTTACAAAAAAAATGTGAGAAATATTCTACTAATTCTTTTATTGTTATCAACTCGATGTATTGCCCAAAATGTTGGAATAGGAACAAGTATTCCTACGGCAAAACTTCATGTGTCTTCCATAACTGGCGAAGTATCAAAATTCAATGGGCCAAATGGCATGTATCTTTCCTTTTTTGAATCAGGCTCGTATAGAGGTTATATAGGATCGTATAGTGGCAATGAGGAAGATGTGGATTTTGGTACTGGCGGAAGTAATGCTGCCGGAAACTTAAATCTTTGTATTCAGGCGGCACCGAAATTAACCATTAGCAATACAGGTAAAGTTGGTATCGGAACTACTACGCCCACTGGTAATGCATTGCTGCATGTTCAATCCACCGCTTTAAAAGGAAGTTATTTTACGAATACAATGGGAACGAACAGCTCTGCTGTAATGAAATTGGAGTCTTTATCATCGGCACCCGATTATTTTTTTACAGGCCTGGAAATTGACCAATTAGTTTTAGAAGGAAGAGGAGTAGGTATAAATTCACAGTCTGGATATATAGGTGGCCAATTTTCGAGTATTGATAACAATGGCGCAAATCAAAATTATGGAATAATTTCTAACACAAATTCGAATGGGGATGCCTGGGGCGTTTTTAGTAATTCTGGCTCTGGTGCTTCTCTTGGTGGAACGCATATTGGGGTATATGGTAGTGCCACCGGAGGAATTACAAATTGGGCTTTTTGGGGACAAGGAAATGCTTTTTTGTCGGGTGGTACATGGCAAACTTCCGATGAAATTTTAAAGCAAAATATTACTGGCTTAACAAATGCCGGCGATATGCTAAAAAAGCTATCTGCAAAAACTTATCGTTTTAAAACCAAAGAGTACGATTTTTTAAACCTTCCGGAAGAAAAGCAGATTGGCTTTTTGGCGAGTGATATGGAGCAGGTTTTTCCTGAACTGGTAAAAAGTGTGAGTACCTACAAATCTCAAATAATTGAGCCTTCAAAAAACCCTGATAAGCTTTATTTTAAAAGTGTAAACTACACAGGGTTAATACCCGTATTAGTTGCAGCCTTTAATGAGCAGGCAATTGAAATAGAAGCCCTGAAAAGTGAGAATAAAAAAATGGAGATTGAACTAAAGATACTGTCAGCACGAATGGACCGTATGGAACGAAAAGAACAATAGTTATTTTGAACATTGCTGCTGATACTGCAAAAGAATGTCTGCAACAGTAAATTGATATCTGTAAAAAAGTAGAACAACAACGGATTACCCCATTTATGGTATTGATGCAGGTAATTTTTTGCACTAGATTTAACGCTAAATTTTTACTATGAAAATTTTTATTTGCTTCCTTGCCGCTATTTCATTTTTTCTGACAGTTGCTGCACAATCGGTAGTAGTTAGTAACACAAGTGTTCCTGCTTTAGACAATAGCTCTATGCTGGAAGTACGCAAACCGTTGAAAGCGAAACTGAACCTCCGTTCCATGAATTTTAATGATACCAGTTGGCTTCAATTCAGTAACCGTAATACAGCTAATGAAGGAACAGATTTTAATATTGTAGCCATTGGGGAAAATGGCCTGTATTTTAAAACTGCATCAGACCTAATAAATCAAGTAAACGATAGCCTTTTTACTTTGCTAAGAAATGGTTCTGTTGGTATTGGAACCAAAACTCCTACGCAAAAATTAGATGTGGTAGGTAGTTTGCGTATAAGAGATGGATCCGAAGCAGCAGGAAAAACATTACAATCGGATGCGAACGGAGTAGCAAGTTGGAGACCAAAAACATTTGGCTTTGCCGCTACAGGTGGCTTTCCGGCAATTTCAAACCTGCAAACAATTCCCGCCGGGGTTAATACACAAGTAACGCTGATAAATGTAGAAGAGTATGATAATGCAGGAATATACAACCCCGCAACAAATACTGTAACTATTGCTGAGGCAGGCGTTTATCATATAGATGCGAATATTACCTATAATAATGCAAGTAATGGAAACTACAGCCTTTCTCTGGTAAATTCAGTTGGGTCAACATTACGTTTAGTTAATCAACAAGTTCATAGTGCAACTTTTATAGAAGATTTTCAACTTACTTTATCTACCGATATTTATTGCAATGCCGGACAAACATTGAGGCTTTTTACACAACAAAGCTCTAGTAACCAACAGTACATTTATGGCGCATTTTATACATGGTTCAATATGCACAAACTATATTAAATAAAAAAGAGCCGTTAGGCTCTTTTTTATTTAATCATCATTTCAAATTATGATATACTTTTTGCACATCCTCATCCTGCTCCAGCTTATCAACCAATTTTAAAACATCGTTGGCCGCATCTTCATCAAGCTCTACCGTATTAGCCGGAATGCGGGTTAATTCTGCGGTAATCACTTCAATACCTTTTTCCTCCAAGGCCTTACTCATATTGCCAAATTCTGCAAATGCTGTACGGATGATGATATTTCCTTCGCTGTCTTCACCTATTTCTTCCAGGCCGTAATCAATCAGTTCCAGTTCTAATTCCTCTAAATCCTGGCCACTATTTTTTACTTTAAATTCACCCATTCGGTTAAAAGTAAAAGCAACCGAACCACTTGTGCCTAATGCACCCTGTCCTTTCGTAAAATGCATACGCACATTGGCAACTGTTCTTGTAGGGTTATCGGTAGCGGTTTCTACCATTACAGCCACCCCATGTGGTGCATATCCTTCGTACGAAATTTCTTCGTAGTTGCTGGTGTCTTTACCCATAGCCCTTTTAATAGCCGCTTCTACACGGTCTTTAGGCATATTACATGCTTTCGCATTTAGATAACAGCGACGTAAAGCAGGGTTGTTGTCAGGGTCGGGGCCACCGGCTTTTACGGCAATGGCAATCTCTTTACCAATGCGGGTAAAATCCTTTGCCATTTTATCCCAACGGGCAAACATGGCTCCTTTACGTACTTCAAATATCCTTCCCATAATTTAAGTTAAGGTTTAAAATTCAACGGTTCAAAATTAGTGACCGGGCTGCAAATTTACGAAAAGCTTTCAAAGCATTAAAATGATTCATGATAAAACAATATACAATGTTGCAACTACGAAACGCTCAAAAAAACGAGAAACTAAATTTACCTTCGCCACATGGAGCAAAATTTCAGCTACAATACATTATATAATTTTTCAAAATCTGTTTTTGAAAAAATTGGCTGCCCCGCTTTGCAGGTAGAAGAAGCAGCCAAAGTTTTACTAAGTGCCGATTTAAGAGGAGTTGATAGTCATGGTGTGGCAAGGTTGAGCGGCTATGTTCGCTTATGGGAAGCTAAAAGGGTAAATGCGATACCTGATATAAAAATTATCCATGAAAGCCCTAGTACGGCTGTTGTTGATGGCGATAGTGGATTAGGCTTGGTAGTAGCACCTTTTGCAATGCAGGTGGCAATTGATAAAGCAAAAAATGCCGGTACCGGTTGGGTAAGTGTGCAAAATAGCAACCACTTTGGTATTGCCGGCATCCACGCCATGATGGCTTTAGCGCATGATATGATTGGTATAGCCATGACGAATGCTTCGGCATTAGTTGCTCCTACTTTTTCTACCGAAAAACTATTGGGCACCAATCCCATTGCGGTAGCAATTCCCGCAGGCAAAGAAAATCCCTTTGTAGCAGATTTTGCTACTACTACCGCAGCTAACGGAAAGCTGGAAATTTTACAACGAAAAAATAAACCTGTTCCAAAAGGTTGGGTGCAAACAAAAGATGGTTTAGCAAGCACCAATGCCAACGAATTGAAAGAAGGCGGCGCATTACTTCCTTTGGGTAGTGATAGAGAACATAGCAGCCACAAAGGTTATATGCTTGGCAGCATTGTAGATATTTTTTCAGCCATATTAAGTGGTGCAAATTATGGCCCATGGGTGCCGCCATTTCCTGCTTATGTGCCCATGCCGGATAATATGCCCGGTAAAGGCATCGGCCATTTTTTTGGTGCTATGCGGATTGATGCTTTTAGAAAGGCAGAAGATTTTAAAGCTAATATGGATCAATGGATACAACGTTTTAAATCTGCCAAAACGGTGGAAGGACAAGAAAACGTTATTATCCCCGGAGAGCCGGAACTAGCCATGGAGGCGGATCGTAGGGAAAATGGAATTAGCCTACTGCAACCTGTTGTAGATGATTTGCAAATATTGGCCAATAAATTTGGCATTACATTGTAACGATGCTTTAAAATGTGCATGGTTAACACTATTTTTGCGCCACTTTAGAAAGTGGTGCATTTTCTATACTACAATCCTTAAAATTTAATCGGGGGGAACAAATGAAAGTTATGAAGTTTGGTGGCACCAGTGTAGGTAAGCCACAAAGAATGAAAGAAGTAGCGCAACTGATAACAACAGATGCAGAACCAAAAATTGTTGTACTCTCTGCATTAAGTGGTACTACCAATGCCTTAGTAGAAATTAGTAATGAGCTTGCAGCTGGGGATAGATATGCTGCCCAGGAAAAAATTAATGCATTAGAAGCGCAGTACCAACAATTTGTTAATGAGTTGCTGACCGACACAAATGCGCTTGAAAAAGCCAGAGCAATGCTGGCAGAGCATTTTGAATTTTTAAACATTATTTTAAAAATATCATTTAGCGAAGCATTAAATAAAGATATATTGGCACAAGGCGAATTGCTCAGCACTAAACTATTCAGCCTTTATCTGGAAGAACAAAAGATTGATCACCGTTTATTGCCTGCACTTGATTTTATGAGCTTGGATAATCAGGACGAGCCGCAGGTTGGTACTATTAAAGTAAAGCTTGCGCAAATATTGCAGAAGCACAAAGAAGTACCCGTTTTTATTACACAAGGATACATCACCCGCAATGCAAAGGGAGAAGTAGATAATTTAAAAAGGGGTGGTAGTGATTATAGTGCATCGTTGATTGCGGCTGCGGCCAATGCGGTTGTTTGCGAAATATGGACGGATATTGATGGGATGCACAACAACGACCCAAGAGTTGTAAAAACTACTAAGCCTATTGAGCAGCTTAGCTTTGAAGAAGCCGCAGAGCTGGCATATTTTGGTGCTAAAATTTTACATCCTGCCAGTATTTGGCCTGCACAGTTTTACAATGTTCCGGTAAAGTTATTGAACACAATGGACCCTGCTGCAAAGGGAACATTAATAACAGAGCAGGCTGGAAGCACTGGTGTAAAAGCAGTTGCCGCAAAAGATAATATTACAGCCGTAAAAATAAAAAGCAGCCGTATGTTGCTGGCTTATGGGTTTTTAAGAAAAGTATTTGAAGTATTTGAAAAATACCGCACTTCAATAGATATGATTACCACATCGGAAGTAGCGGTTTCAGTTACCATTGACAGCGATATTTATTTAAAAGAAATTACCCGTGAGTTAGAAGCCTACGGCTCTGTAGAAATAGACACCAATCAAACCATTGTTTCAATTGTAGGAAACGAAATAACTGAAACTAAAGACGTAATGTTTAAATTGTTTGAAGCTATCAACGATATTCCCGTACGTATGGTGAGCTATGGTGGTAGCAGGCACAATATTTCTTTATTAATACCAAGGAGTTATAAAGAACAAACTTTGCAGGTGTTGAATAAAGGGTTGTTTGATTTGGAATAGTAAAATTATTTTTTGCATAACAAAAGGCAACACCAGTGTTGCCTTTTGTTATTAATATATAGAATGATTTTGTTTGCTTTCTTTTTCCTTTTTTGAACCGGATGTTAAAAATGAAACTCCCGTAAATAACAACCATACAATTGAAAATAGTATCAGTCCTTTAAGGTTGGCTGCTATATCTTCCGGATCATAGCGCCCATGTGGAATATGCCATATTTTTTTTGACAATACCTGGCCATATTCAATAGCCATACCAAATAAATAAAGGGAAGCAAATATTAATACATGAAACAATAAATTCCTTTTTACAAAAAGAATATTTAAAAATGCTGCTGCAAAAAAATAAAATGTGCTATGTAATTCTTTATCATATTGCCTAAAAGCAGAAGGAAGTTTTAGAATAAACCCACCAATAGCTATGCTAAAACAAAAAAGGGTAAATAATATTTTATAAGTTGGTTTTACGTTTATCATTAACCAGGTAATATGTACTCAAATTAATTGTTTCTTTTACAAATGCAGTTATAGTTCCAGATAAAAGTATCAATATTTATTAACCGGAGACTGACTCTCAAGTATGTACAAATTTAATTTTCGGGTTTTCACAATATTCTTTACCGCACTGCGTTAATACTATGGTTTTTCATAGGATATTGGATTAATACGGGCTCTGATTTCTATCTAAGCCCCTTTTTTTTCTAACCATCATCCGTGAAAAGATCATAACCCTCGATAAATAAAATTAGAAAGCTCCCTTAATAGGGAGCTTTGCTTTATAAATAAGTAAGGTGATGTATTAAATAATTAACATCGCATCTCCATAACTAAAGAAACGATATTTGTCTTTAATTGCTTTTTTATAAGCTTCCATCATTAAATCATATCCTGCAAAAGCGCAAGCCATAATCAATAGGCTTGTTTTTGGCAAATGGAAATTTGTAACCAAGCTATCCGCAATATTAAAATTGTATGGTGGGTGAATAAAATGATTTGTCCAGCCTTCTGATGGCTTTAATAAATGCTGCGCCGTATAGGAAGTTTCCATTGCCCTCATGGTAGTAGTGCCAATGGAACAAATACGGTTACCGCCTTGCTTTGCTTTATTTACAATTGCGCAAGCTGTTTCATCAATTTTATAATACTCAGCATCCATTTTATGTTTGCTCAAATCTTCTACTTCTATCGGACGAAAAGTACCTAAGCCTGTATGCAAGGTTACTTCTGCAAAACGGATGCCTTGAATTTCCAGCCTTTTAATCAATTCTTTACTAAAATGTAAACCTGCAGTAGGGGCAGCCACCGCACCTTCATGCTTTGCATATACGGTTTGGTAGCGTTCTTTATCCTCCTCTTCGGGTTTACGCTTAATATATTTTGGCAGTGGCGTTTCTCCCATAAAATCCAGCATCTGGCGAAACTCGTCATCGGTACCATCCCATAAAAAACGGATAGTACGTCCACGGCTGGTAGTATTGTCAATTACTTCAGCCACCAGTTCATCATTTTCTCCAAAATATAATTTGTTGCCTACACGAATTTTACGGGCAGGGTCTACAATTACATCCCAAAGCTTATTGGTTTTGTTCAATTCTCTCAAAAGAAAAACTTCAATTTTTGCCCCGGTTTTTTCTTTACGGCCATACATACGTGCAGGAAAAACCTTTGTGTTATTTACCACAAATACATCCTTGTCGTCAAAATACTCCATAATGTCCCTAAACTGACGGTTTTCGATGTTGCCTGTTTTACGGTCAATCACCATTAGGCGGCTTTCTTCTCGTTTTTTTGTTGGATGTTGAGCAATAAGGTTAAGGGGTAGGTCAAATCTAAATTGCGATAATTTCATGTAATAAACGTTGTTTTAAATTGTTATCACATGCCAGGTACTGTAAAATGTTACAGAGATAGGAGCCTTTTGCAAGGCATATATCATGTTACGGCATGATTTTAAGGAGCGCAAAGTTAATATATTTTAGTCATATTATTTTACCAAATTTTATATTTCATTGCTAATAAAATACAGATTATTAATATATGATATTTATTTAAAGTGATTGCCTGCTAGGGATTTGTCAATTTTTTTTGATGATTGCTGTATTTATACGCAATTTTATAGCAGTTCATCCAATTAATAAAGAATGAGATTGAATAAAGTTTTAGCTCTCTGTGTATTCATGCTGGTTACCCTTACCTTAAAAGCACAGCAAACTAATCAAAAATATCAGGGGCTTTTATGGGAGATTACAGGAAATGGATTAGAAAAACCTTCTTACCTGTTTGGAACCATGCATGTAAGCAACAAATTGGCTTTTCATCTAAGTGATTCTTTTTACTATGCCTTGAAGCAGGTAGATGCAGTTGCATTGGAATTAAACCCAGATTTATGGCAGGCTCAAATGGTGCGCCTTGCAAAGTTGAATGACAATTTTACCCGCTTTTCGCAAAGTGGCGGCAACCAGTTTCTTACACAGAATAGTTTTAAGATAACCCATTACGAAAAAAATTTAAAGGCTGCTTTAAGCACAGAGCCGCCCGTTGTAAACAGCCTTTTATATCGCTCTTATAAAGTACAAGAAGATTTTGAAGAAGATACTTTTCTTGACTTGTACATTTTTCAGGCTGGCAGAAAATTGGGCAAAGCCCCAGCCGGAGTGGAAGATTATTATGAGTCGGAAAAACTTGTAATGGAAGCCTACCGGGATATGGCTAACGAAAAAAAGAAAAAAGATATTGATCTGGATGGTGAAAGTGTAGGCAGCCTGGTGCAAAAACTACAGCAGGCCTACCGCAATGGCGACCTTGATTTGATGGATTCGCTAGATATAAAAATGGAAAAATCTACAGCATTCAGAGAAAAGTTTTTGTATAAAAGAAATGAGATTCAGGCGAATTCAATTGACAGCATCATTAAAAAGCAATCCTTATTTGTTGGTGTGGGTGCGGCACATTTACCCGGCGAAAGGGGAGTGATTGAATTGCTCCGCAAAATGGGATATAAATTACGTCCGGTAAAAATGGCTGACAGGGATGCTACTCAAAAAGAAGCCATTAACGCAATGAAAGTGCCTGTTAGCTTTAGCAGGCAGATAAGTGATGATAAAGTATATTCAGTAGATGTGCCCGGGCCATTGTACTCCTTGCAAAGTAATTTTCAGCAATTGAACAGGGTGCAATATGCCGATATGAGCAATGGCTCTTACTACATGGTAACGAGAATTAAAACTTATGCTCCTTTTATTCATAAATCTACAAACGATGTAATAAAGAAAACAGATAGCCTGTTGTATGAATATATACCCGGCAATATTTTGTCAAAAAAAGAGATTACAGTAAATGGGTATAAAGGGCTCGACTTGGTAAACCGTACCCGCCGTGGCGATATGCAGCGATACAATATTTTTTACACCCCATATGAAGTAATTATTTTTAAAATGAGCGGTAAAAATAATTATGTAGATGGTGAAGAAGGGAAAAAGTTTTTTTCATCAATTCAATTAAAAGAATTACCTAATAAGCCGATAATTTTTGAACCATTGCAAGCAGGCTTTACACTAACTGGGATGCCGGAGCCACATAGTTATTTCAATGCAACAGAAGATGACCGTTGGGAATATGAAACCACCAGCAAACAAACCGGCGATGCTTATTTGCTAATGAAAAAGTCAGTGTACAATTACGATTTTTTAGAAGCAGATAGCTTTGACCTTGCAATGATCGAAACTTCATTTAGAAGTGCCGATTTTTTTGACAAGCAACTCAGCAGAAAATATGTAACGTTTCAGGGCTACCCCGCTTTGAAAGTAAAAGAAAAACTAAAAGAGGGCGATTACGTTCATGCACTCTATATTATTAAAGGGCCACAGTATTTTGTATTGGCACAGCGGAGCAAAAATAGTTCTGACAAGGCATTTGATTTTGATAAGCATTTTTCCTTTATAGAAAAACCTTACACAAATTCAATGCAATACACCGATACATTTTTAAATATTACTTTAAATACACCCGTAAAGCCCGAAATTGATGAAGGAATTCGGTCTATAATTGAACAAACACTGGAGGATGCAGCAAATGGTAATAATGGAAGCGGATATTATACTTATTGGAAAAAACCACGCTATGGTTTGTTTAACGATCAAAAGGCAAATGATATGGTATCGGTTAGTATGCAGGAATTTCCAAAGTATTATTCCATAAAAGATTCTGCCGGGTTTTGGAAAGATGAGATAGAGAGCCACCTGGCAAAAAAAGATATGGTATTGTTTTCTTCTAAAAATATATGGCTGGATGGTGGTGATATTATTGGGAAAAGTATTGCTATAAAAGATACAGGAAGCAGCAGGCTTATTAATAAATTGATTTTATTAAAAGGTAGATACCAGTTTTTAGTAACTACAATGGCCGATACAGTAAATAAACAAAGTGCTTTGGGTACAGTTATTTTCAACAGCTTTAAACCTTACAGCTCAGTAAAAGCAGAAAATATTTATGAAAACAAGCTGCCTGTTTTTTTTGCCGATCTTTTTAGCAAAGACAGTGCAACACAAAAGCATGCCCAACAATCTTTGTCAAATATTTATTATGGAACACAAGGAGTGCCATTGATAGTAAATGCAATAGAAAAATTAAGCATAACAGATAAGGATTACTTTGACAGCAAAACAAGGTTGATAGCAGAATTGGGATATATTGAAGATACAGTAACAGATAATATTCCTCTTTTTCTTAAAAAAATATACGAGCAAAGCGCTGATACAAGTATGTTTCAAAATGAAGCGATTGTTGCCCTGGCAAGGTTAAAAACAAAAGCCGCTTTTAAAGTGCTAAAAGAACTGATGTTACAGGACCCGCCAATTTTTGAAAACAACTCCGAGTTAAATTCTTTTTTCTATCATTTTTACGACTCGTTAAAATTAAGTGCAACAATGTTTCCGGAACTATTGCAGTTAAACACACTAGCAGACTATAAGGAAAATATTATGGAACTGCTGGTGACATTGGTTGATAGTAACTATGTACAGCCTGAAATGTATAAGTCTTATTTTTCCGGAATATACGTAGATGCAAAAGTTGCTTTACGAAAGCAGCAGGCAAAAGATGAGAAAAAATTGCAGGAAGAATTGAAAAAAAATGAAGAGCCGGATGAAGACCCCGAAAGAGACTATACCTCTAGTAGTGGTAACTCCTATGGCTTAAACGACTATGCAGTTTTATTAATGCCTTTTTATGAAACAAATAAAAATGTGCCGCAGTTTTTTGAAAGACTTTTGCGTAGTAATGATGAAATGATGCGTATTAATACAACTGCTTTAATGCTAAGAAATAAAAAAGCAGTACATGATAGCATTTTAGCCAAACTGGCCGCCAATGATAAATATAGAGCTGCATTGTATAAAGAATTAGATAAAAGTAATGCGCTGGATTATTTCCCAAAAGCTTATAAAAACCAATTGGCTATTGCTAAAAGTATTTTGATGAGTGAGAATGAGTATGATAAAATGGACTCAATAATATTTATTAAAAAAATGCAGACGAATACAAAAACTAAAATAGGGTATGCTTATTTTTTTAAATATCGCATTAAAAAGACAGATGATTGGAAAATTGGCTTTAGCGGCTTGCAACCTTTAAATGAAAAGGAGATAAGTTACAATAACAACCTGGCATCTTTAACTGATAAGAAATTGCAAAAAGACCAGCCACTTGATGAACAATTGATAAAAGAGTTGCAGAAGGCTGTTTTTAAAACTTACAACAGTGGCCAGGAGTTTTTTGAATCAGGCTTCAACTATAATATGTTTAACCAATATAGAGATTACGAAAACTAATGCGGAATAGCTTCTATTAACTGTTGAGTGTAAGTTTCTTGTGGATTGTTCAGCACATCATCTGCGGAGCCTTGCTCTACTATTTTTCCTTTGTTCATTACTAAAATTCTATCGCTTATATAATGAACCACAGAAAGATCATGAGAAATAAATATAGATGTAAAACTAAAACTTTCTTTTAGGTCTTGTATTAAATTGAGTACCTGAGCCTGTACACTTACATCCAATGCAGAAACACTTTCGTCAAAAATTAAAAATGAGGGTTGTAGTGCTAAAGCCCTTGCTATACAAATCCGTTGACGCTGGCCTCCGCTAAACTGGTGTGGATACCTATTAAAATGATCTGCTTGCATACTCACTTTTTCAAGCAACTCAATTACTTTTTCTTTTCGGTATTTATTATTGCTATATAAACTGTGCACTTTTAAAGGCTCTAAAATTGCTTCGCCAATACTAATGCGTGGGTTTAACGAACCGTATGGGTCCTGAAAGACAATTTGTAGGTCTTTTCTTGTTTTTCTTAATGCCGAAGATGAAAGGTTGTTGATATCGGTTCCGTTTAATAAAATTTTTCCTGCTGTAGGTTTTATCAATTGAAGAATGGTTCTTCCTAAAGTAGTTTTTCCGCAGCCGCTTTCACCAACAAGACCTACTATTTCTTTTTCCGTAACATCAAAACTTACGCCATCAACTGCTTTAAACCAGTCTGTAGTTTTTCCAAAAATATTTTTTTGTGCAGGAAAATAAACCTTTATATCCTCAACACTTAGTACCGTTTTGTTGCCAGTAATATTGGCCCAATCCTCCGGTTGTTGTTGAATTTGCTCGCTTAAAAAATCACTTACAATCTTTAATCTTTTTCCTTTACTTTTTTTGTTTGGCCTGCAGGCCATTAAAGCTTTGGTATAGCTGTGCTGAGGGTTGCCCAAAACATCTTTTGTAAGTCCCTGTTCCACAATATTTCCCTGTTGCATCACTATCACTTCATCAGCAACTTCATTTACAAGTGCAAGGTCATGCGTAATAAAAAGCACAGCCATATTGTTTTCCTGCTGTAGTTTTTTAATAAGCTGAAGGATGTTTTTTTGTACTCTTACATCCAATGCTGTTGTAGGCTCATCGGCAATTAATAAAGCAGGATTGCAGCTCATGGCCATTGCTATCATTACCCTTTGCTTTTGCCCGCCACTTATTTGGTGCGGATACCTTTTAAAAATCACTGAAGGATTAGGCAATTCAACTTGTTCAAATAAAAGCAGTGTTTGCTTTTTTGCCTCAGCGGTAGATAATTTTTTATGTTGAACAAGGCTTTCCATTACCTGCGAACCGCAAGTAAACACAGGATTTAATGAGGTCATTGGCTCCTGGAATATCATGGCAATATCGTTGCCACGAATTGAACGAATGGTTTTTTCGTTTGCAGTTAAAAGGTTAAGGTTAACACCATTACTAAAAATGGCCTCTCCGCTAATTACAGCCTGGCTAGGTAATAATTGCAGTAAAGACAAAGAAGTAACAGATTTACCCGATCCACTTTCGCCCACAATAGCCGTAAGTTTGCCTTTGTGGGCATCAAAAGAAATACCTTTTACAGTTGACAATAGTTTTCCATCTTGTCTAAAGCCAATAGAAAGATTTTTTACCTGAAGTAGCGGCAATTGTTCGTTCAAAACGTCTATGGTTCAAAAATTATATAATGCTTCATTTTGAGCTACCGTACATGCTTCATTAATTGTAAATCGTAAATTAAAATTTCAAATGTCTTACGGTTTGCCCATCGTTAATTAGCTGCATTAAAGAATCAATTCCAATCTTCAAATGATTTTCTACATATTGTGTGGTAACCGATTTGTCGCTTTCTTCAGTTTTAACACCCTCCGGAATCATAGGCGAATCACTCACCAATAATAAAGCTCCTGTTGGTATTTTATTAAAAAATCCTACAGAAAAAATAGTGGCAGTTTCCATATCTATGGCATAGGCTCTTATTTGTTGCAGGTATTCTTTAAAAGTTTCGTCATGCTCCCATACCCTGCGATTGGTTGTATAGCATACGCCTGTCCAGTAATCTACTTCATAATCTCGTATGGTGGTACTGATGGCTTTTTGCAGCGCAAATGCAGGTAGTGCAGGCACTTCGGGCGGAAAGTAATCATTGCTGGTACCTTCGCCTCTTATTGCTGCTATTGGTAAAATTAAATCACCTATTTTATTTCTCTTTTTAAGACCGCCGCATTTTCCTAAAAACAAAACAGCTTTGGGTTCAATAGCTGTTAGCAAATCCATAATAGTGGCAGCACCCGGGCTACCCATTCCAAAATTGATAATTGTAATATTTTGTGAAGTGGCGCATTGCATAGGCCTGTCTTTTCCTATTACTTCAACGCCATTCCAGGCAGCAAACATATTTACATAGTTAGAAAAGTTGGTGAGCAATATATATTCGCCAAAATTTTTCAGCTTTTCTCCCGTATACCTGGGCAACCAGTTTTCTACAATTTCTTCTTTTGATTTCATAATGCTTCAAGTTTATTCTGATAAAAATACAAAAAGATAACCGCTTACCATTGAAAAGGCTAGGTATAATAAAAAAATAAAATGCCCGGAAATATTAATATATCATTTTTAATATTTAATTTATAGCACTAAAACTACTTTAACATGAAACGTTACTTTTCAATTGCCCTTGTAGCTGCCCTTTTACTGACAGGCTGTAAAAAAATGTCGGATAATTCAGCAGATGAAATTTCTACACCTGAACTAATGAGTACTGAGTCTATTGATGCCTTCATTATCCAAAAACTGCAAGCCGATAATAAATTTGAATGGAGCAGTGCAGGTACACAAATGGTATGGAGTGCTTTACAACAAACAGATAATTGGCTTTCTGTAGGCTATGCTCCTGCGGGTAAAGGAAATATTGATAATACAATTCAAAACATAAATATTAACAGCAACGAATGGAGGCTAGCAAAAGAAAAATTAATTGAAAAAATAATCATTAGCGAGCAAAAGCTCGATAAATCATTAACAAGAGAACAAATTGTAATGATTGAAGATGAAACGTTGCCTTTTATTAATGTAATTGTAAAAAGCCACGCAACTATTGCAATGCTTCGTAAGGATAATACGGTTCGCTATGCCGAACCAATGGCTTATGAGCCAAAGCCTGCTATATCACCAGATAGCGATAGTGGTTGCGATAGCAATGTAGCCGAAGGAGGACTTGTAAGTGGAGTTGATTATACAAATATTGCTCCTAATACAAAGCAATCGTGGAATTACAGCTTCCATCAAATTCCGCAAGCTTGGGCAAAAAGCACAGGCTCCGGCATAAAAATATTTATTATAGATACAGGTGCCGAGTTTGATCAGGACAATCTAGGTTCTGCTTTCAACCAAGGATCTTCATCTGGCAGAACTGTAGAAAAAATTGTAACGCTGCCCCGTTCTACATTTCTTGGAATTCCAACAGGGCCTGTAGAAACACCCGATGACGGTTGTGGTCATGGTACTTCTATGGCTGGTGCGGCTGCTGCACCAAGAGGTACAGATGGTGCGGCTGTTGGGGTTGCATACAATGCCAACCTGGTTACCTGCCGTGCTGCCTCAGATGTGTTAATTGATGCCAGCAGAGAAGCTACAGGTGTTACCAATGCATATAAAAATGCAGCCAACAGAGCCGATGTAAAAATTATTAGCATGAGTATGGGCCGTATTACCGGAAGCTCACAAATTACAGATGCCATTAACTATGCTTACGGAAAAGGGAAGCTGATGTTTTGTGCCGCAGGTACTTCTTTTGGTTGGGCAGCAGGCTGGTATGGTGTAATTTTTCCTGCTTGGCTAAGCAATGTAAATGCAGTTACTGGTGTAAGAGATAATAATTTTAATCAAAACTGCACAACCTGCCACGATGGTTCAGAAACTGATTTTACTATTGTAATGGAAAAGGCAGCTAACGAGCGCCATCCACTATCACTGGCAATGAGTGGCAATGCACCTTCAACTGTAGGAGGATCTTCTGTGGCAACTGCAACCACAGCAGGTATTGCAGCTTTGGTGTGGAGCAGGTTTCCTTCGTATAGCAGAGAGCAGGTATTGAATAAAATGATTACAACCAGCTCTAACTATCCAAATAAGAGCAGTAGCTATGGTTGGGGGAATCTAAATGCTAATGCCGCTACCGATTAGTAATCATGCCTTTTAAGTATTTAATGGTCATTTGTAATTAAGTTTGTATGCTTGTTACAAATGGCCATTTTGTTTTTTAATGATTAAAATTATTTACGCTTCGGTAAAGCCTTCTATTAAAACAGAGGGAGAGAAAGAACTCATTTTTTGTGTGGTAAGAAAAAAATGGATACTGATAACACCCGAAGAGTGGGTGCGGCAAAATATACTTTTATACCTTATTCATGTTTTAAAATATCCGGCATCGTTAATAGCAGTAGAAAAGCAATTGCGCCTGGGCGAAATGAAAAAACGCTTTGATATAGTAGCGTATAAAAACGAAAAGCCTTTTTTGTTAATTGAATGTAAAGCAATGGAAGTGCCTGTTACACAAAAAACATTGGATCAGGCCATGCGGTACAATATCAACCTGCAAACAAAAAATTTTATCATTACCAATGGAAATAGTACTTATGGTTTTGTAATTGATAATGCAGAAATGTTTGAACTGCATGAATTCCCTTCTTATTTGTAGCATTGATTCGCTATTTTTGAAGCAATGAAGCATTGGAGAAAATCGTTGCCAATATGGTCAATACTTGCGCCTGTAGCCGCACTGGTTATTTATGGTGTTGATAATTTTATGCCCGGCACTATTATGGACATCATTCTTACAATTGTATTAATGGTATCGGTATTAGCAGGTGTGCACCATGCAGAAGTGGTGGCACATAAAGTAGGAGAGCCTTTTGGTACTTTAATACTGGCACTCGCAATTACCACTATTGAAGTTTCTTTGATTGTTTCCTTAATGATAGCCGGAGGCGAATCTACACATGGCCTGGCAAGAGATACGGTTTATGCAGCGGTGATGATAATTCTTACAGGAATTATAGGGCTTTGCCTTGTATTGGGTGGCTATAGGCACCACGAGCAGGCCTTTGGAAAATATGGTGTTTATGCAGCATTGGTAACACTTACGGCTATTGCAGTACTTACCTTGGTATTGCCCAATTATACTACTACTATTCCCGGCCCACAATACAATAATAGCCAGTTGATATTTGTAGGTATCATTTCACTTATTTTATACGGCGTATTTGTGCTGATTCAAACACAAAGGCATAGAGAATATTTTTTGGCACATGAAGCAAAAGGGGATAGTGAAATTCACTCAGAAGTACCTTCCAACAAGGTAACATTGATAAGCCTTGTTTTATTATTTATCAGCCTCACAATGGTGGTAATGCTAGCAAAAAAGCTATCACCAACAATAGAGGCAGTTTTGGTAGATATAGGTGCGCCTAGTTCTTTACTGGGCGTAATTATAGCAATGGTAATATTGCTTCCCGAAGGCCTTGCAGCGGTAAAAGCGGCCCGTAAAAACAGGTTGCAAACCAGTTTAAACCTTGCGTTGGGTTCTGCATTGGCAAGTATTGGGCTTACCATTCCTGCTGTGGCCATTGTTTCTATTTATATGGGATTGCCGGTATCCTTAGGCATTGATGCAAAATCAACTTTATTGCTTTTTTTAGCATTGTTTTCGGTTTCGCTTTCGTTTAATACAGGCAGAACAACTATTATGCAGGGAGTGGTACTAATGGTACTTTTTGCTGTTTATATATTCACCATTATCGTACCCTAAAAATTGTCTTTTTTAAAATAGGCTGTAAAATTGATTTCATTAGTGCATAGCCTGTGGCATTAGGATGTACGCCATCGTCGCCATATTTACTATCTAAACCTTTAGCTGTATCTACCATTGAGTTGTAGTAATCTATAAAAGAGATTTTATTTTTGCTGCAATATTCTTTTAGTAACTTATTAAGTTCAATTACTTTTTCTGCCGGCTGTATTTCTTTTCGCCAGTTAAACCTATTGGCAGGCAATACCGAACATACCAGCACTTTTATTTTATGGGCCTTTGCCAGTTCTACCATCGAAAAAATATTGCCGGCAATATCTTTTAAAGCTATTGGGCCTGTATTTTCTGCTATATCATTTATACCTGCTAATATTACTACTGCTGTTGGTTTCAGATTAATTACATCTGGTCTAAACCGAATGAGCATTTGTGAAGTGGTTTGCCCACTTATGCCTCTATTAATATAGCGATTGTCTTTAAAAAATAAACTATCCGTATTTATCCATCCTTCAGTAATAGAGTTACCCATAAAAACAACCCTTTTTTCGTTACTTGCAGGTGCAGGCAAGGCTGCATTTGCTGCTTCATATCTATGCAGGTTTGGCCAATCGGTTTGTGCGTTTAGTTGGAGCATGAGCGTAAGGCTTATGAATACAAATATTAATTTCATTGGTTTATTTTATGTTGAAATTAAAATATATTAACAGCAACAGGTTCTTTTTTTGAGCAGCTTTATTACTTAATTGTTGTAGCACCTATTTGTTCGCCCAGTTGCTCGTAAGCTTTATCGTTGGGCTCCCATAATTCTATTTTGTTGCCCTCAATATCCATTATATGTACAAACTTGCCATAATCGTAGGTTTCAATGGTATCGGTAATGGTTACACTGTCTTTTTTCAATTGGGCAACCAGGGCTTCTAAATTTTCTACCCTAAAGTTTACCATAAATTCTTTGGTAGAGGGTTCAAAATATTGGGTAGTTTCTTTAAAAGGACTCCATTGGCTAAAGCCTTTTTTAGAAGAATCTGCACCCTGCCTCCATTCAAACACAGCACCGTATTGGTTTACATGAAAGCCCAAATGCGTTTTGTACCACTCTCTTACCTTTTTAGGATCTTTGCATTTGAAGAAAATGCCGCCAATTCCGGTTACTTTTTTTGCTGCTGAACTTTCCGTTTTTTTACTTAAAACACCGTTTAATGCGAAGCCGAAAAAAAATGATGCTGTTATAATTATCAACAGGTATATTTTTTTCATTTTAGTAGGTTTTATAAATTTTGTATGCATTTCACCAACGGTGAAAATATAAAATCTATTAGGGTTTTATGCATCAAGCTTTTTTAATGTTTACTCCAACATGTAAAGCTATAAGCATATAACTTTATTAATGCATGTATGAAACATTGTAAATGGCAAACTGGCAGGCGTTGCTACAAACGGTCTTTTTAATACCACTGTATTATGGTTTACTGCCAGGATGGTCAATAGCAACTCCATGGCTTTTGGCAGAAACTCCATATACCTACTACCAACCATCCTGGTGGATGGTTGGTAGTAGGTTCAACAATTAATTAACCTGCAACTGAGACAAAAAATTATTGTCATTTGTAGCAATGTAAAAGGGAGTATACATTTTGCGATGAAATGGTGATTATGAACTTTTTTAAATACCCCATCCCGTTACTTTAATTCCCGTTTCTCGCAGCACACTCCTTTTTCAGCTTTGTTATCCCCTAGGCAGCGGCTGTGTATCCATCCTCCTAAGTACTCATCCGTTTCATTTTAATCCCTTTTGCAAATAACATATTACATAAACTTATATTTAAATACATTTTTTAAACAATACTGTATATCAATATATTATACTTATATTATTTTCATTACTTATTTCTTGTCAGGTTTTTGTCCAGGGTTTTAACCCCATTTTCAAAATTGTCCGGTTTTTGTCAGGTCAAAAAAAATAAAATTGTACCCACTCATATTATCTTGACAAAAAAAATATCCCTTTGATTCCCTCTAAAAAAATATCAACTTTTTTGTGGTTTTTCCTTTTGTTAAGAACTATCATTTTTGATATTATTTATTATGATAATAAAAAAATAGAAACTATTGACCACCAAATAAACAAAACGCCTACTGCCCACAGGCCAGGTTACTTTTCGCTCCTAATTGTACACTCAACATCCAAAACGTATAGATTATGAAAAAGTGTTTGCAGATCTTTATATTTTTTGCGCTCCTATTGCCAACAGGTTACCAGCTTATGGGCCAAAGCTTGGCTGTAAATACAACTGGCAATACTGCCGATGCCAGCTCCATCCTCGATATTACCAGCAGCAACAAGGGCGTTTTGGTGCCCAGGTTGGCACTTACTGCCACCAATGTGGCTGGCCCTGTTACAGCCCCGTTGGCATCTTTGCTGGTATATAATACGGCCACGGCTGGCAGTGGCGGCACGGCTGTAAACCCGGGTTATTATTATTGGAATGGTACCGAGTGGGTGCGTATTACCACAGGTAAAGATGGTGGCGGCCACTGGCAATTAACAGGCAATGCAGGCACCGTGGATGGTACCCATTTTTTGGGGACTACCGATGATATTGCGCTCAATTTTAAAATAGACAATCAAAAAGCCGGCAGAATAAGCAAGGGAACTACCTTTTTAGGATACCAGGCCGGTAATGTGAATACAGCTAACGGAAATAGTGGGTTTGGGTTATACGCATTAAGAGCTAATACCATCGGATTTAATAATACTGCAACCGGATCCGAAGCTTTGGTTTCCAATACCACCGGAAATAACAATGTAGCAACCGGATTCCAGGCTTTGTATTCCAATACCACCGGGTATAGCAATGTAGCAAACGGATACCGGGCATTGTATAGTAATACCACCGGAATTAATAATAGTGCCTTTGGTCATGGAGCATTGTATAATAATACCACCGGAAATAACAATGTAGCAACCGGATTCCAGGCTTTGTATTCCAATGCCACCGGAAATTATAATAGTGCTTTTGGTCATGAAGCTTTGTTTTCCAATACCACCGGAATTAACAATGTAGCAACTGGATTCCAGGCTTTGTATTCCAATACCACCGGAAATAACAATGTAGCAACCGGATACCGGGCATTGTATAGTAATACCACCGGAAATAATAATAGTGCTTTTGGTCATGAAGCTTTGGTTTCCAATACCACCGGAATTAACAATGTAGCAACTGGATTCCAGGCTTTGTATTCCAATACCACCGGAATTGAAAATGTGGCAAACGGATACAAGGCTTTGCTTTCCAATACCACCGGAAATTATAATAGTGCCTTTGGTCATGCAGCTTTGTTTTATAATACCACCGGAATTAACAATGTAGCAACTGGATTCCAGGCTTTGTATTCCAATACCACCGGAAATAACAATGTAGCAACCGGATACCGGGCATTGTATAGTAATACCACCGGAAATAATAATAGTGCTTTTGGTCATGAAGCTTTGTATTCCAATACCACCGGAATTAACAATGTAGCAACTGGATTCCAGGCTTTGTATTCCAATACCACCGGAAATAACAATGTAGCAACCGGATACCGGGCATTGTATAGTAATACCACCGGAAATAATAATAGTGCTTTTGGTCATGAAGCTTTGGTTTCCAATACCACCGGAATTAACAATGTAGCAAACGGATTCCAGGCTTTGTATTCCAATACCACCGGAATTGAAAATGTGGCAAACGGATACAAGGCTTTGCTTTCCAATACCACCGGAAATTATAATAGTGCCTTTGGTCATGCAGCATTGTATAATAATACCACCGGGTATAACAATGTTGCAAACGGATACCAAGCTTTGTATTCCAATACCATCGGGTATTATAATACTGCTACAGGTTTTCGCTCCTTATATATGAACATTGATGGTATTAATAATACCTCCATTGGCTATGGTGCCTTAAGAAATAACTCTAATGGTGATAATAATTCAGCTTTGGGCTCTTTAGCTTTGTACACCAATACTACTGGCGTCCAAAATGCAGCCGTAGGTTATAAGACCTTATACAGCAATGCTACCGGTTCAAGAAACATTGCTATTGGCGACTCTGCACTGTATACTAATACTACTGCTTCCGATAATGTGGCCATGGGTGCTGCTGCACTGGCCACAAATATAACGGGCAGCAGTAATGTGGCCATAGGTACTTCTGCCTTATTAAAATCAAATGCCTTGGGCAATACCGCCGTAGGTTTTGAAACATTGAAAGCAAATACCAGTGGAACAGGTAATGTGGCATTGGGCTACCTGGCATTATCGTCAAATATCAGTGGTACAGATAATACAGCTATTGGTAACCAGGCTTTGGCAAACAACGCTGCCTCCCAAATTACTGCCGTTGGCTGGCAGGCACTATATAGTAATAGTACGGGTATTGAAAATACGGCTGTTGGAAGCCAGGCTTTAAAAGCCAACGTGAATGGTAGTAAAAACACCGCCACCGGTTTTTTGGCTTTAACTGCCAATACGATTGGTGATAGAAATACCGCCATGGGCGACTCTGCCCTCGCAAGCAATACTATTGGTATTGATAATATAGCCATTGGTACTTCTGCCCTCAGGCTCAATACTACTGCTTCCAACAATTCTGCTATTGGCTCGGGAGCTTTAGCCAGCAATACCACCGGAAATTATAATAATGCAAACGGAACTCAGGCATTGTATAGCAATACCACCGGATATTATAATAATGCAAACGGAACTCAGGCATTGTATAGCAATACCACCGGATATAACAATGTTGCAACCGGATACCAGGCTTTGTATTCCAATACCACCGGAAATAACAATGTAGCAACCGGAATACAGGCTTTGTATTCCAATACCACCGGAATTGAAAATGTAGCAAACGGATACAAGGCTTTGCTTTCCAATACCACCGGAAATAATAATAGTGCCTTTGGTCATGGAGCATTGTATAATAATACCACCGGATATAACAATGTAGCAAATGGATACCAGGCTTTGTTTTCCAATACCACCGGGTATAGCAATGTAGCAACCGGATACCAGGCTTTGTATTCCAATACCACCGGATATAATAATAGTGCCTTTGGTCATGGAGCATTGTATAATAATACCACCGGATATAGCAATGTAGCAACCGGATACAAGGCTTTGCTTTCCAATACCACCGGTACCGGTAATGTAGCCATGGGTTATAATTCCCTTTCCACTATTACAACCGGCTCAGATAATACGGCCCTTGGCAACCAGGCAGATGCTACGGCCAATAACCTTTCCAATGCCACTGCCATTGGGTTTAATGCCAAAGTAGCCAACAGCAATTCTATGGCTTTTGGCAATAGCAATGTAACCACTTGGGCTTTTGGCAGAAACTCAGTAACCGCAGGCTATGCGTTGCAAGTAGGTACTTCTGCTACCAACGGTAATGGGGCGTATTTAACCACAGGTGGCGTATGGACCAATACCAGCGATGTACATAAAAAAGAAAATTTTATCAGCCTCGATAAGGCAGCTATTTTGGATAAAATAAATGCCTTACCCATTACACAATGGAACTATAAAGGCACACAAAATGAAACCCATATTGGCCCTATGGCACAGGATTTTAAGCAGCAGTTTAACCTGGGTGTACCAGGCGATGATAAATCCATCAGCACTATTGATGCCAGCGGGGTGGCACTGGTAGGTATTCAGCAACTGTCAAAAGAAAATACAGAATTAAAAAATACGGTTACCTCGTTGAAAGAAAAAATGGAATCCCAGCAAAAAACAATTGACGAACTTTTAATAAGAATTACAAACCTGGAAAAAAAATAACCTAGTTCGTTTTATCTTTTTTGGTAGAAATTATTCATCAGAATGTGAATATATAGTTTTAGAAATTTTATTACTTAAGGCTATTATGCCAATTGGGTAGAATAAAAATCCCTGCAATTTTAATTGCAGGGATTAAAATAATAAAACAATAATTATGGAAAAATACCTAACTCAGCATAGCTGGTAGCTACTTTATTTATTGCACTTATATACGCTGCTGTACGCATATCCGGAATTTCCGGGCTGTTTTGCCAAATATCCATTATCTCTCTTGTTGCGGTTATCATTGTTTCTTCCAGGCCGCTATGCACCAAGTCAACTTCTTCGGGTCCATGCATAATAAACTTACGCTCTGTATCGCTTACCATTTTACCTGTTAAGGTTTCAATCTGACCTAAAATATGGCTATTTAAGTTTTCTGTAAACCTTTTTTCCATACGGCCATAGCGTACATGGCTTAGGTTTTTGAGCCACTCAAAATAGCTTACTGTTACACCGCCTGCATTCAGGTACATATCGGGCACACACAAAATACCTCTTTGTATAAATACTTCATCGGCTTCGGGTGTACAAGGGCCATTGGCAGCTTCGCCAATTATTTTTGCTTTTACCCTTGGTGCATTGTCCCCATTAATTACATTTTCCAAAGCGGCCGGAATTAAGATATCACATTCTAACTCCAGTGCATCTGTATTTTTAGCAAGGTTTATTGCCCCGGGGAAATTAAGAATAGAGCCTGTTGCTTTTCTATGCTGAAAAACCTCTTCTTCATTCAGCCCATCGGCATTGTAAATAGCTCCTTCAAATTCTGCAAGGCCAACTACTTTTGCGCCTGCCTCACGAAAGAATTTAGCAGAATGGTAGCCCACATTTCCCAATCCTTGAACAACTACCAATTTGCCTTTTATACCTACTTCCAACCCCAGGTTTTTCATTACATCGGGCATACTGCATACTTCTCTTATTCCAAAAAATACACCTAACCCTGTAGCTTCTTTACGGCCACGCACACCACCTTGTGTAACTGGCTTACCCGTAACACAGCCTGCAGCATCTATTTCGCCTGGTTTTAAAGATGCGTAGGTATCTACAATCCAGGCCATTTCCCTTTCACCGGTTCCATAATCGGGTGCCGGAACATCAATGCCGGGCCCAATAAAATTTTTCTTTACCAGTTCGCTGGTGTATCTACGGGTAATTTTTTCTAACTCGTACTTGCTATAGTTGCGTGGGTTTATTTTAATGCCACCTTTACCGCCACCAAATGGTACGTTTACAATAGCGCATTTATAAGTCATTAATGCGGCAAGTGCCATCACTTCATCCTGGTTTACTTCATCGCTAAAACGGATACCACCTTTACAGGGCGATTTGTGCTGGCTATGTTGTACCCTGTAAGCCTCAATTACTTCAATATTTCCATCATCCAGCTTTACCGGAAAGCGCATACGGTAAACGCTGTTGCACGCTTTAATTTGTTCAAGAATACCTTTATCCCACTTGGTAAACTGGGCTGCTTTGTCAAAGCTTTTTTCTACACTTTCAAAAAAGCTATACGCTTGATGTGATGACATATGGTTTTTGTTTTTTTGTTTATTAAAAGGGATATCATCCCGGCAATCCAATACTATGTTATAAAAACAGTTTAAATGATTTGGCTAAATCCAAAACAACTTTATTTTATTTCTTTTTCTAATGTAGAAACCTTTTTATCTACACTTGCAACATAAATAAATAAACCTATTAAAATTGTAAGGCATACAGCAACCACTACATAAATTTTTCCATTGCTACGCATTGTGTCGGCCATTTCAACGGTATCCTGTGCAAAAGAAAAAAGAGTACACAATAATGCTATTGCAGCCAGGCTTATTTTTTTAATCAATGATTGTTTACTCATGTAGTTCAAGTTCTTTATTTACTTATTAAATCATTATCTCTTAGCAACTCAATTCTAATCTTTAAAGTAGTTATCCAAACGGCTAGCAAGGTCCATCCAATTATAGCCGGGTAAAAAACCATTCGTAGCCTGCTGTCTATATCATTAAACGATAATGCCGGATTGCCACTATCGCTACCTGGTGCACCTGGGTGCAGGCTGCCTACCATTCGTGGAATAATCCAAATGCTGGGAAACAACATTGCAAAGGCAAAAATATTATATACTGCACTTACCCTTGCCCTTTTATCCATGTCGGTAAAAGAGCCCCGAAGTACAAAATAGGCAGCATATATTAAAATAGCAATAGCTGCACCAATTAACTTGGGCTCTTTTAAAATAGCACCTAAGCTCTGGCTTTGATCGGTAACCCAGGTAAAATTGGCCCAAATAGCGCCGGTAGTATAACCTAAAACGCCTAAAACAGTACCTGTAACGGCATAGTTTTTTGCATAAATATCATTGCGGTAATTGCCTGTAGAAAGGTATTTTATACTATATACAAAGCTTACAATAAAAAGAATCATCATTGCAAACCACATACATACATGAAAGTAAAGGTTGCGGATGGTTTCATTTAAAATGTGCAGGTGTGGAACATCCATTAAAAAACCGCCCACAATGGTATAAACCAATAAGATGAACGACACTATTTTCCACCAGCTTTTATGCACAGCCTAAGCAATATTTGATTTGGGCGCAAAGTTAGGGGAAAGGGTACAAAACTTCAATTACATAAATGTAAAAGATTAGGTACTTGGCAATAATTTTATGGCCAACTTGCTTAATACCTATGTTTAATATTACATATTGCAATTCTTTGGTTTTAGCCAATTGCGTTTAAACCACAACTTTATTGTGGGGCTAAATTTTACAATATCTAGCCGGAATAAAATCTGTACTTCAATATAAAGACCGTTTACTAAATGTTTATGCCTAGCAAGCCAAAACGCACTAACTTTTGCTTTATTTTTCAAACATAATTAGAGGATAGCCAGGCTCGTTTGCAAGTGTATTGATTATGATAGTAACAAAAAAAAATGGTTGTAGAATACAGGAGATATAAACCAATTAGTGCGATGTTAAAAAAAACTTTCATACTTTTTTTTCTTACCCTTTTTTTACAGTATTGTGTGGTTGCACAGGTAATGAATATTAGCGGTGGCTTGCAGGTGGTAGCTAATAAGGATATCTCCTTGGTATTTCAAAATGGCGGAATGCAAAACAACGGTATATTTATACCCGATAGCAGCACCGTATATTTTGATGGAAATGGATACAGCGCTTTGAGCGGTAATGCGCTTACCAATTTTTTTAATATCACGTTTAAAGGCACTGGTAATAAAGTAAATGAAGGACAGGCAGCAGTTTACAATGCTTTAACTGCAGAAGAAAGTACAACTGCAGATGCCGATGGTGCGGCCAATAACAAATCGTTTACAATAAAATCTACCAATACAGCTACTGCATTTGTACGGCCTGTTGCAGCTACCGCAAATATTATTGGCAATGTAACAGTGGAACGATACATAAACACACCACAAAAATGGCAAGTGCTAGCAGTACCCACTAATTCTAGTCAAACCATTTACCAGGCCTGGCAGGAAAATGGCAGCAATGCACCTGGTTTTGGAACGGCAATTACAGGCCCTACAGGAACAGGTTTTGATTTTAGCAGTCCTGGTTATTCAATGAAATACATTAATGCTGCTGGCTCCAACTTTACAATGATTAATAATACCGGCGATGGCATTGCCAGCAATAAAGACGGGGCCTATTTTGTATATGTACGAGGCGATAGAAGCAATTTAACTAGTAGTCATTCGGGCAATACCACTATGAGGAGTACCGGCCCATTAAATATACACAACTTTACACCTGCAATTTCTATTCCGGCTAATACATGGAAGTCGGTAGGTAACCCTTATGCAAGCCCGGTAGATTTTGTAAATATATATGGCCATAGTTCTTTGGATAATGAATTTCAACTTTGGGATCCTAAACGCCCCGGCCTTTATACCGTTGGTGCTTATGTTTCATTTAGTAGTGCTACTGCTGTGCCCTGGCAGCCTGTACCTTTTTCTGGAGGAAGTTTTACAGCACCCAACAGTCGTGTAGAATCGGGGCAGGGATTTTTTGTGCGCCGAACAGCAGCAACGGGTACAATTAGTTTTGTTGAAAATGATAAAACAACCGGTAGCCGCAATGTAAACCGTGGAGGCCTCGAAGATAGCAGCAATACTGTTGAAGACAGAAGCCAGTTAAATATGATGGTATTGGGCACTACCGCAGGCGGCCAAACAGTTTTTTTGGATGGCAATGCTACTGTATTTAGTACCGAATTTAGCAGGCAATACGATCAAAGAGATGTAGATAAAATAAGCAATGGTTCGGATAATTTTGGAATAAGGGATACTCAAATGAATTCTTTGATAATTGATACAAGGCCTGCCGTAACAGCAGCGGATACCATTCATTTTTTAATGAACGGGCTTATGTATCCACAATACCAGTTTAAATTTTTTGCTCAAAATTTTGTTCCCGGTTTACAGGCATGGCTAATTGATAGGTTTTTAAATACGGAAACACCTGTAAGCCTTGCAGGAGACACCGTAATCCATAATTTTTCTGTAAACAGTAACTCACTATCCAAGGCAGCAGAGCGGTTTAAAATTGTTTTTAAACAACATATAGTTGTTCCTGTGCGATTTATTTCAATAAATGCAAACAGAAATATTAGTAGCAACACTGTGCTGGTAAAATGGGAAATTGCCAATGAGCAAAATATTGTAAAGTATGTGGTAGAAAGAAGTGCAACGGGTAGTGGAAATAGTTTTACAGCAATGGCTGAAACAGCCGCATTCAATGTAAGCAATTATGCCAAAACGGATGTAAATCCTTTTGCAACTGAAAGTTTTTATCGAATAAAAGCAATAGGGTTGAATGGAGAAGTTTTATATAGTTCAATTGCAAAAGTAAACGGCTTGATGGGTTTTGTAAAAGTGTTGAACCCTATACAAAATAACAGGTTGCAGATAAATTTTGGAAACCTGGAAGCTGGAGATTACAAATTCATTTTGTACAATGCAGCAGGGCAACTAATTTTTAATAAAATGGTAGCGATGAACAATCAACAACAAAGCCAGGTAATTCCTTTGCAAAAACTAATTGCCGCAGGCGTTTATCAGCTAAACATTATCAATCAAAAAGAAGAAATCATTTATAGCGATAAATTATTGGTTCAATAGGCATTAAATAATAGACCAGCTTTCTGCATCGGCCCTGGTAAAATCCTTTTGATAGCGTTCAGGCAATTCGCCTCTTAAAAAGCTTCCTTTTTCTATTGAAGGGAAAATATCTTCAAAAGTAGTAACCTGGTTCATAAATACCCGGCGGTAAATATGAGAGCGTCTTATTTGCGAAGGGTTTTTAATACCTGCAGCACCCATTAATTCTGTAAACGACTTTACAGTTTCTTTGTGATAATTTGCTACTCTTACTTTTTTATTTTCTACCACCAGGCCTGCTACCAATTGCGGGTCTTGTGTAGCAACACCTGTTGGGCAGGTATTGTTATTACAAACAAGGGCCTGAATACATCCCAATGCCATCATCATGGCCCTGGCACTATTGCAGGCATCGGCTCCCAAAGCAATGGCACGCACAATATGAAAACCGCTCAATACCTTGCCCGATGCAATCACCTTAATATGTTGCTTAATGTCAAAGCCTACCAATACATTGTGTACAAATGCCAATCCATCCAAAAGCGGCGCACCTACATAATTGCTAAACTCTTGCGGAGCCGCACCTGTGCCGCCTTCTCCGCCATCTACCGTAATAAAATCTGGATAGGTATCCAATGCTATCATTGCTTTGCAAATAGCAATAAATTCACTTTTATGGCCAATGCACAATTTAAAACCAATGGGTTTGCCATCGCTTAGTTCACGCAATTGCTTAATAAAAAGCACCAAACCCTTGGGTGTGTTAAAAGCAGAATGATAGGGTGGGGAATATACAGTTTTCCCTTCTTCTACCAATCGGATAGCCGCCACTTCTGCCGTTACTTTTTGTGCAGGCAATATGCCGCCATGCCCAGGCTTTGCACCTTGCGATAATTTTATTTCAATCATTTTTACCTGTGGCCTGGCTGCATTTTTTTTAAAGGCTTCGGCACTAAAACTGCCATCGGGATTTCTACTGGAAAAATAACCTGTACCAATTTGCCAAATAAGATCGCCATCTTGTTTTAAATGATAAGGGCTTAAGCCGCCTTCGCCTGTATTATGGGCAAAACCGCCAATTTTTGCACCACCATTTAAAGATTCTATAGCATTTTTGCTTAAAGAGCCATAGCTCATGGCACTTACATTTAGTACACTACAATTGTAAGGCTGTTTGCAATCTTTATTTCCAATTAATACCCTTGGGTCTTCAATTACTTCGTGGTGGCCAACGGGCACAATACTGTGTGTCATCCACTCGTATCCTTCTGCATATACATTTAGTTGGGTGCCAAATGGCATGGTGTCGTTTTCCAGTTTTGCCCGTTGGTAAACTGTACTTCTGTCAATGCGGTTAATAGGGCGGCCATCAGTATCGCTTTCAACAAAATACTGGTATAGTTTGGGCCGTAGTGCTTCCATTACCCAACGGGCCCGGCCAAATAAAGGGAAATTGCGAATGAGTGAATGTTTGGTTTGGAACATATCGTAAATGCCCCATAAGGTTAAAATTACTACCACTCCCAAAAACCACCAAAAGCCATTCCATACAAAATAAGCCAACGAAGCAAAAACAATTAAACTAATAATGGCTATTTCGATAAATAATTTTCTCATAAGTAAGTAAAATAGAAAAATGAAAATACAAGAATTTAGATATTTTTTATTCAGTTAAAATTATAATATTACTCCTTCCATAAAAAAGGAAACAAAATAACGGCCAGTACAATTATCAAAATATCTAAGCCCACAATAAGGCCTGCCAGTTGCAGCACGGCACCTTCTTTAAAAACTTCGCCAAATGCGGCTTTGCTCAATCGCATTAGCAATAAAAGCAGGGGTAATATAACGGGGAAACCAAGTATGGCCATTAAAGCAGCATTTTGTTGTGCCTTTGCAGCAATAGCACTCATTAATGTAAAAACAAGGCTAAGGCTAATGCCGCCCAGTAACACAATTCCTAAAAACTTAAGGCCATCTGCCACCGGGTTGTTTAAAAACACATAAAACAATAGTAGGCTGATAATACTCATTAAGCCCATTAATAAAATATTAAAAAGAAGTTTTGCAATAATAAACTCAGCAGGGGAGCTTATAGAATAGAAGTATAGCATACGTCCACGGCTTTCTTGCAAAAAACTTTTGGCCACCGTATTTACGCATACAAACAATTGAATTACCCAAAAAAGGCTATTCCAAATATTTGCATCAGGGCTATCTGGCATACTTAGGTACAAAACAAATATGGTAGAAGCTACATAAAGCAGTATGCCATAAAAACTATGCTTTTGCCTTAGCTCAAGCAAAACATCTTTTTTAAACAAGCTCCATATTCGTGCTACCATTTTGCAAAAATAAGGAAGCCTCTATGCTTTTAAGCATTTTGAAACTGCGGCAACATTTTTTGCTGCTAAAAAAATGTTGCCGCAAGTACTTTTTTGAACTGATAACCGTAAATGCTACATCAAAAGTAAGATTGCTGTGTAGTAAACAAACCTGAAAATTTGTAGTAGTTTATCCTACGCAAAACTACTGTTGAAAACTTGTGCTTCAAATACCCCACTATTTTAATAGGATTTTGATTTTTGGATTGAAATTAATTCTACATTCAACAGCAAATTTTTTTACCATCAAACTTGTTTATGAAAAAATTATTACTGCTTGCTACCTTTGTAGCAGTGTTAACGGGCGTTTCAGCGCAAAATAACTATTGGGGAACCAATAAAGATGCCGCCGAAAAGATTGTTACCGATAAAGCTGTTTCAAGGTTATCCTTTCCAAAGGAATTTAAATTGTACGATCTGCAACAAGATCAAATGCAACAAAAACTATTTACTGTAGTTAACAATGCCTCCAGACATTCTGTTGTTATCAGCCTGCCCAATGCGGCAGGGCAACTAGAAGACTTTGAGGTATTTGAAGCTTCTAACTTTGATGCAGAACTACAGGCCATGTTCCCTACTATTAGGGCTTTTTCGGGCAAAAGTCTTACCGACCCATCGGCTACGCTAAAGCTTAGTTATTCTCCTTACGGTATTCAAACGATGGTGTTTAGGCCCAATGGCAAACCGAGTGAGTTTATTGAGCCTTATTCGCAAAACCATAAAGTGTATGCCGTATTTAAGTCAGAAAGAAAGATTGGCGACCTGCCCTGGAAATGCTCTACTCCCGAAGCGAGCATAGTAGCTGGTATTGACCAACAAATTACCAACAGTGGTATTGCTGGTAGAAATACCGGCGACGTAAAAACAATGCGCCTGGCCCAGTCAGTAACTGCCGAGTATTCCAATTACTTTGGTGCCACTAGTGCCTCGCAGGTAAGCTTGGTATTGGCTGCAGTTAATGCTACACTTACCCGTTGCAATGGTGTATATGAAAGAGATCTTGCATTGCACTTAAATTTAGTGGCAGCATCTACCAGTGTATTTTATTACAATGCATCTACCGATCCTTATTCCAATGCATCTACAGGTGCGGGCGGTACCTGGAGCAGCGAACTGCAATCAACCTTAAACTCTGTAATAGGAGCGGCCAATTACGATATCGGCCACTTGTTTGGCGCAACGGGCGGCGGCGGCAATGCCGGTTGTATAGGTTGTGTTTGCACAAACGCATCTAAAGGAAGTGGCTTTACTTCTCCGGCAGATGCTGTGCCACAGGGCGATAATTTTGATATTGATTATGTGGTACATGAAGTAGGCCACCAGTTAGGAGCCAATCATACTTTTTCTCATTCTAATGAAAGCACAGGAGTAAATAAAGAAGTAGGCTCAGGTATTACCATTATGGGCTATGCCGGCATTACAGCGTATGATGTGGCTCCACATTCTATAGAGTATTACCACCAGGCTTCAATTGCGCAAATACAAGCCAACCTGGCTACCAAAACCTGTCCGATTACCACAGGCATTAGTGGTACCAATGCTACACCTGTAATTGGGGCATTGACAAATTATACAATTCCCATTAGCACGCCATTTGCCTTAACAGGCTCTGCAACCGATGCTGATGGCGACCCTCTTACTTATAGCTGGGAGCAGAATGATAATGTAGGCTCCGGCGGCACAGGTGCTGGTAGTAAAGCCAGCCCCACTAAAACTACCGGCCCCAATTGGTTGAGCTTTGCTCCTACTACTTCACCTACAAGGGTTTTTCCTAAAATTGAAACTGTGCTTGCAGGCGGTTTAACTACCGGGCCATTAACAGGTGGCGATGCAGGTATTACAATAGAAGCATTGAGTTCAGTTTCTAGAACATTAAACTTTAGGCTTACCGTTAGAGATAACAGGCCTTATAGTTCTACAGCACCTGTTACTACTGCCCAAACCAATTTTAAAGACATGGTAGTTACGGTAAGCAATAGCTCAGGCCCATTTGCAGTAACTGCACCCAACACCAATGTTTCATGGGCTGGTAATTCTACCCAAACAGTTACTTGGAATGTAAACAATACAACGGCTTCGCCTGTAAGTTGTGCCAATGTAAAAATATCATTGAGTACAGATGGGGGTTACACATTTCCAACAATATTAACATCAAGTACTGCAAATGATGGTAGCGAAACTATTACGGTGCCTAATACCCCAACAACTACAGCCAGAATTAAAGTAGAAGCAGTTGGGAATATTTTCTTTGATATATCAAACACCAATTTTACTATTACGGCAGGTGGAGCGGTTTGTGATGCTCCTACAGGTTTGTCATCATCGGCTATTACTACTTCATCTGCCACAGTTAACTGGGCAGTAGTAAGTGGTGCGGTGTCTTATGCGGTGGATTATAAACTAAGTTCATCATCTACCTGGATAGCTGCCGAAACTGCAACTACTGCTACTTCATCTGCATTGAGTGGATTAGCAGATGGTGCTACCTACGATTGGAGAGTAAGAACCAATTGCGCTAGTAGCAATAGTGCTTATACACAAGCACAGTTTACTACAACTGCTATTGCAGGTTGCGATGCACCTACAGGTTTATCTTCATCGGCTATTACTACTTCATCTGCCACAGTTAGCTGGACGGCAGTGAGTGGTGCAAGCTCTTATGCGGTAGATTATAAACTAAGTTCATCATCTACCTGGATAGCTGCCGAAACCGCAACTACTGCTACTTCATCTGCATTGAGCGGATTAGCAGATGGCTCTAATTACGATTGGAGAGTAAGAACCAATTGCACCAGTAGCAATAGTGCTTATACACAAGCACAGTTTACTACTATAGCAGCAAACGGTTGCCAATCTGCATTTGAGCCAAATGAAAGTATTACTGAAGCAGCAACCATTAGTGCAGGTGTTGCAAATACTGCAGCTATTACTACAAGCACCGATAACGATTACTTTGTAATAACTACTACTGCTGCCAGCAACAATGTATTTACATTGGCAGGCCCAAGTGGAGTGGACTACGATTTAACTATTTACAATAGTGCAGGCACTTCTATTGGCACAGGTACCTCATCAAGTGCCAACGAAACTATTACGCTCAACAACCAGGCAGCAGGTACATATTATATTCGTGTATTTGGCTACAATGGAGCTAATAGCACTACCTGTTATACAATAACAGCTACCGTTACACCAACAGGTGGTGGCACAGGTTGTCAAAGCAGCTATGATGTAAGTACTAATGGCTCTGCAAGTGGAGCGGCTACTATTCCTTTAAACACAGATATTTATGGTCTTATAAACCCAAGCGGCGATAATGACTATTACAAATTTGTAATAAGCACAGGTGGCACAGCTACCATCACATTGTCTAACCTGCCCGCAGACTACGATATCCGTTTGTATAAAAGTAATGGCACATCGCAACTGACAAGCTCTAGCAATGGTGGAACCACAAGCGAAACCATAAGCCGTACATTTACTGCAGGCACTTATTATGTAAGGGTATATGGTTACAGCAATGCCAACCATGCTACCAGTTGCTATACGCTAAGGGTGCAAACCGGTACTGCAAGCAAGCCCGAATTTGCAGCTAACGAAGGTGCTTTGCTAAAAATGTCGCCCAACCCAACCAGTAATATTTTAAATGTGAGCTTGTTGGGAAGCAAAGTCAACCAGCAAACGGTATTGCAAATTTTAGATGTAAATGGAAGGGTGGTAATGCAGCAATGGATGAACCGCAATATACAAACCCTGGATGTATCCTCTTTAACAGGAGGAACATATATGGTGCGTATTAATAATGGTAAAGAAGTGGTTACTGCTAAGTTTATAAAACAATAATTTTAACTGATAATACAAAAAGCCATCCGTAATAAGCGGATGGCTTTTTTATGCCTAGTAAAGTTTAAAATGCAGCTCCGGATTTGCTTTTTGCAAAAGCCCAATAGTTTTTATATAATTTTTATTGCCTGATATAAATAAATTGCCACTCCAACAGTATAAAAATATAGAGTAATAGTTGATTTATTTTGAAGTGCTTATTTTTTTTATATTATATGGAGTTATTGTGTATAATTTATGAGTAAGCTGCTACTTTATAGACACCGATTAACAGACAAACTTACTTGACTTTTACAATGACCTTTCCTTTTGCACGACCACTTGAAACATAAGTCATTGCATCATTCATTTGCTCAAACGAAAAAACTTTATCTACGACAGGCTTGATTACGCCCTGTTCAATAAGTTTTCCAATTTCCGACAACTGTTTTCCATTTGCTTGCATAAACAGAAACGAATAATTTACATCAAGTTTTTTTGCTTGACTTCTAACTTTTCTACTCAAAAAGAAAATAGCCGTTTTCATAAACCACGACAAACTTATTTCTTTCGCAAAAGCCATATCAGGTGGGCCTGAAATAGAAATAACTTTTCCGCCGGGCTTCAAAATTTTCAAAGACTTTTCAAGTGTTTTTTCGTCTTGACTATTTAATACTAAATCATACTCTTTTAAAATGGTTTCAAAATTTTGCGTTTTGTAGTCTATTGCTACATCAGCACCAAGACTTTTAACCAAATCAAAATTATCGGCACTAGTGGTTGTGGCGACAGTTGCACCTAAATATTTTGCTAATTGAATGGCGATTGTTCCTACACCGCCAGAACCTGCCTGTATAAAAACTTTTTGACCTTTTGTGAGCTTTGCTTTTTCAACAAATGCTTGCCAGGCAGTCAAAGCAACTAATGGAATAGAAGCGGCTTCATCAAACGAAATATTTTGTGGCTTTAAAGCAATGTCATTTTCATTCACTGCAATAAATTCTGCGAAAGTTCCGATATGAAAATCAGCAGGACGAGCAAAAACTTCATCGCCAACTTTGAAACGACTTACTTTTGAGCCAATGGCAACAATTATTCCCGCAACATCATGTCCCAAAATCAACGGAAATTTGTAGGGTAACAGCAACTTAAATTCGCCGCTTTTCAATTTTGCATCTAACTGGTTGATACTTGCCGAATAAACTTGAATTAAAACTTCATTTTCTTTGGCAATAGGTTTCGGAACTTCCGTTAGTTGCAATTTATCTTCTTTGCTGTAACGATTTATGGTATATGCTTTCATTGTTTTCAAAAGTCAATTCATTATTTTTGCTTGCAATTTGCAAGTGCAAAAGTAATATACAACTTTCTTTTTGCAAGTGTTTTTGAAAAATATTTTATGGCTGATATAAAAATGCGTTCGGATTGCCCAATAAGTTGCTCTCTTGACATTTGGGGCGACAAGTGGTCATTGTTGATTGTAAGAGATTTAATGTTTGCCAAACAATGTACCTACGGCGACTTTCTTAAATCAGGCGAAAAAATAGCGACCAACATTTTGGCTTCAAGACTGCAAACACTTGAAGAAAATGGAATTATTAGTAAATCTGGCCACCCTGATAGTAAAGCAAAAGTTTTATATAGACTGGCACAAAAAGGTATTGACCTGTTGCCCTTGATGATAGAAATTAATTTATGGGCAGACAAGTATTATGATATTTCAGCAGACCAAAAAGCGATATTGAAAGAAGTAAAAAAAGACAAAGAAAAATTTATTAAAACAGCGACAAAAGAACTGAAAAAAAGTAGAAAACTCATACAAAATAAAAAAACAATCTGAAACCTAACCTTGTAAGGAGAAAGCAACGTATGGGGAAAAATTAAAGCATACTTACAAGATAGTGCAAGAATTACAGGCCAAATTCCAAGCGAAAGCGACTGGCAAATTATTTTTTCGAAACTTGTAAAACAAGAGTTTCCTAAAAAGCATATCCTTGCAAAAGAAGGGCAAACTGAAAATTATCTTTCTTTTATTGAAAGCGGTATTGCCGGTTTTATGTTCTAAAAGAATAAAATGACCTTACTTCTAATATTGTTTTTGATAGCCGATTTTTAAGTGTCTATGATTCGTTTTTAACGCAAACGCCATCAACATATAATATAGAAACGTTGACAAGCACTACTCTTTGGTGACTTACTTACAGTGGCTTGCAAATTATTTACAAGGAAACAGAATTGGGCAATGTAATCGGCAGGCAAGCAAGTGAAGAATTGTTTTTAAAAATAAAAACGGGAGCTTTTACTTCTAAATCTTACAGCCGAACAACGCTACTTAAGCCTGTTTAACGAACAATCAAAACTTATACAGCATTTCGTATACCAATGTTTTTAATCGGGGCAAAGTAGTAAAAAAGATTTTGGGTCTTATAAGTATTAGAGTTGGAGCTAAGCTATTTTAGTGAGCCAAAAAATGTACCTACATAATAAAGTATTCTTTTTTTGACGTTTAATTATTAACTTCAATATTAGTCTTTTAACCAACTTTTTTCGATTGTGTATTTATAAAATAGCATCTGCAATCAAGGTTGGAAATTGTTCAACTGCCATCCTAAATTATTCTAAACATGAACGAACCAAAACTCATTATCGATTGGGCAAGCCTGCCAACATACAACACCATCATGGCCTTATTGGCCGGTGTAGCCTTAATTTCTATTGCCAATTTTGGTAAAGGGTTGGCACAAAAAAAGCCAACAAAATTCCAGGGCTGGAGCATCCTCTTCGGCGTTTTGGGAAGTATATTAGCCATCACAGGTGCTCACATGACACTCACCTGGCCGTTGGGCAATGGTTTTCCCTGGGATAATATCATTTTTGGAGAGCCTTCATTTGCATTGGGTATCCTGCTAATGTTTGTGTCGTTTTATTTATGGAAAAATAAGGAGGTGTTGGATACAAGCGCCAATCCGTTGAAATATATCAGTTCACATTTCACCCCATTCAATGTTCTTTTTTATGCACTGGGTTTAATGCTTACAGCCATATTTTTTGCAGGCGTACAGTTCCAGTTTTTTGCAGCTCCACCGCAAGAGCCTATTTCCGGTTATTTCTCTAAATGGCCTTGGCTCGAAGCCTGGGGGCTTTCCTTAGTGTTTCTTGGTGTTGGAATTTGCAGTTTTTTTACACCTTCATTTTTTGCACATGGCGCAAAAGACAATTTTCAGGCAGGCACTATTGATAAACTTTTATTTACCGGGTTTAAAATCACGGGCTGGGTACTGCTGTTATTTGGCGCATTAAATTATTATACCCATATAGGTTTAATATTAAACACCGTAAAATAAAAAAATCATGACAACAAAAGAGTCTTATCCCATCTGTTTTTCGCATGTTGGGCATACCGTTCCCAATTTAGAAAAAGCAATTGATTTTTATACAAAAGCTATGGGATGGTATCATGTCTCCGGGCCTATTCATGTTGAAGAAAATGCAGATGGCACATTAAGCGACATCAGTCGGAAAATTTACGGCTCCGGTTGGGGTGCTTTTTCGTTTGCCCATTTGGTTTCGGCAGACGGAATTGGTTTTGAAATGTTTGAATTTAAAAACAATTCTACTAAATCTTCCAATCCCAATCCTTTCGTTTCAGGAATCAATCATTTCTGTATTCAAGACCCCGATATTGAAGGACGAATGGCTCGAATCATAGAATTTGGCGGCAAACAAAAAACGGAAATTATGCCATTGGATCCAAGCGGCGTAAAACCCTATAAGATGGCATATATGGAAGACCCTTTTGGGAATTTAATTGAAATTTACACACATTCTTATATTCAACATAATCAATAAAAAATATGAACGTCAACACTTTCAATGATCTTGTTAGCAGCATTCAAAACGGGCAAAAGGAAATTATCATTACCCGAAGTATTTTGTGTAATTACAGTTTGATGCTACCTGATGGTGTTAGTTTGAGCGGCAAGCCACAAGAAAACGGAGAGCTTCCTTTATTGTCGTTTCAGCATTCTGATGGCATTGGAATGAGCTCCAACAATTCGGTAACCAACATCAATATTGATGCACCCGAAAACCACAAAGCTATTTTTAATACAACTGTTCAGGTAGACCTTGGCACTTTTAGGTTAAAAAATTTATTGGTAAAAGGGCAAGTATCAATTATAACAAGAGTGGGTGTTTTAAAAACAAATGTTGTTATTGATAATGTTGATATTCATTCGGCAGATGCAAGACATTATTTAGAGCAACCTCAAAAATTTGGGGTAAATGTGTTGCAGGGTGCTTTGACCATTTACAATATTAACCCCAATGTTAATAGTTTACTGACTGTTTCTGTTACTAATTTGAGTATCGGACGAAAAAATGCGCCAGTTTCCGGATGTGGTGTTTTTATTTCGGGCTTTGGCGATCAAGGTGGCAGAACTGAAATTTCAAAACTGCATACAAAAGCTGTTTATTCCAATGGAAAAATCCCACTGGGTGTTGCAGATTTTATTACAGGTGCTGTGTTTGTTTTGTATGGTGCACATGCAAAAGAGGTTATTACCGATGGCGAAGTGATTACCTATGGAGTAAATGATATGGTCTTAGACGTTTGGGGAAGTGTAGATAACTGGACGAGCAATGCACCTGTTATTTCTTATGGTCCCAGTGGAGTTGGCTTTGTAAATTTTGGCACTGTTAAAAATTTCACTGTAAATGCAGCTTTACAAACCTATGGATTGGGTGCAAGAGGTTACAATCAATATGATGGTACTGTTGAAAATATCACTTTTAAATCTATCGAAACATTTGGAGATGGTTCCGTAGGCATACAAATTAGTAAGCCCATTGGCACACTTACCGTAAAAGAAAATGTAACTACCCACGGGTCTATTGGCAGTTCATTGGTCAAAGGAGTTTATTATGATTTACCAGCCTATGCTTTGAGTATAAAAGATGGAGGTGTGGCAAAAAGCATTACTATTCAAGGTAACATTACAACTTATGGTGATAACGTTATTTCTTATATCGTAGAGCAAGGTGGCAATCCGGGTACATTAACTGTGGGAGGAAAAATAACCGCCAACGGACAAAATTCCAAAGTTGAACAAATAGGATAAAAGAAATGAGTACTGCTAGTTATTCATAATGAATAGTGTCTTTAGCGTTTAGTAATATTTTTTATAAAAAGAAAAATGGATTTAAAAATTTCATTTGCCGGGCAAATAAGCATATTCATTTTATCGGCTATTGCTATCTGGTATTTCTGCAATAAACTATCCGATGTGGTAGAGTACATCGATGCAGAGTTTGGCTTAGGTTCGGCATTTGGAGGTACACTAATACTTTCTGTGGTAACCAACTTACCCGAAATTGCCATCACTATATCAGGGTCTATTCAAAAGAATTACGATTTAGTTACGGGTAATTTATTGGGTGGAATTGCGATGCAGAGTATGCTTTTAATTTTGTACGATTTTGCCAGTAAAGACAAAAGACCATTATCAACAATTACATCATCAAAGGCAGGCAAATTTCAGGGTATTGCTTTAATTATTGTCCTTTCACTCTGTTTATTGAGTGGTCTGTTTAAAGAAAAAGCAACTTTGTTAGGAGCCGGCATTTCAATTTGGCTAATAGCAATCATTTGGGTTGGCTCTTTATTTTATTTAAAAAACATTCAACCAAAAACAATTGCGAAAAAAATACCCAACAGTAAAAAATATAGTCGTAAATCATCGCTTTGGTGGCTGACAGGTATTTCACTTGTAGTATTGTTTTTTGGGGTAATGTTGGAGAATAGTAGTGATGCTATTGCTACAAAATTCAATATGTCGGGAGTTTTTTTTGGTGCCACTGTATTAGCTTTTGTAACCTCTTTGCCTGAGATTTCGAGCGGTTTGGAATTTGTAAAAAATAAAGATTACAAGCCCATTATTAGCGACATATTTGGCGGCAATGGTTTTTTGCCGGTTCTTTTTTTGCCTGCTTCTATAATTGCAGGTCAAAACATTATTGCCAATGCCGGAAACAGCAACAACTTTCTATCCTTACTCTCTATTGTGCTAACTGCCATTTTTTTGTTAGGTATGTGGAGAAAAGCACATAGGAAAAAGGGAAGATTGGGTTGGGATACCTGGTTGATGTTGCTTATTGGCATTATTGGATTTACAATTTTATATCAAATTTCTTAATCGTAATATTTCAGTCAAGCAACTATTTAATCAAACTAAAACAACTAAAAAATTATTTAATCATGTCCAAAAATGTTTCCGATATTTTAGTAGAAACACTTGTAAACGCAGGTGTAAAAAGAGTGTATGCCGTTACCGGCGACAGTTTGAATCCTGTAAATGACGCCGTTCGTAGAGATGGTCGATTACAATGGATTCACGTAAGGCATGAAGAAGCCGGAGCCTATGCCGCTTCTATGGATGCCGAACTCAACGGAATTGGTTGTTGTATGGGAAGTAGCGGCCCTGGTCATGTACATTTGGTGAATGGGTTGTATGATGCCAACCGTGCCGGAAATCCGGTGATTGCCATTGCTTCTACCGCTTTATCTTCAAAATTGGGAACCGAATTTTTTCAGGAAACCAATGTAACCAAATTGTTTGACGATTGCAGTAAGTTTTGCTTTATGGCAAATACGCCGCAACAGGCCATTCAGGCATTTCATAACGGAATACAATATGCCATCAGCCGAAAAGGCGTAGCAGTTGTAGGTTTACCGGGCGATGTTGCTGCTGCGGATGCTTCCGAAAGCAATTCTTCATCCATAAATTTTTATACTAATCCTGTAGTATTGCCAAACGAATCAGATTTGCAACAATTGGCATCTTTGATTAATTCCAATAGAAAAATCATGCTCTACTGCGGTCATGGTAGCAAAGATGCACAGAGAGAAGTTATGATTTTGGCAGAAAAAATAAAATCACCAATCGGTTACAGTCTTCGTGGAAAAATATTTTACGACAAAGACGATAATCCTTTCGCTGTAGGACTGAATGGACTTTTGGGTTGCAAATCCAACTTCAATGCGATGCATGATGCAGACGTTTTAATCATGCTGGGAACCGATTTTCCATACAGCGAATTTTTGCCGGAAAAAAATATCATGATTCAAATTGATGAAAAACCCGAACGATTGGGCAGAAAAAGCAAGGTAGATTATGGCTATTGCGGAGATGTGAAAGCAACTTTAAAAGCCTTGCTTCCTTTGATTGATGACAAAACCGATGATTCGTTCTTAAATAAAATGACAAAACTTCATGACGAAGTAGAAAAAGATTATCTCTCGTATGCAAAAAGCGATTCGCAAATAGAAAAAATTCATCCGGAATATGTCGCTCATTTAATTAATGAAATGGCAGATGATGATGCAATTTTCACGGTAGATACCGGCATGTCTTCTTCTTGGGCTGCACGATACATCAAAGGTAAAAAGAACCGTTACCTCACCGGTTCTTTCAACCACGGCTCTATGGCCAATGCCATGCCCATGGCGATGGGAGCAGCATTGTCGCATCCCGAAAGACAAGTGATTGCACTCTGTGGCGATGGCGGCATCAGTATGCTTTTGGGCGATTTAATGACGATAAGCCAATATCAAATTCCTGCAAAAATCATAGTATTCAACAACCGAACTTTAGGAATGGTAAAACTCGAAATGCAAGTGGACGGTCTTCCCGATTGGCAAACCGATATGGTAAATCCTGATTTTCAGAAAGTGGCAGAAGCCATGAACATCAAAGCTTGGACAGTGAAAGAAGGTAATCAATTAGAAAATGCTTTAGGAGAAGCTTTTGCGCATGAAGGTCCCGCTTTGGTAAGTGTTTTCACTGATCCGAATGCTTTGGAAATGCCACCACATATTACTTTCGACCAAATGAAAGGTTTTGCAACTTCCATCGGAAAAATGATGTGGAACGGAAGAAGTGGTGAAGTAGTTGATATTGCAAAATCAGGAGTAAAATATTTGAGAGAATTATTGTAAAAAAAACAACCTTTTATTTATAACAATAATTTTGAACGGACAAGCCGAACACCGTTTTACAAAGTAGGCAAGTATTAAAACTATAAAACCATGTCAACCTTATTTCAATCATTGACCAATGCCGTTAAGCATTGGTACATTCCACTCATTTTCGGGGTTATTTTTTTAGTTTTTGGCTTTTACATTTTTACTGTTCCTTTAGAGACCTATGTTACCCTATCTGTTTTATTTAGTGTTACTTTTTTGGTTTCTGGTATTTCAGAAATTTTCTTTTCTCTTCAAAATACCAAATCGCTCCACGGATGGGGATGGTTTTTGGTAGATGGTCTTTTAAGTACAGCCATTGGCATCTATTTGTTATCTTATCCTACGGTATCCATGGCTGTATTGCCATTTGTTGTTGGTTTTACATTGTTGTTTAGGTCTTTTCAATTGTTAGGCTTTTCATTTGATATGAAGGATCTTAAATTGGTAAATTGGGGCAATGTTGCCATCACAAGTGTAATTGGAATTATTTTTTCTATTTTGCTTTTAGCAAGCCCCTTTGCTACGGGAATTTCTTTAGTAACCCTTACTGCATGTGCTTTTATCTTTATTGGTATTTCATCAATAGTGTTGTCTTTTAACTTAAAAAAATTGAAGAATGCACCAGAGAAAGTAAGTGCAGAACTGAAAAACAAAATAAAAGAGCTGCAAAAAGAAGTGGAGGCAGTTGTTAAATCAAAATAAGCATGAAGCTTCCGGGTTTTGAAGTTGCACTAAATTTTATTAGTTGATAAATGCTGCTTCAAAACCCGGCATAAAATTTAAATTAAAATGATAAAAAACATAATTTATTTTCTATTTGCTATGGTTGTGATGTCATCTTGTAATTCCAACAATAAAATAGTTACTGCCGGATACGCTGGCGAAGACATCAGCAATTTGGTAAATATCCAACGAGATAAAAGCACTAAAAAGGCAACATTTGAATCTAAATTAACCGACAAATGGGAATTGTATGCCGGTTTTTCTGTTGATTCCATCGATTTTTCAAAACCAATATTAACAGGAACTGGTGCAGGAAGTTTTCCATTGGATGTGCCCACAGATAAGCATAGCTATTTTCAAGTGGTAACACCCAAGGGCAATTCCTTATTAGCGGAAAGACATTTACCCATGGCAGGCGGATTTAACTTTCGGGATATTGGTGGATACAAAACCAAAGAAGGAAAGTATGTAAAATGGGGTAAAATTTTTCGTTCTGATGATTTGAGCACTCTTACTGATGCGGACTTAAATTATTTATCAAGCTTTCCTTTGTTATCGGTTGTAGATTATCGTTCAGCAGAGGAGATAAAAGCGGCACCCGATAAAATTCCTACGTCGGTAAAAAATGATGAAACTTATAGTATTAATCCAGGAAATGTTACAAGTCCAACTATGCTTCAAAATATGGATAGTACAAAAATTGATGCATATATGCAGCAGATAAATATGGAGTTTGTAACCGACTCAAGTGCAATGGCACAGTTCAAAAAAATGTTTGAACTGTTGCAAAACCCTTCAGGGAATGTGCCGTTGCTCTATCATTGTACTGCAGGAAAAGACAGAACCGGAATGTCCACAGCTCTTATTCTATACGCCTTGGGTATGGATGATAAAACAGTAATGGATGATTATTTGATGTCTAATCAATTTATTGAAGCCAAATTTGCTGCTTATGAAAAAGCATATCCGGGAATGAAAGATATGTTTATAGTTAAATCTTCTTTTTTACAGGCCGGCCTTAATCAAATAAAAAAAGAGTATGGAAACGTAGATAATTTTTTAACCAAACAATTGAATGTAGATTTGAACAAGTTTAAAAAACTGTATTTGTATTAATTGCTTATTAAGATCAAAATTTCTACATGCATTCATTTTTGCAGATCCTTTTTATGAGTCTCATTGCGCTGTTTCCTGTAATAAATCCTATTGGTACGGCACTAATGGTAAGCCCCTATTTTGATGGGCTTACCAAAAAAGACAGGCAGGCTTCTGCAAGAAAAATAGCCTTATATGCTTTTTCGCTTTGTATTATTTTTTTAATACTTGGCCATTTGATTTTAAAATTATTTGGCATTACTATTCCTGTTATACAATTAGCAGGCGGTATTATGATTTGTAAAACCGGTTGGGAATCACTTACCAGCGACAAACAGAGTGCTGCACAGCCCGTTTCAGAAAATTCCAATTCTGCAGACCTGGGTCTAACCAATGTTCAAAACAAGCTTTTTTATCCACTTACATTTCCATTAACTGTGGGTGGCGGCACCATCTCAGTTTTATTTACCTTGGGAGCACATGCAGAAGATCCACATACTACTAACTACATTCTTAACCTAAGTGCAGTTGCGCTGGCTGTAGTCATCATGTGCATAGTGATTATTTTTTTGTATCAAAATACAAAAATTTTATTGGGCTTTTTAAGCGCACAAACCGAAAATATTGTAAACAGGATTATGGCATTTTTAATTTTTTGTATAGGCTTGCAAATTGCCATCACCGGGCTTAAAAGTATTTTTTAATTAATAACCAATATAAATTTGAATATAGCTCCCAACAAAACCACTACCGATACTAAAAAAATACTGCCCGTTATTTTAGCTATTGCCATTTTTATGCAGATGTTGGATTCTACCATCCTCAATACATCATTGCCGGCTATTGCAAAAGATTTGAATGAGTCGCCACTCCACATGCAGAACGCCATTATCAGTTATGTATTAACGTTGGCTTTATTCATGCCCGTTTCAGGATTTTTGGCAGATAAATTTGGCACCAGAAATATTTTTATTTTTTCTATGGTTTTGTTTGGTCTGGGTTCTTTATTATGCTCCATGTCACAAAACATTACCCATTTAGTGATTGCAAGGGTAATACAGGGAATCGGCGGCAGTTTAATGATTCCTGTTGGTAAGTTGGCATTAATAAAAACATTTGAAAAAAAGGAGTTGATGGTAGCTATGAATTATGCCATTATTCCTGCACTAATTGGCCCCGTGTTGGGACCACTGGTTGGTGGTTATATGGTAGATTATTTTTCCTGGCATTGGATATTTCTTATCAATATTCCAATAGCATTATTGGGTATAATACTAAGCTTGCGGTTTATGCCCGATTATCGATCTGCCATTATCGATTTTGATTTGAAGGGTTTTTTAATTTTTGCTGCCGCATCTTTATTGCTTTCCATTGCATTAGAATTGTTGGGCAATGCCCAAAACATAACTCCGGTACTAATTGTTTTAATGTTGGGCTTTCTACTGCTTTATTTTTATTACCGTCATGCCAAGAAAGATGACAATCCGATATTCCCCTTAAATTTATTTAAAGTACGCACATTTAGAGTAGGCATTGTGGGAAACCTGGCAACAAGGTTAGGCATAAGTTCCATTTCGCTTTTGCTTCCATTAATGATACAAGTGGCTTTTAAACAATCTGCGGTTACTTCGGGCTGGATTATTGCACCTATGGCGCTTACTGCTATGTTTGGTAAATCTGCTGTAATAAAAATTCTTAACTATTTTGGTTTTAGAAAAACCTTGATGGTTAATACATTGCTGATAGGTATTTTAATCTGCTGTTTAGCTATTCCAGGTATTAATACTTCTATCTATTGGTATATTCCCATCATTGCTTTATTAGGGTTTTTCAATTCAGTGCAGTTCACATCTATGAATACGATTTCTATTGCCGATTTGCGTTTTGAACAAACCAGCAGTGGAAATTCACTAATATCTGTAAATCAGCAATTGGCTATTGGTTTTGGTATTTCTTTTGGGCTGATTGTATTGAAATTATTTGAAGATGCTACTTTTCTTCAGGGACAAATATTCCCTGCTTTTCGATATACTTTTTTAGTGGTAGGCTCCTTAACTATGCTATCAAGTTTGGTTTTTAGAAGGCTGCATTTTAAAGATGGAGAAAATATGCAAAGTCAGAAATAAAACATATTGAAGGTTGCTTTTTAACTTCAAAAAGTTTATATTTAGTGAGATGAAATGTAGTGAATTTTTAATTAGCAATATATGGATAACCAAAAACTGCGAATCCAAATTGGCACCCAGCAGGCCAACAATGGAGTGTATGCTGAAATTATGCTCAACGGCCCAATAATGATACATGGCGGTACGCCTATCATTCAACAATTCATTATGCCTAACCAGCACGGCACATCAACAGCATACAAGGAGGGAGAAACTTATCCAGCAAAAGCTGTGGTAGCACTTTGCAGATGTGGCCTATCCAAAAATAAACCCTATTGCGATTCCTCACATAAGCAAGCCGAAGCATACGGTGTTGACCTTACCGAAGCTGCTACATTTCAAGCAGAATTAAAAACAGCCGAAGTGATTGAAGGCCCCGAAAGGTTTTTGAGCGACGATGAAAAATTTTGTGCTTATGCCCGTTTTTGCGATGCCGGGCAGCGAGTGTGGAATGAAGTGCAAATGGAAGGCGAAGCCGCCAAAGAATTGACTTTGGAGATGGCGCATCATTGTCCTGGTGGCCGATTAATTGTTTGGGATAATGAAACTAAACAACCCATTGAAACTTTTGAAGACCCTTCTGTGAGTTTAATAGAAGATGTTGCCATGCAATGCAGTGCAGGCATTATGTTGCGTGGCGGTATTCCGGTAAAAAGCAGTAGTGGGGAGTATTATGAAGTGCGCAATCGCCAAACCCTTTGCCGCTGTGGGCAATCTAGCAACAAGCCTTTTTGCGATGGCACCCATGCTTCCATGAAGTTTCAAGATGGTTTGCCCGATGAACCAAAGCAGGATGGGAAAGTTTGGTAAATAAAAAAAGCTACATCAAATAACTTTCAACAAAGGAAGCCAATGTAACTTAGTTGATACATTGCTATACACATATTGGTATCGGTTAATCGTTAATTATTATTTTACTTGCGCACAATGCCTGCATCTTGGCTCGTACACATCTTTTTCGCCCAGTAATACCTGGCCTTCCAGTGCCACTTTGCGATAAGATATATTGGCAATATTGCCGCACTTTACACAAATTGCATGAAGCTTTGTAATGTAATCTGCTTTTGCAAGTAAAGCGGGCATTTGCCCAAAAGGGTTGCCAAGGTAATCCATGTCTAACCCTGCTACAATTACACGAATACCCTTAACAGCTAATTGCTCACACACATTACCAATTTCTGCATCAAAAAACTGGGCTTCATCAATGCCTACCACATCTACACCTTCAGCTAATAATAAAATACTTTGCGAACTTTCAACAGGCGTACTTAAGATGCTGTTAGTATCATGACTTACAATATTTGTTTCATCATACCTAGTGTCTATTGCAGGTTTAAATATTTCTACTTTAAGGTTGGCAATTTTTACACGCTTTAGCCTACGGATGAGTTCTTCCGTTTTTCCGCTGAACATACTTCCACATATTACTTCAATCCATCCACGCCGCTCACCTTTTAAATTGGGCTCAATAAACATTTTATATCAATTTTTTAAAATACTGTTAGTAACTTTAGACCATTCATGCAAAGATTAAAGTTTTGCTGCAGGCAACAAAACAAATCTTTTGCATCCAAATTCAATACTAATAACCTAAATATTTTATATGGAACGGGTGAAAACCCTTACTGATAAGTTGCACGAATTGCTGGCACAAAATGCAGGCATAGACCAGTTGTTAACCACGGTGGATATGCTGAGGTCTGAGTTGGATCATCTAAAACTGATACAGCCGACTACAGGCCAAGCTTCCAAAACTGCTGTGGCCGTAGCCGTAGCCAGCCATATTACAGAAAACCCTAAGGCTAATACAGAAAAAACGCCTACAATAGAGGAAGAAAAGATAGTGGAAATTTTACAGGTAGATGAGGCAGCCATAGAGGCAGAACTGGAAGAAATAAAACGTGTTGCCAAAGAAAAATCGAGTATGGGTGCTCAAAACAAGCCAACAGTAGTATTTGACCCGGTTGAAGATATACCTACGCTTACACATCAGCAACCACCAGTCCCTGAGCCTAAAAAAGAAGTGCACCAATCTTTAAATGAAAAAAAAGGAGACTCGCTAAACGAAAGGCTTAAAGAAAACAAAAATGAACTGTTTGATTCATTGGCAGACCAACCGATTAGAGACTTGCGAAAAGCCATCGGCGTAAATGATAAATTTTTATTTATCAATGAGCTATTTAGAGGCGACGATGTAATGTACGAACGCAGCATTAAAACCATCAATAGTTTTTCTATTTATCCCGAAGCAGAATATTGGATAAAACGAGAGCTGAAACTAAAGCTAGGTTGGGATGAAAAATCGCCGGAAGTAAAACAGTTTGATCAATTGGTTAAAAGACGTTTTCTCTGAATATAATCCATAATTTTTTGTGTAGCACCAGCATGTTCCTTCACATATTTTCGGCATATTTCACCGGTTCTATGCAATAATCTTTCATCACCAAGTAAGTTATTTAAAAGGTCTTCCAATTCCAATGCGCTTTCAATAGAAAATGCGCCCTGTTGTTCCACCAATTCTTTAGCTTCGGCAAATTTTTCATATACAGGGCCAAATACTACAGTCTTACCATACACCGCAGCTTCTAAAATATTATGGATACCACTTTGGTTAAAGCCGCCGCCAATATAGGCTATGGTTGCATAATGGTACAATCGGGAAAGCATACCAATATTATCAATGATCAACACATTGGAATGTACCACTGTGCAAAGCTGGCGGTTGCTGAGTTCAGAATATAAAATGCCTTCCGGAAATTCTTCTTGCAAATCTTTAATACGTTCCGGGCTTACTTCATGCGGCGCAAAAATAAAACGGATATGCGGGTGTACCCTTGCATAATGAATTAAATCTTCTTCATCGTCTTCCCAGGTACTTCCGGCAACAATCACTTTATGCCCTTCGCAAAACTGGCCAACAGCTTCGCTGAGTGGTTGCCATTGTGTAGCAATATCAGCCACCCGGTCAAAACGGGTATCGCCGCTTACGGTAATATGTTGGCTAATATTAATTGTTTTCAATAGCTGAACAGATTGTTCGGTTTGTACAAACAAGTGCTCAAAACTGCCCAATATTTTCTTCCAAAAACTGCCATACCATTTAAAAAATGGCTGCTCTTTTCTAAATATGCCCGATACAAGCAGCACAGGTATATTTCTCTTTTTTAATTCTGCCAGGTAGTAATACCAATATTCATACTTTACCCAAAGCACCAAAGATGGTTGAATGGCATTGATGAAATTTTTAGAGTTTAGAGGCCCATCCATTGGCAGGTAAACCACTTTATCCGCTCCGGAATAATTTTTTCTTATTTCATACCCGCTGGGCGAAAAAAAACTGAGTACAATATAACTGTTGGGGTAAGCTTTTTTTACTGCCTCTAAAACAGGGCGGCCCTGCTCAAATTCACCCAGGCTGGCACAGTGCATCCACACCGTTTGCCTGTCTTTTTGCAGCATCGGTATGCTTTGCGTTTTTCTGCCACCAACCCATTGCGCTGCTTTCTTATTCCACAAAGCAACCATGCGTACACCAGCATTGTACAAAGCAAGAAAGATATTGTAAAGCAACAATCCCAAGTAATGATAAGTTTATACAAAATTAGTGTGTTCATACTTTTTATAGCATTCAAATAATTGGCATATGTAATTTAGGTTGTATGACAGTTATGAGGCTCAAAATTGTATCTTTGCGCCCAATAAAATTTTTAATATGAGGCCATTGCAAATGGTAGATACTAAAACACAGTATCAAAAAATAAAAAAAGAGGTAGATGAAGCAGTAATTGCTGTTATGGAAAGTTCGCAATTTATTGGTGGTAAAGTGGTGAATGATTTTGCCAATAACCTGGCAGCCTATCATGGGTCGAAGCACTGTATTCCCTGCGCCAATGGTACCGATGCTTTGCAAATAGCCATGATGGCACTAGGCCTTAAAGCAGACGATGAAGTAATTACGCCTTCCTTTACCTATATAGCTACCGTGGAAGTGGCAGCTTTATTGGGCATAAAGCCCATTTTTATAGAAGTAGACCCACAAACCTTTTGTATGGACCCGGCGGTGATAGAAAAAGCTATTACCCCAAAAACAAAAGCCATTGTACCGGTGCATTTATATGGCCATGCGGCTGATATGGAAAAAATAATGCAGATAGCCCAAAAGCATAATTTATTTGTGATTGAAGACAATGCACAGGCTATTGGCAACGTTTATACCTTCTCTAATGGAGTACAGCAAAAAACGGGCAGTATTGGCCATATTGGCTGTACCTCTTTTTATCCTTCCAAAAATTTGGGGGCTTATGGTGATGGTGGGGCTATGTTTACCAATGATGATGCACTGGCAGACAAACTGCGTATGATTGCATCGCATGGCCAAAGCAAAAGATATTATCATGATGTAGTGGGCTGCAATAGCCGCTTAGATGCCATGCAGGCGGCTATATTAGATATTAAACTGAAGCATTTGGATGAATACATTGATGCACGCCGCAAAGCCGCCGACTTTTATGATGCTGCATTTGCCGGCAACGAAAAAATTACCGTTCCATTTCGTGCTGCTAATAATAAACATGTATTTCATCAATATACATTAATATTGAATGGAGTGGATAGAGATAGCTTGCACCAGTTTTTGGCAGATAATGGGGTGCCTTCTATGATTTATTATCCGGTACCTGCACACAGGCAAAAAATGTTTGCCGCATTTGGCGGAAGCGATTATAATTTAGAAGTGACCGATTGGTTAACAGAAAGGGTAATATCCTTACCCATTCATACCGAGTTGGATGAAGAACAACAACAGTTTATAGTAAATAAAGTGCTGGAATTTGTAAACAAATAAAATATTTTTAAAAGCGTATGAAAATTGCAGTTGTAGGTACCGGTTATGTTGGATTGGTTTCGGGTACATGCTTTTCAGAAACCGGAAACCAGGTAATCTGTGTAGATATTGATAAAAATAAAGTAGATAAATTATCTGCCGGGCAAATTACTATTTATGAACCCGGGTTGGAAAAATTATTCCTTCGTAACCAAAAAGAAGGACGCCTGCATTTTACAACTTCATTAGCAGATGCTATTAAAGAAGCGCAAGTGATTTTTTTGGCATTGCCTACACCACCCGGCGAAGATGGTAGTGCCGACCTTAAATATATTTTAGGCGTAGCTGCCGACCTTGGCAAATTATTGCAGCCCGGCGATTACAAAGTAATTGTTGATAAAAGCACGGTGCCGGTAGGTACAGCAGATAAGGTGAAGAATGCAGTACTGTCAAGTGCTACGCAAGATATAAGCAATGCTTTTGATGTAGTAAGCAACCCCGAGTTTTTGCGTGAAGGTGTTGCCGTAGATGATTTTATGAAACCCGATAGAGTGGTGATTGGCACCAGTTCTGATAGGGCAAAAAAAATAATGAGCGATTTATATCGCCCTTATGTGCGCCAGGGTAACCCCATTATTTTTATGGATGAAAAAAGTGCAGAGTTAACCAAATACGCTGCCAACTCTTTTTTAGCTGTAAAAATTACTTTTATGAATGAAATTGCACAGTTGTGCGAAAGGCTGAATGCAGATGTAGATATGGTGCGTAAAGGCATTGGGAGTGATGAACGCATTGGCAAACGATTTCTATTTCCGGGAATAGGATATGGCGGAAGTTGCTTTCCTAAAGATGTGCAGGCTTTGGCAAAATCATCCGACGAAGTAAACTACGATTTTAAAATATTGGATGCAGTAATGGATGTAAATGAAAAACAAAAACTGCACCTAATGCCAAAAATTAAAAAATATTTTGGCGGTAATTTAAAAGGAAAACATTTTGCTTTATGGGGCTTGGCCTTCAAACCAAATACAGATGATATTAGGGAGGCACCGGCTTTGTATATGATTGAAGAGCTATTGAAAGAGGGCGCAACAATCAATGCATTTGACCCCGAAGGAATGACAAATGTAAAGCAGCAAAAGCAGTATCCTATAGAATATGGAAAAGGGCAATATGAAGTATTGAACAATGCCGATGCATTGATTATTGCCACCGAGTGGAACGAATTCCGTACACCGGAATTTGACAGAATAAAATCTATATTGAAAAACAAAGTTGTTTTTGACGGAAGAAATTTATTTGACTTAGAGCAGATGAAACAGCACGGGTTTCACTACGAAAGTGTGGGCAGAAAAGTAGTAACTCAATAAAAACCAACTTATTTTATGAGCGATAAAAATTCTTTTAAAGGTCGGGTATTGGTAACAGGTGCGGCAGGTTTTCTTGGGTCTCATTTATGCGATCGTTTTATAAAAGAAGGATATTATGTTATAGGAATGGATAATCTTATAACGGGCGATTTGAAAAATATTGAACATCTTTTCAAACTGGATAATTTTGAATTTTATCATCATGATGTTTCAAAATTTATTCATGTTACGGGAGAGTTGGATTATATTCTTCACTTTGCGTCACCTGCCAGCCCGATAGATTATTTAAAAATACCTATCCAAACTTTAAAGGTTGGTTCTTTAGGTACACATAATTGTCTAGGTTTGGCAAAGGCAAAAAATGCACGGATTTTGGTGGCAAGTACCAGTGAAGTGTATGGCGACCCATTGGTGCATCCACAAAACGAAGATTATTGGGGCAATGTAAACCCAATTGGTCCAAGAGGTGTGTATGATGAAGCAAAACGTTTTCAGGAAGCTATTACCATGGCGTATCATACTTTTCATAATGTAGAAACAAGAATTGTACGGATATTCAATACTTATGGCCCTAGGATGAGGCTGAATGATGGCCGAGCACTACCGGCATTTATTGGCCAAGCCTTGCGTGGCGAAGATTTAACGGTATTTGGCGATGGTAGCCAAACTCGTAGTTTTTGTTATGTAGATGATTTGGTAGAAGGTATTTATAGGTTGCTGATGAGTGATTACGTAAAGCCTGTAAATGTGGGAAATCCCGATGAAATATCTTTGAAAGATTTTGCAGAAGAAATTATCAAACTCACCGGTACCTCACAAAAAATTGCGTACAAGCCATTGCCGGTTGATGACCCTAAGCAAAGGCAACCGGATATTACCCGTGCAAAAGAAATATTGAAATGGGAGCCTAAAGTGAGCAGAGCCGAAGGATTGAAAATAACTTATGAATATTTTAAAACACTTCCAAAAGAGGAGTTAGTTAAACAGCCAAAAGAATTTAAATAAGATAAAGTCAAAAGTAAAAATTCGTAAATAAAATTACTTTTTACTTTTTAATTTTTACTTCATTATGTACCAGGAGTTAGTTGATAAAAATAAAAAGTTGGCAGTTATAGGGTTGGGCTATGTTGGTTTGCCAATTGCCTTGGAATTTGCAAAAAAAATAAAAGTAATTGGTTTTGATATCAATGAAGATCGCATTAAAATGATGCAAAACAAAATTGACCCCAGCCAGGAACTTGAATCAACTGCTTTTGATGGCTGTGATATTGAGTTTACAAATGACCTGGAGGTTTTAAAGCAGGCAAATTTTTACATAGTTGCTGTTCCTACGCCTGTTGATGAGCATAATGTACCCGATCTTGTGCCAGTATTGCGAGCAAGCGAAACCATTGGAAAGGTTATTAAAAAAGGCGATTATGTGGTGTACGAAAGCACTGTTTATCCCGGTTGTACAGAAGAGGATTGTGTGCCTGTGATAGAAAAATTATCTGGCCTTAAAATGGTGGCCGATTATAAAATTGGTTATTCTCCTGAAAGAATCAATCCTGGGGATAAAGAGCATACCATTACTTCAATCATAAAAGTTGTAAGCGGCTGTTGCGAAGAAAGTTTAGATACAATTGCAAAAGTGTATGAATTGGTTGTGAAAGCTGGCGTGCATAAGGCATCATCCATTAAAGTAGCTGAGGCGGCAAAAATTATTGAAAACACACAACGAGATCTCAATATTGCCTTAATGAATGAGCTGTCTATCATTTTTGATAAAATGAATATCAATACATTTGAAGTGTTGGAAGCAGCAGGCACTAAATGGAATTTTTTAAAGTTTCAGCCGGGGCTTGTTGGTGGGCATTGCATTGGGGTAGATCCATATTATCTTACCCACAAATCTAAAGAGTTGGGTTACGATAGCCAGGTGATTTTGGCAGGTCGTGTAATTAATGATGGCATGGCGGGTTATGTAGCCAAAAAAGTTTTGCAACATATTATACAAAGTAGTGGCAATGTAAAAAATGCCAAAGTATTAGTGATGGGAGCAACATTTAAGGAAAATGTTAGTGATATAAGAAATAGTAAAGTAGCGGATGTTGTAAAGGAGCTAAAAGCTTACTCATTAAATGTGGACGTAACGGATCCTTATGCAGATAGCGATGAATTAAAGCATGAATATGGATTTGGACTTACTCCTGAGTTGGCCCTAGATTATGACGCAGTGATTGTTACAGTTCCCCACAAAGAGTATAAGGAATTAGACGATTTATATTTCAGTAATATCAGCAAAGAAAAAGCAATGATAGCAGATCTTAAAGGCATATACAGAGGCAAAATTAATAGCCGCACTTACTGGAGTCTTTAATTTAATTTTTAAACATAAATACTAAATTCTAAAAGCAATACCAGTTTAGAGTTTAGTATTTTTTATATTTGGTATTATGACTTCATTTCACACAAGGGATATATCAAAAAGTAGCTTTCTTGTAACCGGAGGAGCCGGCTTTATTGGTAGCCATATTTCAGAATATTTATTAAAAAATGGTGCTGGGAAAGTGCGAGTACTAGATAATATGGTAAATGGTTTTGAATCGAATCTTGCAATACTCCGCCAATATCCACAGTTTGAATTTATTGAAGCAGATATTAGAAATGAAGAAGCTTGCAAACAAGCTTGTAACGGAATTGATTTTGTAAGTCATCAAGCTGCTTTGGGTTCAGTACCAAGGAGCATAAAGGAGCCTGTATATTTTAATGAGGTGAATGTAGGAGGGTTTGTAAATATGCTAAAAGCAGCTGTTGATAATAATGTAAAGCAATTTGTTTATGCATCTTCATCATCCGTATATGGCGATGAGCCAACACTTCCTAAAAGGGAAGATAGGGTAGGCAATTGCTTATCGCCTTATGCCGCTACAAAAAAAACAAACGAGTTGTACGCACAGGTGTTTGCTGATGTTTATGGGCTAAAAGTTATTGGATTTAGGTACTTCAACATTTTTGGCCCAAGGCAGGATCCCGATGGCCCCTACGCCGCAGTAATTCCGTTGTTTGTAAAAGGTATTTTAAATGGGACTCCGGTTTATATTAATGGCGATGGCGAGCAAACAAGAGATTTTACATTTGTAGAGAATGCCGTGCAGGTAAATATAAAAGGGTTGCTAACGGATAATAATGCAGCATATAAAAAAGTTTACAATGTAGCCGTAGGCGAACAATTTACTGTAAATGACTTATACAATACCTGCAAAAAACAATTGAATAGTGATTGGGAAGCTATATATAGGGAGCCCAGATCCGGAGATATACGTCATTCATTGGCCGATATTTCATTGGCAAAAGAATTATTAGACTACACGCCCGAAAAAAAATTTGACAACGGTTTAGTAGAAACAATAGAATATTTTAAAAAAATTTACAGTAGTTAATAATACAGAGCGAATGCCTTTTATTAAGACAAATTTTGAGGGGTTATATATTTTTGAGCCAAAGGTTTTTGAGGACAGCCGTGGCTATTTTTACGAAAGTTATAATGAAAACCTGAGCAAAGCACAAAGCATTGATGTTCGGTTTGTGCAGGATAACCAGGCAAAATCTTCTTATGGAGTGGTAAGAGGCTTGCATTACCAATTGATGCCTCATGCACAAACAAAATTAATCAGGGTATTAAGTGGTAGCATATTGGATGTAGTAGTTGATATTAGAAAAGGTTCTCCTACTTACGGAAAGGTTTTTTCTATTGAACTAAATGCAGAAGCTAAGTTGCAATTGCTTGTTCCTAAGGGTTTTGCTCATGGATATTCTGTGTTAAGTGAAACGGCGGAAGTGTTTTATAAGTGTGATACTTTTTGGCACAAAGAATCGGAAGGAGGGATTTCTATAAATGACCCGGCATTAAATATAGATTGGAAAATACCGAAAGAAAAAATGATTATTTCCGATAAAGATTTAAACTATCCGGGAATTACTGATTGCAATAATAATTTTCAATTTGAAGAATTAGTGTGAGTAACAAAAAAGTAATACTTGTTACAGGTGCCAATGGCCAGATGGGCATGGAGCTGAGACAACTCGAAAAATTTTATCCCGAGTTTGTTTTTTTGTTTGCCGATAGAAGCCAGCTTTCTATTGAAAATTCTTTATCTATACATCATTTTTTTACCAAGCATAAAATAGATTTTTGTATTAATTGCGCTGCTTATACTGCCGTTGATAAAGCCGAGACTGAAAGAGAGGAAGCATTGAAAATAAATGGTTTTGCTGTTGGTGAGCTTGCTAAGGAATGCTTGTTGAAAGCTGTAAAATTTATCCACTTTTCTACAGACTATGTATTCGATGGATTGTCTCACAAGCCGTATGAAGTTGATTCGCCAACAAACCCTGTTAATTATTATGGATACTCAAAGTTAATTGGCGAACAAAAAACGCTTTTGAACAATCCTAATTCTATCATTATTAGAACTTCATGGGTATATAGCCAATTTGGCAAAAATTTTGTAAAAACCATGTTGCAGTTGATGAATCAAAGGCCATCAATAAATGTAGTGTCAGACCAGTTAGGAAGGCCCACTTATGCGGCAGATATAGTAGAGGTGGTTATGAAAATTATTGCATCAGAAAATTGGCAGCCGGGTATTTATCATTGTACAAATTCGGGCGATACCATTAGTTGGTTTAATTTTGCTGAAGCAATACAGAGATTAGGACAGCTCGACTGTATAGTGAAACCCATTCCAACAAGTGAATATCCAACCCCAGCTAAACGGCCAGCTTTTTCCACGTTGGACATAGAAAAAATTGAAACCATATTTTCGGTGCAACTTCCTGAGTGGAAAACCAGTCTTACAAAGTGTATTCAAATCCTGCTGAAAAAATAATTCATCCCCAGAACTTTATCGTTTTAAAAAATTTAATTGATGATAAACTTATCTATTGGTGCAAGGAGATGTTTTATTTTATTGGCGATTGGTTTGTTGCCAAATAAAATTACTCTTGCACAGGCATCTCAAGCCATTACAGAAATTGTTACGGATTATGGGGGGTATTTCAAATCGGGCGTCGGGGCAATTAGTACAACTAAACCTAACAATTCACATAATTTGCTTGCATTTACTTATAATGGGGTACGATATGCTACAGGCGTAAATAATACTGTACTTACAAGCAATGGGCTTGCTTTTCAAAATACTTTGTTCAGGTGTTTGCCAATGAATAGCTTGGCTTCTGCGCCTACGGCAAATACAAAAGCCGGGCTTGGGGCATTATACGATGGAGTGTTAAACGGGCCTTCTAATCCGACACCTACTAATAATATACCGCTTTATCTTACAGATGGTATTAGCGGTTTGAATTTGGGAACCGGTATTGCAAATTTACCAGCGGGTACTATAGATTTTAATATAAATATTCCAAATGCTTCTAGTATTGGTGATGGAGTACCGGATATTGTTATTACGCAAATTGCTGATCCTTCTTCGGGCACAGATCAATATAGTTTTTTAGATGCTTCTAATCAACTAATAGGTACACAACATAGTATTAGTTTTAGTGGGATATCAGCAGTAGCCAATTGGACAGCCGATTTTTATGAGGCCAGTACAAATCCAATGACACTCGGGTCTTCTTTTACCCAAACAGATCGGCCTTTAAGGTTATGGGCTGCAGATTTTAGTTACTTTGGCATTACAGCAGCCAATTACAGCAATATAGTAAGGTTCAGAATACAATTAAATGGCAACAGCGATATTGCATTTATTGCCTACAATTCAACCAGTTCAACAATATTACCGGTGAGCCTCTCTAATTTCAATGTAGCTGTACAACAAAAGGCTGCACTATTGAGTTGGGATACTTATAGTGAAATAAATGCGTCGCATTTTGAAATTGAAAGGAGTATAGATGGGATAAATTTCTATAAAATTGCAACACAGGTTGCAAATGGTAATACTACATCATTAAGACAATACAACGCACAGGATAGAAATCTTGTAAGTGGTATTTATTTTTACAGGCTTAAAATTGTGGATATTGATGGGGCATTTAAATATAGCGATATAAAAAAAGCAGTTATTTCACAAAAACATGTTGATTATTCTATATTCCCCAATCCGTCAGTTTCCGATATATTCTTTATGCATCCACCTGCATCAGTACAAGACAAAATTCAATTGTTTACTTCTGACGGAAAATGTATCACTACTATTAATACCATAGTTAATTCAACCCAAACAGAAGTTTTAATTAGTAAACTTTCGCCGGGTATCTATGTATTAGTTTATACTGATAATAAAGGCTCAAATAAAAGCAGGCAATTTGTAAAACTATAGCAAGGTTAAAAACTAGCTAAATGTAACAGGGTTTTATTGGTTAAAACATATGTAACCGCCTACCTTTGCAGCAATCAATAATTACTGTATTGGATTTATTTTCGATTACAAGCCGTATAATTATAACCTGTAGTAACCGTATGAGCCCATGGTTACAAAAGGATATTGAGCTGCTCGGTTATAAGCCGATGAGGGTTTTTAAAACCGGAGTTGAGTTAAAAGGTAGTATGCATGATTGTATTGCGCTCAATTTAAACCTTCGTTGTGCAAGCCAGGTTTTATTTTCTATTAAACAATTTAGAGCGTCAAATGCCGACGAACTATACAGGCAATTAATGCAAATGCCATGGGAAGAGATTATTCCTGAAGATGGTTATTTTTCTATTAGTAGCAATGTAAGCAACGAAACCATTACCAATAATTTATTTGCCAACGTTAAAGTTAAAGACGCCATTGCAGACAGGTTTAGAGAGAAGAAAGGGGTAAGACCAAATTCGGGGGCAGCTTTAAACGGAGCGGTAATTCATTTGTATTGGAAAGAATTGGAAGCTGAAATATTTATAGATACTTCAGGGGAGACATTATCAAAGCATGGGTATCGAAAAATTCCGGGCAAGGCACCTATGTTGGAATCTTTAGCTGCTGCAACCATACTTGCAGGTAATTGGAACGGAGAAACTGCATTTGTAAACCCTATGTGTGGTTCCGGAACTTTGGCTATAGAAGCCGCTTTGATAGCAACCAACAGAAGACCCGGATTATTTAGAGATAATTATTCTTTTATGCATGTGCTTGGGTATCGCCATGAAATGTACACAAAGGAATATAATGCTTTGGAGAATAAAATAAAGCCGGCTTTGCCTGGCTTGCAAATTATCGCTTCTGATATTAGTGAAGATGCTGTGAATGTGAGCAAAGTAAATGCTGAAATTGCTGGTGTTGAAAACCTGATTCAATTTGAATTGTGTGACTTTGCTGAAACTACTATTCCTCAAAACAATCCAGGTGCTGTATATTTTAATCCTGAATATGGTGACAGGCTGGGAGAAGAGGTTGTATTGCAGGAAACCTACAAACGAATGGGTGATTTTATGAAACAAAAATGCAAGGGATACTTTGGATATATCTTTACCGGAAACCTTGAGCTAGCCAAGAAAATAGGATTAAAGCCAAAAAGACGGATAGAATTTTTTACAAGTAAAATAGATTGCAGGCTTTTAGAATACGAGCTATATGCTGGAAGCCGTGAAAATAAAATTGATTAATGGAGATTGCAGGTTACATAGCAGCCATATTTATTGGAATATCATTGGGTCTTATTGGTAGCGGCGGTAGTATTCTTACAGTTCCCGTATTGGTTTATTTATTTAATGTAGATGCAGTAACAGCTACATCGTACTCGCTTTTTATTGTTGGGCTCACTAGTGCAGTAGGCTGTTACAGCTATTTTAGAAGAGGAATGGTGAGCAAAAAAGTAGTTGCTTTGTTTGGTATTCCTTCAATTATTTCGGTAATACTAACAAGAAATTTTATTGTACCAGCTATCCCTGAATCTTTGGGTACTATTGCCGGGCTCCATATTAGCAGAAATCTTTTGTTGCTCATTTTATTTGCCTTGCTAATGGCTGCCGCTTCTTACAGTATGGTAAAACGTAAGCGTAAAATAAAGCCAATTGAAGGAGAGGGTGATTCTTTAAAAATCTCATTGGTAATTATTAACGGATTTTTAATTGGCATTATTACCGGTCTTATTGGTGCAGGCGGTGGTTTTTTAATTATTCCTGCATTGGTAATGTTACTTAAAGTGCCAATGAAAGCTGCTGTGGGTAACTCATTGGCGATAATAGCTGCCAATTCTTTTATTGGTTTCTTAAGCTCACATGATCATCATTCAATCAACTGGTTACTGCTTTTTAGTATTGCAGCATTAGCGATTGTAGGCATTTTTATTGGTATCCGTTTATCTAAAAATATTGACGGTGATAAACTAAAACCTGCATTTGGCTGGTTTATTCTTGTTATGGCTATTTGTATTATTTTAAAAGAAACAATAGGTCATACAGTATAAAGAGCACTACATTTTCTTTGTGTTGTTGAACAAATCCCTCAGGATAACAAAAGAAAAGACATTTCTAATTTATAGGCATATTATTTGCTCGATTTGGCATAATGAACTGCCCTAATTTATGGCTCAGGTAAATTTGGCAAGAAATGGGTGAATTGGGGGTCTCTATAAATGGCGGTTGATAAAAAATGTTAAAACAGAAATTAGGATATCTCTAATATTTTAATTCAGGTAAATAAAACATAAATTCGCAAAAACATAAACAACAACGTATGAAACTTACTAATTTTTTTAAAGCTACTGCGATTGCACTTTGTATTACAGTTGCAAGTCCTTATGCTTCATCTGCCGCCAATAATGGTAATGTAATTACTAAAGTACCAGAAACACCTGAAGCTATGATTTCCCGCATAACTGTAAGGGTAGCAGAAATTGAAAAAATGGATAAAACTAACCTTACCATTTCAGAAAAAAAAGCATTAAGAAAAGAATTAAAGGGAATGTACAAACAGGCTGATGGGCTAGATAAGAAAGTGTATATCTCTATTGGGGCTATTATTATAGCTATTCTTTTATTACTATTAATTTTAACCTAGAAGTCGATTACAATTTTATAAAAGCCGTTTCAGATATGAAACGGCTTTTTGGCTTTTAAATAACTTACGTTATTCAAATACTTTCTCTTCTCTGGTAACCTGCCCGCTTTCGTTTATGCCTTCCAGTATTACCCTAATTTTTTTTGCCTTGCTATTGTTAAAAAATGTAAGAACTGCTCTCTTATTTTTACTATCTAAAAAAATATTTGGATTCCAGTATATAGTACTACGTAAATCTATGCTGTTGCTTATTCCGTTATCGTAATTGGGAGAATAAAACTCTTTAAACTTTGAATAGCCATGTATTAGAGCAACATTCAGTCCTTGTACATTTGTATTTTTAGAGCTTCCTTTTTTTGTATATACAGCTATTGCACCACCTGCACCGCCGCCAACGGCACCAACAAATGGAGGGTCAAATACTTTTATCATGGCGACGTCACTCATGGGGGTTGACAGAATTAAATCGGCTTCTGTATTCATTTCGTTTAAGAAAAAGCTGGTAGGGCTTCCCCTACGGCTTACGCTACCCGAAAACCCATTGGTGGATATTTGAAGCCCGGCAACTTTTCCTTGCAAATAATCCAATACCGACCTATACGAATTTGCAAGTGGGTCATTTTCAACAGCAAATATCCTGGAGTTACCAGAAGAGAAAAGGCCTGAAGCATATTCTTCATTTATCTTTTCTTCTGGTGATTTTATTTTGCCACTTACAGTAACATTTTCCAACATTTTAATTTTTTGATTTTCCTCCTCCTCTTTTTTTAACAGCGAAAAATTTTTTGCGTTAATATCTGCTACTGCTATTGGTAGGTAGGAATATACCAAACCTTGTGGCCAATCAACTTTTGGAGACTCAATAAAGCCAGTTTTAAAGCTAAAACTGGCTTTATTAGTAAGTCGTTTGTTTTTATCGTTATTTAATTGGTAGAAAATTTTTACTGTATCAAAAAAATAGAGGTTATCTGCTTTAAAATAACCAGTTTTGTCGGCCTCTAAATTGAGAAGAGATGTAGATTCCAAGTCTTTATTAGACTTTAAAAAGCCTGTAATGGACCTACCTGAGAGTTCTGAATCTGTTAATCCAAAAATATTTCCTTCAATAGATAGATAATTATCAGGCATATATTTTATTTGGGGCCATTTTCCTCCTAGTAAATCTTCCCATTTAAAACGTCGCCAACCATTTGTCATCATTACAAGATCTAAATGTTGTTTTATAGAATCTGCATTACTGGAAAAATAGTAGCCAGGGTTATGTATATAACCTCTTAAATCAGAACTCATCAAAAACTCAGAGAGGATATTAGAAGAATATGGGACTGCGGGGCTTTGGCTATCATCTGTTACTGCAATAGAAAGATTGCTTTTTAGTTCGTCTCCCACATCAATCTGCAACTGATTTTTGCCCTTTGGTTTAATGTTTTTTATTGTTAGGTTTAAATCGGTTATAAACTGTTTGGGGCTGCCATTAACATAAATAATTCTTTCTGCAACGGGTTCTTGATTTTTATTGAATAGGGTAAGTTGCAAAATTCCTTCATTGAGAGAGTCAATAGGAATAGGTGCTGTAACTTCTGTTTTTATTTTAAAATTAATTCGGGCAGCATAAGCAATTTGTTGATTCATTTGCCCTATGATGGTAAACTCTTTTAATTCATCAGCTATCTGTTGTGGCCTCTTAATGGTGAACAAAATCCTGTCATCTTTTTGAATAACACTCAATGTTGCAGCTTCGGTTCTACTTTTTGGAGTAGCTGTTTCATGTAAAATACCTTTTGGGTCTTTCCACACGGCCTTATAGCTTTTTCCTGCTTCTGGTATAAATTTAAACACACCCATTCCATCATGTGCGCTTTGGAATGTGACTATGGTTTTGCCTTCTTCGTTTAAAATATTTCCTTTAATGTTAAAAGGCATTCCTTTTTCATCATTGGTTTTAAATGCAACCTTACTTTCAATATCAGTAACAAGGTCGCCACCTTCAGGAAAAAAACTTAGTGTATAATTGGCAGTAATGGACTTATTTGTTATCTGTGGTTGGATGATATTGATTGCTTTTGAGTAAGCATCATTAAAGTTTAACATCCAGCTTGTATAAGCTCTTAAATATAGTCTCGATTTGACTGTAGAATCCGGTATTTCAAAATCAAAATTTGCACCCAGTATGGTAACAGGCATTACTTTTCTTTTAAGGATATTATTTTTTTCATCTATTAATTCTGCATAAATGTTACTACTAATTGCAGTAGGAAAATTATCTGATTTTATGTATGCCTTTAGCCATACTGTTTCTCCGGGGTTGTAAAATGATTTGTCGGTTTGTATGTAAAGTTTTTCCTGAGGATACTTTGAATTAAGCTCTGTTAGTAGAGAATCATAAATTGCCTGTGCAGACGAATTAGTAAAAGCAAATGACAAAAAGACCAGCAACAAATGTAATTTTCTCAACATGGTATCTGTAAAGTTTTAGGTGCGTGTGTTATAAAAATAGGCATAGTTGATTGTTCAAAAAAATTACAGGAATGTTTTATGTTTTCTTAAACAAGCAGATAACAAAAAGCCTCCGCAAGCGGAGGCTCTAAGCTTTATTTGAATAGTTTTACAATCCCATTTTAGTTTTAAGGTTTGTATCTATTGCATCCAAAAATTCTTCGGTGTACAAATAATGTTCACCATGATTTACTTTATTGCCATGAATACAAACTGCCAAATCTTTGGTCATCTTGCCACTTTCTACAGTTTCAATGCAAACTGACTCTAAGGCGTTGCAAAAATCTATCAAAGGTTGGTTATTGTCCAACTTGCCACGAAATGCCAAGCCTCTTGTCCATGCAAAGATGGATGCTATTGGATTGGTACTGGTTGGTTTGCCTTTTTGGTGCTCCCGATAGTGGCGTGTTACAGTGCCATGCGCTGCTTCTGCTTCCATCGTTTTTCCATCAGGGGTAACCAGTACAGAAGTCATTAAGCCTAATGAACCAAAGCCCTGTGCAACGGTATCACTTTGTACATCACCATCGTAGTTTTTACAAGCCCAAACAAAATTGCCATTCCATTTCAGTGCGCTGGCCACCATATCATCAATAAGACGGTGCTCGTAGGTAATACCTGCAGCATCAAAATCTTTTTTAAATTCGTTCTGATATACTTCTTCAAAAATATCTTTAAAACGACCATCATATTTTTTAAGAATGGTATTTTTAGTAGAAAGGTACAAAGGCCATTTTTTGCTCAAAGCCATATTAAAACAACTTCTTGCAAAGCCATAAATACTTTCATCGGTATTATACATTGTCATGGCAACACCATCACCTTTAAAGTTAAATACTTCAAAAGTTTGTGGCTCGCCACCGCCTTCAGGCGTAAAAGTCATAGTTAATTTACCCTTACCTTTAATAACGGTATCTGTTGCACGATATTGATCGCCAAATGCATGACGGCCAACAATAATAGGAGCAGTCCAGTTAGTTACCAGCCTGGGTACATTCTGCATTACTATAGGTTCACGGAAAACAGTGCCATCTAAAATATTGCGGATGGTGCCATTTGGACTCTTCCACATTTGTTTTAATTTAAATTCTTCAACCCTTTGTTCATCGGGTGTAATGGTGGCACATTTAATACCCACGCCACAAGCTTTAATGGCATTGGCTGCATCAATGGTAACCTGATCGTTGGTTTCGTCTCGATATTCCATACCAAGGTCAAAATATTGAATGGGAACATCTATATAAGGAAGAATTAATTTGTCTTTAATAAATTTCCAAATGATTCTTGTCATCTCATCACCATCCAGTTCTACTACCGGATTGTCAACTTTAATTTTTGCCATATTCTCTTTCTTTAAATTTTAATTTTAACAAATGTACGAGGGAAATTTACAAGTTCTTTCGCACAAAAATGAGGGCTATATCATTACAAACTTGAGCTTTTTTTCAGTTGTCCATCGCCAGTTACCACACCCATATTTTCAATAATGGCATCGCCAAATTCGTTTGTTTTTAAAAGGGTAGCTCCACTCATCAAATTATAAAAATCAATGGTTACGGTTTTACGCATAATGGTAGCTTGTAATGCATCGGTTATTAAAGCTGCAGCTTCTTTCCAGCCAATATAATCCAGCAACATACAGCCACTCAAAATAACCGAAGATGGGTTCATGCTATTGGTGCCGGCAAATTTTGGAGCCGTGCCATGGGTAGCTTCAAATACTGCATACCCTGTTTTGTAATTAATATTTGCACCGGGTGCTATACCAATACCGCCTACTTCAGCAGCCAATGCATCCGAAATATAATCACCATTTAAATTAAGGGTAGCCACTACCGAAAAATCTTGTGGGGCAATTAAAATTTGTTGTAAAAAATTATCAGCAATAATATCTTTCACTAATAATTTTCCTTCATTTAATGCTTTGCGTTGTACATCGTTGGCATAAGCTTCACCTTTCTCTTTTTTTAACTCGTCCCATTCATCCCAGGTAAAAGTTTTATCAGCATATTCCTGTCGGGCCACTTCATATCCCCAGGTTTTAAATCCACCTTCGGTAAATTTCATAATATTACCCTTGTGCACCAGCGTAACAGATGGTAGGTTATTATCCAACGCATATTGTATGGCCGCTCTAACCAACCGCTTAGAGCCCTCGTTACTAACGGGTTTTACGCCATAGCTGCTATCGCCGGGAAAACGAATATTTTTCACGCCCATTTCTTCAATCAAAAACTTCTCAAATTTTTGCGCTTCCGCCGAACCGGCTTTCCATTCAATACCTGCATAAATATCTTCCGTATTTTCTCTAAAAATGGTCATATCCACTTTTTCGGGATGTACCACGGGTGAAGGCACACCTTTGAACCATTTTACCGGACGAACACAGGCATACAAATCCAAATCTTGGCGCATGGCTACATTTAATGAGCGGATACCACCACCCGTAGGAGTAGTTAATGGCCCTTTAATAGATACAATATGATCTTTGGCAATCTGCAATGTTTCTGCAGGTAGCCATTCCCCGGTTTTTTTAAAAGCTTTTTCTCCTGCCAGCATTTCTTTCCATTCTATTTTTCTTTCGCCATTGTATGCTTTTTGTACTGCTGTATTAAAAACTTTTTCCGCTACTACCCATATTTCGGGCCCAATGCCATCGCCTTCAATAAACGGGATGATAGGGTTTATAGGAACATTCAATTGGCCATTGGTGCCCATTGTAATCTTTTCTGCCATTGTATTTTATTTTTTGTGCCTGGCTTTAAAGCTTTGTGCAGCTTTGTTGGCGTCGCACTCTTGTACAGTATTTTTCTATTCAACTAAACCACCAGTTGAGGTGGCGATATTTTAGTGCTGCAAAAGTACGAAATCAGCAATTTAAAACGGATTATTAAAACAAATTATCTATGCTTGTTGTTTCTTATCATTCTAAAATTGCCTGTGATAGTATAAGCTGTATTTGTAGGAGCAGGGCCCGTTGCAATAATGGTATAATTGCCCACAATAAATTCTCCAATAGTACCCTATTTCGTAATGGTTACAGAAGCGGTGGCCGTATTTACATTTACGGATGTGCTGTTAGGCACAACCAAAAGGGTGACATACATTCCGGAAACTATATAAGTACTGCCGCCCATATGTTCAAGGTTTATAGTTACACTGGTAAAACCAACACCACCTTATACGCATGGCACTAATACTGCAGCCCAATTGATTGTTTGCCAGATTGGTTATTTCTTTGGCATTAAAAATTAAGGCTTCCGTTTATCCACTCTCCATCCAGGTTGACATTATATTTTTTATAAAAATTGATAGCAGGTTCATTCCAATCCAATACCTGCCACATCATTCCGCTAAATTTTTTTTCTTTGCATTCTTCAATCAGTCTGTCAAAAAGTAAATGTCCAATTCCCTGGCCTCTCATATTTTCAGTTACGATTAAATCTTCTAAATAAAGCCTTTGCCCTTTCCAGGTACTGTAGCGAATATAGTAAAGTGCAAATCCAACCACCTTATTATCGGTTTCTGCCACAAAAGCCCACCACACAGGGTTTGAACCAAAGCCGCTTTCTACAAAATGATCAAATGAAACAGTTACTTGTTCGGGTGCCTTTTCGTACAAGGCAAGTTCATGTATTAAACTCATCATTGCAGCACAATCTTCTTTTTCAGCCCGGCGTACACTAATATTCATATTGTTATTTTTTATCAAAGGAAAGAAAACTTATAAACATAATGACGATTGGTATATATGTTTTATGGTATTAAAACATAAAGCACTATTTTGAGCTACAATAAAAGTATTTCTCGTTATTGTATGACTCCGAATAAAGTATTTGCCCTTATCTATTTTTGTTTATTTTCTTTTTTGCCTTGCAAAGCGGCTATAACAGATAGCATATTTGATATTAAAGACAACAATGCCAGATTATTGGCAATAGTGAATAAGTACCACCTTCTTACATTTCGTAGCGATTCTGCAATTTTGTTTAAGAAAGAGGTTATCGAAAAAGGAAATACATCCGAAAAATTAATTATTAATTGGAGCTACGAGGTAAGATGCTTACCTGCGGCCGACTGGGGAGCCCATATAAAAGTATTTGATAAATATATTCCTTTGTCAGCAAAAAATGGAGACCCACTTCTATTGGCAATTGTGTACGGTTTAAAGGCCGATGCATTATACTACTCTGCTAAGTATAACCAGGCTTTTGAAAACTACCTGTATGCGTATCAATATTTAAAGCAAGATACCAAAGAATTATACTTTGGGATGACTTGGGCACTGTATGCTATATCTATGAACTTTTATTTGTTTAAAGATTATAATAAAACAATTGAGATATCTCATACAATATCAACGCTGCCTCCTCCAAAAGGGTTTGACCCCAATTGGTTTAAATGTAATAACTACGATTTAATTGGAATGGCCTATTTTAAAAAATCACAGTTTGATTCGGCGAGCCACTGGTTTAACAAAGCATACCTATCGGCCTTAGACAAAAATGATACAGCATGGATTGGGATAACTCAGGGTAACTTGGGGTGGCTTTATTATAAGGAGGGACACTATGAAAAAGCAATACCATTGTTGCAAAAGGGCATTCAGTTCTGCAGTATAAAACATTTATGGGATAATGTTGCTCCCTTTAGTGCTTGCCTGGCTGATATTTATACAAATAAAAAAGAATTTGATGAGGCTTTAAAAATGTTGCAATTGAGTTTGGAGTCTAATAAAAAGTATTACAGCATTAATAATAAGGTGGAGTATTTTAAAGTAGCTGCATTATACGAAAAGGCTAGAGCGAATTATGCAACTGCATTTGAATATATAGATTCTACCAATTATTACGAATTACTGGAAGTGAAAGAATTTGAAATAAGTAAGAAAGTGCTTTCGGAGAGTCGCCTGGCCTATGAAAAACAATTGATGGAAAATGACATTATGCAACAAAAGGCAGAAAAGGAAAAATTGTTGCTGTACGCAATGGTAGCTATTTTGTCGTTGAGTGTGGTGGCGGCTGCTTTATTTATTAAGCGGCAAAAGCTTAAGCATTCTTTAAATGAAGAAATATTACAAAATGAAAAGTTAAGGGCAGAAAATGAGCTAAGCCTTGCTTTGTACGAAATCAAAGATTTTTCGCATAATATTTCAGAAAAAAACAGGGCTATCGAACAATTGCTATCTAAGGTTAAAACCCTAGAAGATCAAAAGAATGAAGATGTAATTAAAAAAAGTGAACCAAACAACCTGGTAGAACTTACAGCATTAAGGGATGAAGATTGGGCAGATTTTTATGTAATGTTTGATAAAGCTTTTCCGGGATACCAGCAAAAATTTAGAACTAAATTGCCGGAGCTAAACGAAACCGAACTGCGTTATTTTATGCTGTTGAAAATTGAAACTGCCGAAAATGAAATTAGTGGTATGTTAGGAATTGATAATACTGAAGTTGAGCAAATGCGTGCACAACTGGTAGAAAAATTGGAACTCACAAATAAAGATGAAATTGAAATATTGCTTGAGTCTATTTAACTATTTGAACATTACTAAATCAATTATGGTCAATCATAGTGTATTCTACGCCGTAAGTTCCTTCGGCATAGTGGCCACTACTGCCCGGTACCGGAGGTTGGTATTCAGTATGTAAAAATTTACGATAAACCAAACCAATCCCTTTGGCATATTTTTCCATTCCATAGTTTATTTCGCTGTATGAGTTAGCATCTGCAGGATTGCCAATAATTTCATCTCGTTGATCTACTTTTATTACATCTTCTAAATTATAAGTGCCAACTGTGCTGGCAACAGCCACGCTATCGTAAGTGTAATCCCAGTCAGCAAGGTATTTAACTTCTGAGGTAATAGAATAGGTATCTATATGTGAATTACCGCTCCAAGTATAACCATTGGTTATTGGTAAGTGTAATTTTATAAAGCGCATATTGTTTTCTACAAACTCAAGAGCATTTCTTGTGGGGGTTGCCATAAAAGTGGCATCGCTGGCCCATGTTCCGGTAGCAGTATTTTGTTTGAATCTTACTATGCGGAAAGATGGCCTGTTGTCAGCATCTGTTATTTCAGCGTCTACAACATATTTTACAATGTATGTTCGGGTTTGCAGGGCCGCCCCAAAGTTTATCATTACTGTAGAATCGAGCCTGTAGGTAATATATTTGCCTACGATAAATGGGCTGTAATCGGTAATAGAAGCTGTTTCTACCTGGTCTTCTTCATTTGAGCATGCGCTAAAAAGAAATCCGGCAGAAAGTATTGCCAACAACAAAATTTTATTTTTCATAATATACAAGATACTTCTTATTTGGTATAGACTGTTTTTGTTGAAAAAAGGCTGCCTATGATTCTAAAGTTGCATAACGCTGAATGATTCCGCCACCAATTACATCGTTTCCTTCATAAAAAACAGCACTTTGCCCCGGGGCTACGCCTTTTACATCATCGTAAAAACGCACTTTTATACCATTTTCGTATGTAAACAGCTGGCTTAATGCGCCTTTATCTTTATAACGGATTTTGGTAACCGCTTCCATACCTTCTGTAATACCATCATATTTCATCCAGTTAAGGCCGCCAACTGTCATTTCAGTACGGTTCAAATCTTCTTCATCCCCTAATATTACCGTATTGGTTTCCGGAATGATTTCGGTTACAAAAGCAGGTTTCCCCAAAGCAATATCCAACCCTTTTCGCTGGCCAACTGTATAAAAAGGGTAGCCCTTGTGTTGTCCTAAAATTTTTCCGGAAGGATCTACAAAATTTCCACCGGCTACTTTTTCATCCAGCCCATCCACTTTGCGGCGCAGAAATCCACGGTAATCATTATCGGGTACAAAACATATTTCGTAGCTCTCGTTTTTCTTTGCCAGTTCGGGGTAGCCAAAGTCGTGTGCCATTTGGCGGATAGCCGTTTTATGGTAAGTGCCCAAAGGTAAAATGGTGCGGCTTAGTAGGTCTTGTTGCAAACCCCATAATGCATAACTCTGGTCTTTGCTATCATCCAACCCCTTGCTGATAAAATACCTGCCATTGCTGTGCATATGTATTTGTGCATAATGGCCTGTAGCAATAAAATCGCAACCCAATGCATCGGCACGCTTTAATAATGCTCGCCATTTTATATGTGTATTGCACATTACACAGGGATTGGGTGTGCGGCCTGCAATATATTCTTCCACAAAATTTTCTATCACAAAATCGCCAAACTCCTCCCTGATATCTAAAATAAAATGCGGAAAACCATGTTGAACTGCCGCCAGGCGGGCATCGTTAAAACTATCCAGGTTACAGCATCCCGTTTCTTTTTTGCCACTGGTACCAACGCTGGTAGCATAATCCCAGGTTTTCATCGTAATGCCCACCACTTCGTATCCTTCGTTATGGAGCATCAAACTGGCAACGGTACTGTCAATACCGCCACTCATTGCCATCAATACTTTACCTTTTTTGCTCATAAGTGCAAAGATACAACTTGGGGTGTAAAGGTCTTTTCTATTCAGGGAAATCGTTGGTTAGGCTGTGAACTTTAGTGCATTTTCCAGCGTTGGTTCCGGCTATACACTACTACTCCGGCACAAGCCCACGCAGATTGCTTCACCGGGGTATTCGTTTCTATCCGGCAGCCCGTGAACAAATATACAAAGTTGGCCAATGGGTAGTATCTATTTTTCTGCCAACTTTTTTATATCGCTTATTTCCAAAAGGTTTTTATCATATCCTTTGGTAACACAGTTTATCATAGCCTGCCCCACCTGTTGTAAAGTGAGGGATTGTTTTGGTGCCAGGTAAGGGAATATTGCTATTACGGGTTTAAAAAACCAGCGAACATTTTTTTGGCCTGGTACAGGCTTCATAAATCCCGGGCGAAAATTGTACTCACCCCTAAAACCAAGTTGCGATAAATCATCTTCTGTGCGGCCTTTTACACGCTGCCACATTTGTTTGCCATTGGTATTGGTGTGTGCGCCCGAAACGTAGGTAAATACCATTTGTGGGTTTATATTTAATAATGCTTTGGCAAAGTTTAATGTGGTGTCATAAGTTATGCGGGTATAATCGGCTTCATTCATGCCTACTGAGCTTACACCGGCACAGTAAAAGCAAGCATCATAGCTCTGTAATTGATTGGCTACCTCATTTAATTTATTAAAATCAGATAGTAACAACTCTTTCAGTTTAGGGTGCTCCAAATCAAAATGTCTGCGATTAATCATTAATACTTCGCTTACGGCATCACTTTGCAGGCAATATAATAATACGCCTTCGCCTACCATTCCGGTAGCACCTGTTAGGATAATTTTTATTTGACTCATACATCAAAGTTATGTGGTTGTGTTATTATATTGGTTGCTAAATAATGGATGGGTTTAATTAAAATAACGGATATTTATTATGGTTATAGGCTTTAGATTTGGCTATTAATTTTTTTTATGCTTATGGGCTATTCTATATATTTAATTGTAGGGTATGTTTTAGTAATTATTGCTGTTTGCTATCGCATTATTATTAATTCTACTACACCCAGCAAAACATTGGCATACCTGCTTTTGGTAACTATTTTGCCGATAATAGGCGTTGTGTTTTACCTCAGTGTAGGGCTTAATTACCGAAAGCGAAAATTGTATCAAAAAAAGATTGATATTGATGATAAGACCTACCCTGAGTTATTGGAGAATATACACAGTTACTCTCGTAAGGTACTGGATGCACAAAAAGAACGACTTGGATATTTTTATCCATTAGCCTGTTTATTTATAAACCGACATTTATTGTCAGACTGTAACGATGTAATGTTGTTGGAAAATGGCGAGCATAAATTTCCGGAAGTATTACAAAACCTAAGAGCTGCAAAGCACCATATCCATATTGAATATTATATTTATGAAGACGATGAAATTGGAGGCCAAATTGCTGATATACTGATGGCAAAAGCCAAAGAAGGCGTACAGGTACGCTTCATTTATGATGATTTTGGGAGTAGGAGTGTAAGAAAAAAACTGGTGCCAATGCTTAAAAAGGCAGGAGTGGAAGCCTATCCTTTTTTTGAGGTGAAACTAATTTATTTTGCTAACCGAATGAATTACCGTAATCACCGAAAAATAATAGTAGTAGATGGTGAAGTGGGTTATGTTGGCGGCATCAATGTATCAGATAAGTATATTAACACCGCTAAAAATAAATTGTATTGGCGTGATACGCATTTGAAAGTAGTGGGTGAATCAGTAATGAATCTCCAATTTACTTTTTTAACCGATTGGAATTTTTGCTCGGGTCAAAATATATCCTACTCCACCCAGTATTTTTTATATAACCTCGTTGAAAATAAAGCCCATCGGCAGTTGGTGCAAATTCATGCCAGTGGCCCCGATTCAGATTACCCGGGGATAATGTATTCGCTTATTCAAATATTGCTACTGGCAAGAAATCGGGTATATATCACTACGCCCTATTTTATCCCCGAAAAATCTTTTTTAGATGCACTGAAAATTGCAAGACTCAGTAATGTAGAAGTTATTTTATTGGTGCCGGGTATCTCCGACTCATGGATTGTAAATACTACTTCGCAATCATACTATGCAGAACTATTAGCTATTGGAATACGAATTTTTAGATACCAAAAAGGGTTTGTTCATGCTAAAACTATGGTTTGCGATGATTTTGTTTCGGTAGTAGGTACATCCAATTTAGACAACCGGAGTTTTGATTTAAACTTTGAAGTGAATGCTGTAGTTTTTGATGACCATATTGCCGCTAAAATGGTAGCAGACTTTATGAATGACCTGCAAAATTCTACAGAAATTATTTTGGAAGATTGGCTACAACGCCCTGCAACTACTCAGTTTATGGAAAAACTATTGCAATTGTTTTCGCCATTGATGTAAGATGCGGTGAAAATATGGAATACAATAAATTTTTTCCGCCAATAGTTTACTATGGAATGTACTTAACTTAATTTTGTATTTTGATAAATGGGGTTTTGGTTTTGCAACAAGAGCTGTATGCAAAAGCTTGCCATCAATATCTTTATACCTCACAATTTTTCTAAATTATTTTTTTAGGTTTTTATAAAATGGTACTTCGTTGATGAATACAATTTCATTATTGGTTTGTGGGTCGGTATTCTTAAACCCTGTAAAAGCCATATTAAAAGCAGTGCCATCGCTATAATTGAGCACCAATGTATAATCTTTTATGTAGTAGGTGCCACTACCAAATTCTTTGTACACTATTTCTGAAGGCTTGTCTCCTTTTTTAGTATGAACTCCTTTGTTGTTAAATGTTCCATCTTTCCGAAATGCTATGATGCCATCAGAAAAACCTGAGATATTATACCAGTTTGGGTCTCCGTTAATTCCTCCGGAGCTCCATTGACCTTCGAGTTTTAGGCCATCTACCGATTTACATTTTTTGTAAATAGTTGTTTTACTTTCGGGTGGATAGCTCATTTCTGTTGAAGAAATTTTTCCAAACCTCATCTGTGTACCATTTCCAAAATCAATCTGAATTTCTTTGCCTTTGTCTTTTTTTGTGCCCCAAAATTGATATTGGTCTTTGTCATCAGTAGCTTTGCTAAAACCAAGTAACCCGTTTTCGGGGATATAGTTAATGCAATCGCCGTTGGGATAAATTGTTAGCCATTGCACACTATATCTGCGTTTAGTTATTGAATACTTATTCACCATCCACACTTCGGGTTTTATTGAATTGCTGTTGCTTGCTAGGTTTGTTGTTGTTGCAGGTTTATTGGTTGTATTTGTTTTAACCAATTCTTTCAAATCAATACTTTCTAAAAATGCTTCCATTTCTTTTTGGTAAGCATCGGTATTGGTAATAATTAAAATGTTTACCAGCTTATTATTGTTACTGCTGCTTATTAAAATAGCCGTACCTGTCAAACCTTCTTTTTCAAATGGTGCAGCACCAATTTTTGTTTCCCAGCCCTTATCGGTACTGCCGGGTTGCATTTGCGCTGCACTTGCACCTAAATTTGTTTTTGCCATTATTTGCCAGGTCTTATCAAAATTCTGTTTGGCATCGGCTGTAGCATCTATACTTTTACACAAAGAGATTACACAGTATTTGCTTCCAACATCTTTTGTAAATGTTACGGTTTCTGCTGTATTGCTTTTTTTCCAGCCTTTGGGAGTACTGTAAGCAACCATATCGAAAGTTTCTTTTTTTTGGGCGCAAACAGTTAGAAGGAACGCAAAAGTGAGCATTGATAGAAGTGACTTTTTCATGTTTTAATCTTAATATTTTTTGAAAACCGTTGTAACCGTACTCACCACTCCTTCTGGGTTTAGTTTTCTTATACAGTTATTCCATTCATCTGCAATAAACATATTGCCTTTGCTATCGAACGCAATGCCTTTGGTCATAGCGAATAAAGCAGTAAGGGCTTTGCCATCTTTGTAGCCTTCTTCGGCACGGCCGCCGATATTAACAGCGCACGGCTGAATTTTATTGTTACCCGCAACCGTGCTTACTTTTCCGTTGGCTATTTTAATAATTCTATGTATTCTCATATCCGAGTAAAAGATATCGCCTTGTTTATTAGTAGCTAAATAAAAAGGTTCAAATAATTCTGCTTTGCTAGTATCGCCTGGAATATATACCGGGCAGGTATTTCGTTTGTCTGGCTTTCCGGCCATCACCGCTTGCTTTCCTGTAGTAAGGTCTATCTTTTCTATCGAGCGGCTTGTACCAGTAGAAAATACCAGGTTTCCATCGTTTGATACTATCATATGCCAAATATTTTTTCTAGGGTTTACAACGATGTATTTACCATCTGGTTTGGTAAGTGTAGAAACAACTCCTTTGGATGAAATTTTTCTTACGACCCATAGCTTGCTATTGTTATTTTTTGGATTTAGAAAATAATTGTTGGTAAGAAAATGGATATTGCTTGTATCTATTCGCTGGCTTCTGCTATATGGCTCTAGTATATATATATTGTCATCTTTATCAATTGCCATTGCTTTAATATCTGAGAACATAGCCTCATTAAGCCTTCCGTCTTTTTGCCGGTATTTATAAAATTTTGTAAGATAATCGCTTGCTACAATAATGTTGTTATCACTTACCGTGTACTTGGTAATAGTGTTGCTTCCACTTATATATAGATTATCTTTTGAATCAATAATGAGCGACTGGCCAGCAGAAAAATAGGGGGTTTTGCGTTCGTTTCCCGACACATTCACAAGGTTAATATATTTTCCGTCGGGTGTAATTTTACCTAAACCATTTTGGTGTAGAAAAAATACATTGTCTTTACTATCTATCACTAAGTTGCTAGGAGAGCTAATTGCACCTTGTTGTTTTTTTTCTCCTGCACCATCAACCACTACATTTTCTTGTGCTGATGCTGATACATTCTCAGTTGTGTTAGCTGATAATTGTTTTTCAGATTTCGAGTAGTGTTTTGTGCTAGATTTGTTGACCGTATTTTCTACTTTATCTGCTGCCTGGTTTACCGTTTTGTCAATTTTTGAGTTGGCTTTATTATTAACCGTACTGTTGACCTTGTCGTTTATCTTATTGCCCAGTTTTTTTAAAGTTTGAGCTTTTGAGGTTTGTATTAGTAACAAGCCTAACAGTATAAAAATTAGTTTTTTCATTTTAACGAATTAATGATTATTTTAAAATGAGCATTGATATTATTTTGCTTTTAAAACCAATCTTTATTAGCAGTAAATATGCCTGATGCCCGTATGTTGTTTGCATTTTTGTTTTGGAATATGTTATTTAAAAAGTCCGGTATTTGGTTTAAAAGTGCCCGGTACTTGCATGCCATTGCTAATAGTAGGTTGCAGGCCTTCGCTTACTGCTTGTTTTACTTCCTGTGCAATTTTTTGAACTTCGGGTTTTGCTATTGGCAAAAATTCTAATTTGCCAATACCCACCTTAAACTCACCTTTTGCAGGCAAAGGGTCCATAACCAGTTCACCCATGCCCACAACAAATTCCGGCAAAGGGTCCATAACCAATTCACCAATACCCACAGTAATTTCCGGCACTTCGTCTATTTTCAAATTTTTAAAATCGGCTTTTACTGTAAATTTCAATTTCTTAGTTGCTTTTTTACCAGCACAGTTTGCAGTCATTGTTTTCTTCAGTAATTCTTTTGCCAATTGGCTTTTGCGCAAATCCGGTATGGGTGTAAGCTCATCTTCTTTAGGGATATTGGGGATAGGTTCTAATTTGTCCTCTGGTATATTAGGGATAGGTGCTAATTCATCTTGGGGAATATTGGGAATAGGCGTTAGCTCATCTGCACTGCCCGTCATTGGGGTAACACTTCCATTAGCTGTTTTTATAGAAGGGGCAATACCCGGCTGCGCAATCATACTGCCTACACCATAGGCTACAGATACATTGGGCATGGGTGCTCCTGATGCTTTTATACCTTGTTTATTGGCATCGAAATTTTTGGCTGTACTACTTAGTTGCTGCCACTCCTTACCCGATGGTATGCTTACTACTGCCGGGCAGGTAAAATTGGGTATTGCGGGAGTAGCTATCTTTTTATCAACTTCATACACTTTGGCATTACAATGTTCTGGGTGGGTTTCCATACTATTTACAATTTCTCCATATGTTGCCACTAAATGTGCCGTAGCATTAAGGTCTTGTATAAGTACGGTATTTTTTATATTGCCAGTTATATACCAGTTCCAGGTAATAAATGCATTGAGCCACTGCCTATATTCATTTACATTGTTTACCAACAGCTTTCGCAACCTGTTGTTTGTTTTACGCATATAATCATTCTCTAGTTCGTCTAGTTGTGTTTTAAATTGTTCGCAAGTAGTGCCTTTGCTGTTTGATATTTTTTTATAAATTTTGTTAATTGCTATTTCTTTTTCTTTTTCTAGATTTTGTTTCCATGCTAATATTTTTTTCAAAGAGTCGGCTAATTCAAACTGTACTTGCATTTGGTAGGCTATTAAAATCTTTACTACTTCCGTTGCCGGCTTACTCATCCAACTTAACCCTTTGAGTGATTCCTTTGCCATTTCTTTTACAAACGCATCTTCTCCTTTGTCAACCAAGTTGTCTAAATCTTTGCCGAGGCTTTCGGTCATTGCTTCTATGTCAGTAGTGATTTTTTCAACCATATCGGCGTACGCTTTTTTAACTGCCATATCCTCATTGTAATTCTTTACGTCATTTGTAAGTGGTGCTGGCATTTGCATCCAATCTTTTGGGAAATATTCATGAATTGCTATATTTCGTTTTATTTTATCCCAGCTTAATTTAGTGTTGTGGCTGCCACTGTTTTCCAACATAGACTTTGTAAAATCATTGGGTGCATTTTCCATGGCACCAGTATATTTATCAATTGGGTCGCCGCCCATAATTTCGTCCATAAGTCCACCACACAACATAGCTTCGGGGTGAGAAGGGTTAACCATAATAGCACCATTAGCATACATTCTTGCACTATCTGTTTCTCCCAACGACAGCCAGGCATAAGCCAGATTATTCATAACGGTACTATTGCCGGGGTTGCCCATCCAAAGTTTATTTAAAATAGGTAATGACAGTTCAGGGTAACCATATTGCGTAAGCAGACCGGCCATGTTATTTTGATAATTGGTATTTGTAGGGTCTAATACTACCGCTTTCATACTCAATGCCATAGCCGCCTCGGGATGTCCTTGCAACATACACATTATTGCTGCACTATTAATATCGCTGTGTTTGGAGAATTGCGCAATAAGTTTTTTAGCCAATGCAGTTTCCGTACTACTTCCCCTGGTTATCAATTTTAAAAAAAGACCTGTAGCATAATCACTCATTTGAGCCTGTGTAAGTTTTTTGTGTGTAGCTGTAGTAGTGCTAGCTATATTTTTTTTGGGTATAAGTTGTTTGTTGTTGCTAAAAGAAGGGTAGTTTGCCGCAACTTGTTTGTTTTCTATGATAGCCGGCATTATTTCCCCCATCATTTTTTTCATTTCAGCCTGCTCTTCTTTGCTCATGTCTTCGTTTTTCATGGCTTCTTCCATCATTTTATTTATTTCGGCTTGCGATGGTTGTTTGGTTTTAGGCTTAGTTTGAGCAACCACAAAAAAGCTGGTAGCTAAAAGAAAACAGGCAAGTATTGTTTTTTTTGTCATTGTATTTTTTTCAATGTAAATATTGGAAAGTACGCTGAGTTGTTTTATCCTGCAAAAGCATGATTTTTTAGTAAGAACAAATTAGAAATGGGAGGGAGATATGCAGCACAATACATTATTATGTGCATCTTGGTTGATAAGAATTTAAAAGTAGTGCGATTGGGACATTCTATAGTTATCCTTTTTATGCTTGAGCTATCAATTAACCGTTGGGTATAACTTATTTTACATAAAAATTCGTTTTTATTAAATTGCAGCCATGCAGCAATATTTAGATTTGGTAAAGCATATTATTGAAAACGGCGACAACAAAAGTGACCGTACTGGTACAGGCACCCGAAGCGTATTTGGCGGACAACTTCGTTTTAATCTGGCAGACGGATTTCCATTAGTAACTACCAAAAAAACACATTTAAAAAGCATTATATACGAGTTGCTTTGGTTTTTAAAAGGCGATACCAATATTGACTATTTAAAAGAACGCAATGTAAAAATATGGGACGAATGGGCAGATGAAAACGGAAACCTTGGTCCTGTGTACGGCAAACAATGGCGTAGCTGGGAAGGAGCAGACGGGGTAGAGGTAGATCAGGTAAAAGAATTAATACAAACTTTAAAAACAAATCCAGATAGCAGGCGCATGATTATAAGTGCATGGAATGTGGCAGACCTGCCAAAAATGAAACTGATGCCTTGTCATTGTTTGTTTCAGTTTTATACTTCTGCACCTGATGTAAATGGCCGCAGAAAATTAAGCTGCCAATTGTACCAGCGTAGTGCCGATGTATTTTTAGGCGTGCCTTTTAATATTGCTTCGTATGCATTGCTTACCATGATGATTGCCCAAGTGGTTGATATGGATTTAGGCGATTTTGTACACAGCTTTGGCGATGTGCATTTATACAGCAACCATTTTGAGCAGGCAGAGCTGCAATTGAGTCGTACTCCGTTTCCGTTACCACAAATGAAAATTAACCCAGTAGTAAAAGATATTTTTGATTTTAAATTTGAAGATTTTGAATTGCTCAATTATCAAAGCCATCCGGGTATAAAGGCTCCTGTGGCTGTATAATAAATTGACTTGTTTTCACGTACTAATTTCCCGAAAATTTCGTTGAATAAGCAGCCAACTGCTGCTTATGAAAAAATGCTACGCTTTATTCTTATTACAAATCTTGTTTTTTGTGGCTTATGGGCAACCTTTGGTAGATACTACGGGTAAGCTTATAGAACAAAAGGAGAACATTATTACAGAAAATACCATCGTAAAAGTAGAAAACCTGGGGCAACGCATCAATAGCGAATACCCCGAGTTAAGGCCAACTATTTCCGCAGATGGAAACCTGTTGTTTTTCATTCGCATGGGCCATCCGGCTAATGAGCATATTGCAACTGTTAGAAATGCACAAGATATTTGGTACAGTATCAAAGAAGAAGATGGTTCTTGGAGCCCGGCAGAACATTTGAACGGTGCAGTAAATGCTTCGCAATACAATGCTGTGTTTTGGATTTCGCCCGATTTGAATACTATGCTTATTAAAGGAGCTTTTGTAGATGGACAATATTATGGCATGGGCGTAAGCATAACCAAATTGCAAAAAAATGGCGATTGGAGCCCGCCGCAAATGTTGCGTATCCGCAACTTCAACAAGTTTGCATTTACTCAACAATTTGGTGCAAGCATGGGGCAAGATGGAAAAACTTTGTTGCTATATATGAGCGATAAAAAAAATAGTTTCAATAACGATATTTATGTCTCGTTTTTAGAAAGTGGCGATATATGGACTGCACCAAAAAGTTTGGGAAAGAAAATAAACCTGTCAGATTATAACGAAATGAGCCCATTTATTGCAAGCGATGGAAGTACCTTGTATTTAAGCAGCGATAGGCCCGGAGGGCTAGGGATGAATGATATTTGGATGAGCAAACGCCAGGATGATAGCTGGACAAAATGGAGTGAGCCCGTAAATTTGGGCAAGCCTATTAATACAGAAAATGACGAAGCCTTTTTTACTTTAGATGCTGGTGGCGAGTATGCCTATTTAACTAGCAGCGATGGTGCTTACGGTGCTAGTGATATAGTAAGGGTGAAACTTTTGGAAAGAGAAAAGCCAGACCCTGTAGTGATTGTAAGTGGCAATGTATATAATGAAAGAACAAGGCAGCCCATGAGTGCCGACTTGATTTATGAAACTTTGCCTAATGGCATCGAGGCAGGTAGAGGAACTTCCAGCCCAGAAGACGGCTCCTTCAAAATAGTTTTGCATTTCGATAAAAATTATTTGATACGTGCATCTGCAGATAAATTCTTCGCTATTTCAGAAAACCTTAATCTGGATTCCCTCATTAAAAGAGGACATACTGTTATACATAAAGATCTTTACCTGGCACCAATCGAAATTGGACAGGTATTCCGGCTCAACAATGTGTTTTTCGATTTTGATAAATATGACCTTCGGCCAGAATCTGCAACAGAGCTTAATCGGGTAATTATGTTCTTGAACGATTATCCAAATGTAGAAATTGAATTGGGAGCGCACACCGATAGCAAAGGCAGCGATGACTATAACCAAACACTTAGCCACAATAGGGCAAAAAGTTGCATGGATTATATTATCAATATTGGAAAAATTTCTGCATCAAGAGTTAGCTTTAAAGGCTATGGCGAAACAGTGCCGGTAGCACCCAACAATAATACAGATGGTAGCGATAACCCCGATGGAAGACAATTAAACCGCAGGGTGGAGTTTAAAATAATGAAAAATTAATTTGAAGGGAAAGCGGTTGGGCTACATTGCTTATTTTTACGGCTCATCTTTGCTTATAATATGATAGCACTTGTTGTAGCTGCATCCGAAAATAATGCCATTGGTAAAAACAACCAGTTACTATGGCACTTGCCCAACGATTTAAAGTTTTTTAAAAACACCACTTGGGCTGGTGTGGTAATCATGGGCCGCAAAACATTTGAAAGTGTAAACAAGCCTTTGCCCGGCAGGCTGAACATAGTAGTTACTTCAAACAAAAACTGGCATTATGATACTGTAAAAACGGCAACAAGTTTAGAGCAAGCCATTGAAATTGCAAAGGCTGAAAATTTCAAAGAAATATTTATCATTGGAGGAGCCCAAATTTATCAGCAGTCCATGCCTATTGCCGATACTATTTACATTACCCGTGTGCACACAATATTTGATGGAGATGCCTATTTTCAAGTAATTAAGCCGGAAGAATGGAAACTTGTTGACCGAACTGATTTTTCAAAAGATGACAAACATGCTTACGATTATAGTTTTGAAAAATGGCAAAGACAATAACTTTATGATACACTTTTAATTTATTAGCTTGTATTCAGTCTTTCAATTAGCAAAAAAATATTTACAATATTATCGCTCTTCATCCAATAGCAAAGGCCATGGAGTACATTCTCCTTTTGTATTCGATTTTATAAAGTTTGTAAAAAATGATAAAAGAAAATACGATTGTTATGTACCAATTGAAAAATTAAGAAAGGCTTTACTGCAAGATAATACTACTATTGAGGTGCAGGATTTTGGTGCTGGTTCTACGGTTATTAAAACCAATAAACGGATTGTTAGCAAAATGGCGGCTTCTTCATTAAAGCCAAAAAAGTTTGCTCAATTATTATTCCGCATGGTGCAACAATACAAACCGAAAACCATTGTAGAATTAGGAACCTCCTTTGGTATTACTAGTGCATATCTGGCTAGTGGCCACCCCGCTGCAAAATTGTTCACGCTTGAGGGTTCTCCATCAATAGCGAATATAGCCAGGGGAAATTTTAAGGCACTTAGTTTAAAAAATATTGAATTGATAGAAGGCGATTTTGCAACAACTTTTGAACCGCTGCTACAAACATTACCATTCATTGACTTGGCTTTTGTAGATGGCAACCATAAAAAAAAGCCAACACTCCAATATTTTGAGCAATTGTTGGCAAAATCGAATGAAGACAGCATCCTCATTTTTGATGATATCCATTGGAGTAGTGAAATGGAAGAAGCATGGGAAATCATTAAGCAAAATGGGGCAGTAACCCTTAGTATCGACCTTTTTTTTATCGGTATAGTTTTTTTTAAAAAAGACTTTAAAGTAAAACAACAGTTTTCCATCCGGTTCTAAAGGAAATAAAAATTCCATGAGCCTCAACTTATATCTTATAACTCTTTTCTTCTTATCTTAGAACCCATGATAATTGGCGTACTAAAAGAACCAACACCAGAAACCAGGGTATCGCTTTTACCCGAGCATATTGCAACCTTAACAAAATGGAATTGTACCGTTTCTGTGGAGACAGGTGCTGGCGCATTGTCTTTTGCAAATGATGAAAAATATACAGAAGCAGGAGCAAAGGTATTAGCAAGAAATGAAGTGCTACAAAATGCAGATATTTTACTTTCTATAAATCCACTCAGCCAGGTAGATGTAACGGCTACCAAAGCAGAGGTGTTACTAGGTTTCTTTCAAGCCTTATTTAATGCAACAATTATTAAAGATTGGGCTAAAAAAAACAAAACCGTTTTTAGTATGGATATGTTGCCACGCACTACCCGTGCACAAAGCATGGATGTGCTGAGTAGCCAGGCCAATATTGCGGGTTATAAAGCAGTGTTGCTGGCGGCTAACACATATCCAAAATATTTCCCCATGTTTATGACGGCAGCAGGCAGCATTGCCCCTGCAAAAATGCTGATTTTGGGTGCAGGTGTAGCAGGCTTACAGGCTATTGCAACAGGAAAACGTTTGGGTGCGGTGATAGAAGTGTTTGATACAAGGCCAGCAGTAAAAGAAGAAGTAATGAGCTTGGGAGCAAAATTTGTGGAAGTGGAAGGTGCGGCCGATGCCAGCAAAGCAGGTGGTTATGCAGTAGAGCAAACAGAAGAATTTATGCAACGTCAAAAAGCAAGAATTGCAGAAGCTGTTGCCAAAGCAGATATTATAATTACTACGGCACAAATCCCTGGCAAAAAAGCACCCATATTAATTACCGACGAAATGCTGCGGTCTATGAAAAACGGATCAGTCATTATTGATATTGCCGCTTCTACCGGAGGCAACACATCGCAAACAAAAAATAATGAAACCGTAAAATATCATGGGGTGAGTATTGTGGGTAATAGTTATTTGGCAAGTGATATGCCCAGCGATGCCAGCAAGCTCTATGGAAAAAATGTATTGAATTTTTTACAACTCATTATTGATAAAGAGGGTAGCCTCAATTTGAATTTTGAAGACGACCTGGTAAAAGGAACTTGTGTAGCCAACGGAGGGCAGGTAACCAATGAAAGGGTAGCAGCTTTATAAATTATTAAACTATTGCGATGGAAAATATCTTACAATTTATTTCTGATAACCAGCAAATCATTTATATCGTTATCCTCATGATTTTTGTGGGTATTGAAGTAATTGGCCGTGTGCCCAGTGTATTGCATACGCCGTTGATGAGTGGTGCCAATGCTATACATGGTGTGGTAATTATTGGTGCTATCATTGTTATGGGTAAAGCGGAAACAGACAATTATTTAGCATTAGGATTAGGCTTTTTGGCTGTTATATTAGGAACACTCAATGTGGTAGGAGGCTTTGTAGTTACAGATAGAATGTTAGAAATGTTCAAAGGGAAGAAGAAATAAATTAGTACACGAATTATAAATAATCGTTGCGTCCTTTGCTCCTTTGCGGGCTTTGCGTGAAATAAAAATATTATGGAGTTAAACATACTTACTGTTTGTTATTTAATTGCTAGTGTAACATTTATCATCGGCCTAAAAATGTTATCAAGCCCGGCAACTGCACGCAAAGGAAATTTGGTTGCCGCCGCTGGTATGGCTATTGCTATTTTTGGAACTATTTTTTTATACCAGGAAGATGGGATAAAGCTGGGCAACTATGCATGGATATTTGGCGGTTTAGCAATTGGTACTGTTGTAGGAACATTGGCAGCAAAAAAAGTAAAGATGACGGCCATGCCCGAAATGGTGAGCCTGTTTAATGGAATGGGCGGTGCCTGCGCAGCATTAATTTCACTGGTAGAGTTTAATCACCTGGCCCACGAAATACAAACAACTGGTATTAGCGAAGGCCATACCGGAAAAATTCTCATCATTGTACTCGGCTTACTTATTGGTTCTGTTTCTTTTTCGGGTAGTATGATTGCATGGGGTAAGTTGAATGGAAAAGTAAAAGACTTCAGTTTTGCCGGGCAAAATATTTTAAACCTCGTTTTTTTAGCAGTAGCATTAGGCTGTGCTACCTGGCTTATTATTAACCCATCGCAAACCTATTTATTGTATGTAATTTTTGTTTTGTCTTTGTTATATGGGGTATTGTTTGTACTGCCTATTGGCGGTGCAGATATGCCGGTGGTAATTTCTTTGCTTAACAGCTTTACCGGTGTAGCAGCAGCTTTTGGTGGCTTTTTGTATGATAACAAAGTAATGTTAACAGGTGGTATTTTAGTTGGGGCTGCTGGTACTTTGCTTACTATTTTGATGTGCAAAGCCATGAACCGCTCTTTGTTGAATGTACTTGTTGGTTCTTTTGGCGGCAATAAAAATGCAACGGCAGGTGGTAGTGCAGGCTCGCAAGGTAGTTACAAAGAAATTTCATTAAGCGATACTGCCATGGTAATGAGTTATGCCAATAAAGTAATTATTGTTCCGGGGTATGGATTGGCTGTAGCACAGGCGCAACATGCCTGCCATGAGCTGGAAAAAATATTGAACGATAAAGGCGTGGAAGTAACTTATGCAATTCATCCTGTTGCGGGTCGTATGCCTGGCCACATGAATGTTTTGCTGGCAGAAGCCGATGTGCCTTACGAAAAGCTACAAGAAATGGAGCAAGCCAATGATGAGTTTAAAAATACGGATGTAGTACTCATTCTTGGGGCTAATGATGTGGTGAATCCTGCTGCAAAAAACGATCCTTCTTCTCCTATATACGGTATGCCTATTTTAGAAGTAGAGCAGGCCAAAACCGTTATTGTAAACAAACGCAGTATGAAACCCGGCTATGCAGGTATCGAAAATGAGCTGTTCTTTCAACCTAAAACATCCATGTTGTTTGGTGATGCTAAAAAGGTTTTGCAGGATTTATGTGCGGAGGTGAAGGCGGTGTAAAAACTTTATTCTCTATATTTTTAAAATTTGCATTACCTTTTCAATGTCTGAGATAGCATTTTGTTCAGGTTCTTTATAGTAATACATTTTTTGCTGGGGTATTTGCCAATCATTTTGTGGTTGATGATATTCTCTAATATAAATTATATCCATTACTTCGCAGAATTTCAGTTGTGTTTGGAAATTTGTCTTTTCAAGTTTTTCTCCAATATTACTTAAGTTAAAATATGGAAGCTCATCATTGTTAGCAATTAAAAGGGAATATAACTTTTCCGAAAAAGCTTCTTCATTTGCAAGTATCCATAATTTAATTTTGTTACCCTCTAAATCTGTATTGTCAGACAAAATATTTTTCAATTTAAAAAGTTCCTCTTCACAATATTTTAGGTATTCCGAATAAAATACAAATTCTCTGTATGCCTGATATTTTTGAAAGCTAAAATTGGGTTTGACTACACTGATGAGATCAAAAATTTCTTGTTGTGAGAGTTCGTGAGTATAGAATTTCTTAAAATTTGGATTTAAAGAGGAAATGATTGCGAATTCTGTATGTAGTTGAGATAGCGTTAACATTATTATTTTTATTGATGATAGGTAATAATTCTTTCGATGATATTAAGGTATGAAGCTCTCCGAGTCCAATTTAGCGATTTGTCATATTGATATTCATATGAAATTTCATAACCTTCTCCTTCGCCATTATAATTACCTTCTTCTATAATATCTCCTTGTTCATTAAACACTACATATGTTTCAATATTATGTGTATTTGATTTGATCGAACATGAAGTGCGAGTCCTCTTAAATTCATTAATTTGGGTAATTAAATTACCTTCATTCCATTCGTCCGTATCATAATATGTATCAGCAATTTTCATGACATCTCCTTGATTATTGTATTGGATCATCTCTCCCTCATTTTCAACTGTGATTATTTCTTTATTGAAAGAAATAAATACTTTATTACGTTTCTTATCAAAATCAATTTCGATGTTATTATCAGTATATGTCAATTCGATGGATTCCAAAACATTATCTTTTGGTCCAAATAATTCTATGAAAATGAGTCTACTATAATCATCATAAGTGTATATTTCTTTGCGATAATTTTCTGTCTCAAATTCATTAATATCTCCTCGGAAAATATCTGTTTGTTTTAAATCTAAGCGCTCACCCTTTATGCAATAATGGTATTGACTTCTGATATAGCCACCATTGATAAAAACAATTTCTTCCGTAATATTTCCTGCCTTATTGAAAAATACAAAGGAATCTTCTGCGCTAGAATCTAAATCAGCTTTAAAATAATTGTATTCTTTGTCCTTGAACGTTTGAAAACTTAGTGTCCTAATTGAAGAAACATCGCCTTTAAAATGTACTTTTTTTAGTTTCAGCACTTCATAAAGTAAAATTGAGTTTACTGCAAGTGGTATTTGCATAAATATGATTTTATATAAAACTACAACTTTGTTTCTTTGAAAATCTCCTCCAATCCAATTTAACAATCCATACTTTTAATTTTCAAAACATCCTCCAAACGTTTATACTCTCTCAGTTTCCATAACATGGAATCGTTTAAACTAAATGCTTCCACACTGATTCCTTCAGAATCAACTAGAATATAATCTTTTAAAGTAGGTATATCCCTATACAATTTAATTTTATCTCCACGGTTACATCAATCGATTCCTGTTAAACTGAAATGTTTTAATATTACAAATATTATTTAATTTTACATCAAATGTTTAGTGATGATACAAGAAAAAAACTTGAAAATATCATTCAGGGAATCCGCATTGAGGGGGAGGACGATACTTGCACAGCAGCCAGAAATTTCTTATCAGCAAGCTTTGGCTCAAGTAAAACAGATAAAGAAAAGTTCGAAAGTAACCTCATCATCAAAAAAGAGCAGGAACGGAGGTTAAAAAATTTCGCTGATGTCCATTCTCTATGGGTTAGCAAGCTTCCAACCCAAGAACAATTTCTAGCCCGAGGCGGAGAATCAAGTGTTTTCTTCGATAAGGACAAGAGGCATGTTGTCAAAATAAATGATGCTGTTTATTATGCAACATGGCTTGAATATTTTAATAGCCTTTTGTTGCATAATCTTTTATTTGAAGATACTGCTTACGAGTTTTTGGGATTTACTCAAATCTCAGATACATTTTGCGCTGTTGTTAAACAACCTTTCATTGTTGCTGATAGCCAGGCAGAGCTTGATAATATAAGTGAATTTCTTCGTTACAATGGATTTGAAAATACAAAAAGGCAAGATTATTTTAATAAGGAATATGGATTGATATTGGAAGATATGCACGATGAAAACGTAATTGTAAAGGAACAAAAATTATTCTTTATAGATACGGTTTTTTACATAGTAAATATCTAGGAAGCATTTAACTCCACAAAGAGGTCGCTTACTTTTATGAAATACTTTTATTCAACAATACCTAGAAGCCTGTTTATTTTATTGGTCATTTTATCAACTACAAAACTACCTGCCCAAAACCTGTTAGATAATAATGGTTTTGAAGATCTCAATGTATGTACAGAATACCATGCCACTTGTGCTCCCGAAAGTTGGTTTTACATCTTGCCTGCTACCAATCCTTTGGTTAACCGCAGGGTAGCACCTAAGCCCATATTGGGAACACAGTTATTGTTGCTACCAATGTATGATTTGAGTAGGCAAATTAAGCCGCTGGTTTATACTATGCTTATATGCCCATTGCAAAAAAGCAAACAATACAAACTGAGTTTTTATGTAAATACAAGTGGCCGCAAATTTTATAATATTGATATTGCTTTTTTAAAAAAAGAACCAACCTATAGGGACGTAAATCCTTATGCAGTTATACCCAATATAAAGATTACTCAGAGTGATATGGTGGCAGAAATAAAAGGATGGCAAGCAGTAGAGTATATTTTTACAGCTACCGATGATGCTTCGTTTATGTTGATTGGTAATATTAACTCTACCAATCAAATGAAATATGCAGCAGTGGATGGTATGAACAAACCGGGCATGGTCTATTATTTTATTGATGAAATTGTATTAAGGCCTTTGATACCTGAACCATTATGTAAAAATGCTTCATCCAATTTGGAAAAAATGCACCGGCAAGATTTACGTCATACCGAATATGTATTGGTAGATGATGCGCCTGCTGTTGATACTCCCCAAATAATTATTGATACATTGATATTGCCATCGGTATTATTTAAAACCAATAGTGCCATCATCGAAAAAAAATTTGCAAGCATTTTAGATAGTATGATTGCTGAGTTGCTTAAAAAAAATATTCAAACAATGCAAATTATTGGCCATACTGATAACAGGGGTAAATATGAAAACAACCTAGTGCTTTCGCAAAACAGGGCTATATCAGTGCAACAATACATTCAATCTAAACTATCTGTAAAAAATATTACAACAGATGGAAAGGCAGATACAGTGCCTATTGCAGACAATGCCACAGAATCCGATAGAATGAAAAACAGAAGGGTGGAAATAATTATTAGCTACCTCCAAAAAGAAGAATGATTTATTTATCAGCGTCTTTTTTTAACTTCTCCTCATAATCTTTTTTCAACTCTTCTAAATAAGCGAAATATTCTTTTTTATCCATAAAAATCGAAGGATTATATGCATCACCGGGTTTTCTTTTTTCATGTAAATCAAACTGGCTGCCATGAGAGGCTACCCATATATCAAAACTTACTTCTTTCATTGCTTTTAATGTATATGCATAATCTTTTGCAATGGATGGATAGGTTTTTATTTCTTCAAATTTTCTATCGGTAATAATGCTGGGCATATTGGCAATAAATACTTTGAAAGAGCGGCTGCTGTCTTTCGCCGTTAACAAATAACTACAACTGCCTTGTGTATGCCCTGGGTGGTTTAATATCTGTAATGCTACATCTCCCAGTGTTATTGTATCTCCATCATGCAAAATTTTATCGGCTTTGATTGGTTTAAAAGTTGCACCATATTTACCCATTTCATAATCTTCTTTTCCACCCGATTCAGCCGTTTGTTTATCGCCAGCATTTACATAAAATTTTGCGCCCGTTTGTTTTTTAATGGCAGCCATTGCACCCATATGGTCGTAATGCGCCTGCGTGGTTAGCAATATTTTAATGTCTTTATATCGAAACCCAAGCGATTCAATATTCTTTTTAATTTGCACAGCAGAAGAAGCAAGCCCTGTGTTGATTAAAATATTTCCTTTATTGCTAGTAATTAAATAACTGGCCAGGTGGTATGTGCCTACATAATATACATTTCCGACTATGCGGAATGGCTCATAATCTTTAGACCAGTCAGAATTATTGTGGTTAGGTTCTTTTACTTTTTGGCTAAAAGCAGTATCAGTAAATGCAACAAACAATGCCAAAAAGATAAATATTTTCTTCATTTTAAAAGCTACTATTTCTTTAAAAACTCGACTAAAATTTTGTACAATTTTTCTTTTTCTTCCACTTGTGGGTTATGCCCGCTCCTTTCAAACATTTCAAACTGTGCTTGTGGGCAATATTCTTTATACTTCACCTGCATAGAAGGTACAGCTACCCGGTCGTATCTTCCGGCCAATACCAGCACGGGCATTTTTAAATTTTTCAACTCTTTGCGGTAATCAAAATTTCCAATTTCGTTCCCAACAATAAAGTCGCCATCCTTGCCTACCATTTGGTAATACAGTTTTCCATTCCACGAATTGGGATAGGGTTTTGAACCACGGCCACGGAATTTATCCGGGTTGTATGCATACAGAAATCCATAAGGCACCCTGCCGTAAATATCTTGGTGAATATCATCGCTGGAAATAGCACCCTGCTCTCTCACTTTCATCAGGGTATCCCACACTTCGGGATAATTGATTTTTATTTCGTGGTTACTATTATCATCATTGGCCTGCCAGGCAATATAGCTGTGAAAACCGTTGGCAATAATTAAATGGCTGGTATTTTGTGGGTACTTTATGGCATAGCCCTGTGCTACTACACTTCCGTAAGAGTGGCCGTACAAACTGATTTTATTTAATCCCATTGCTTTTCTTAATCCTTCTATATCTTCTATATCTCTTGCAATGGTATATTCTTTTACATCTTTAGCAGTGTCCGACTTTCCTCTTCCAAATGCATCAAAATATATCAATTGAATATTATTGTTTACAGTAAGCGAATCCATATAATTTCTATAGCCGGGATGTGCACCACCCGGCCCACCGGGAATAATAATCATGGGCTCGCCCTTGCCAACTGTAACGGTGTACAATTTGGCACCATTTACGGTATAATATATTCCATCGGTCCAGCTGTCGGGGAAATTTTGTGCAATTAAGAATGCACTATTTAAAATAAGACAGCTAATAAAAAACAATTTTTTTAGCATGGTATATTTAATTTTGAATCAATCAAAGATAATTCCTTGGCTACAGAATTACCAAAAGAGTTGTTAGCATCTTTACAAGCGGTAACAGGCTTTAATGAGCCTTCATTTAAATCGGTACATCAATCGGGCGAACAGATAGTTTCTGTGAGACTGAACCCACAAAAAATTAGCGGTGTTGCAGATATTATTTCTATTGAAAAAAATATTGATGCAAAAATCCCCTGGAGCAGTAATGGTTATTACCTAACAAAAAGGCCTCTTTTTACTATTGACCCACTGTTTCATGCCGGGGCATATTATGTACAGGAAGCCAGCAGCATGTTTTTGGAAGAAGCAATAAAACAAACCTGCAATCTTACTAGGAAATTGAATGTGTTAGACCTCTGTGCTGCGCCGGGAGGTAAATCCACTTTATTGCAATCTTTAATTTCTGCAGAAAGCCTGTTGGTAAGCAATGAAGTAATAAAAACGAGGGTAAATATACTTGCAGAAAATATTACTAAATGGGGTGCGGCTAATGTGGCGGTAACTAATAATGACCCTAAGGATTTTAAAAGGCTACCCGGTTTTTTTGATTGCATAGTGGTGGATGCGCCTTGCAGTGGAAGTGGACTGTTTCGAAAAGACCCGGATGCAATAAAAGAATGGAGCCAGAATAATGTGGAACTCTGCAGTCAACGACAACAGCGAATTATAGCAGATGTATGGACAACGTTAAAACCAGGCGGCATACTCATCTATTCTACCTGTTCTTATTCTACTGAGGAAGATGAAGAAATTGCAGATTGGTTGAAGGACAATTATGAAGTAGAAAATATTCGTCTTCAGTTAAAAGTAGAATGGAATATCACAGAATCCGTTTCGGAAAAACATCAATGCTATGGCTACCGCTTTTATCCCGATAGGTTAAAAGGAGAGGGTTTCTTTATTGCAGCATTTAGAAAAGAGGAAAATATAGAGGCGGCTTATGTAGAGGGAAAAACTGTAAAGAATGCCTTGCTTTCTAAAAATGAAGAGCGTGAAGTAATAAACTGGTTAAAAGATGCGGATCGTTTCCGCTTTATTAAATGGCAGAACGATGTGCTGGCAATACCTTCAGTCATTTTTGAAGATATAATGCTGATACAACAAAATCTTTATATTAAGAAAGCCGGAATTAATATGGGCACATTCATAAGAGAAGAATTGATACCGGCGCATGAACTGGTACTAAGTAGCTTTTTTGCACAAAATTTGCCTGTGATAGAAGTAGAAGAGGCAACTGCACTAGATTACCTAAGGCGTAATGATATAAGTGTTGAGTTTGAAGGCAGGGGCTGGGCAGTAATAACGTATAAAGGAATTGTGTTAGGCTTAATAAAAGTACTGCCCAATCGGGTAAATAATTATTATCCCAAAGGCTGGCGTATTCTTAACAAATAGCCTGCAATTCTACCAACATATTTTTGCATCTTTGTAACAACCCAATTGTAGTAAATGAAACGTATAATATTTTTTTTAGTGCTGAGTTTTCCAATGTTTGCAATGGCCCAAAAAACACATACGGTTGCAGCGAAGGAAAGTTTTTATTCAATAGGAAGAATGTATAATGTACATCCTAAAGACCTTGCTTCGTATAATAATATTCCATTTGAAAAAGGATTGGCGATAGGGCAGGTTATAAAAATTCCTGCTTCGGGCAATGCAGCACCAATGCCGGATGTGCCTGCACCTACAACAACCGTGGTTGTTAAAGCTGAGCCTGTAAAACAGGCGGTTGTACACAAAACGGGAAATCCTATCTATCATACAGTTGCTGCTAAAGAAGGCCTGTACGGTATCAGCAAAAAATACAATGTTAGCATTGCAGAGATAAAAAAATGGAACAACCTTAGTAGCGATGGATTATCAATAGGAGACAACCTTATTGTAGGTTTTGGAGGCAATAATACTGCTGTGCCAAATGAAACAGTAGTGGTAAAGCAAGTACCTGAAGTGCCTGTGATTGCAAAAAAAGAAGAACCCAAAGTTGTTGAAATTAAAGCTGCACCCCAGCCAAAAGAAGAAAAATCTGTGGCAGTAGTATCTTCTACTCCAAAAGAAGCGGTGGTTGAAAGAGGAGATGTAAATTATAATGGAGGTGTTTTTAAAGCCGGATATAATCAGCAGGTAAAAGGCAATAAAGAAACCAGCGAAAACGGAACAGCAGGTATTTTTAAAAGTACCAGTGGCTGGGAAGATGGAAAGTATTACTGCCTGCATAACTCTGCTCCGGCAGGCTCTTATGTAAAAATTACCAATACTGCCAACGGCAAATCTATATATGCAAAAGTGTTGGATCTTATACCTGACCTTAAACAAAATAATAGCCTAATTGTAAGAGTAAGCAATGCTGCCGCTACAGAATTAGGGGTTGGAGGAAACAATAATTTTGATTGCACGCTAAAATATTAAAAAGAGCGCACAATTGTAGTTATACTAATTTATTTCCTATTGCTTTGGTTACTGCTTCTACTGCAGAATTTACCTGCAATTTTTCATAAATTTTTTGAATGTGCGAATTAACTGTTGCTAAGGATATAAAGCACTGCTGCGCTATCATTTTATAACTAAGTCCTTGCACCAGCAAGGATAATATTTCCGTTTCCCTTGCAGTAAGATGAAAATCTTCCGATTGTTTTTTGTTTTCTGTACTACCAACAAAACGGAGTACCTGCCGAGCAATACTGGGTGTCATGGGAGCACCGCCTAATAATGCATCTTCAATTGCATTCAGAAGTTCCTGAGGTTGCGCTTTTTTTAAAATATACCCATCGGCACCTGCACGGATGCAGGCAAATAATTTTTCATCATCTTCAAAAACCGTCTGCATCAGTATTTTTATATCGGCATATTTTTTACGGATAATCATTACTCCTTCTATTCCGTTCACATTGGGCATATCAATATCCATCAATATGAGGTTGGGCTGGCTCATTTCAATATCATTCAATACATTACTGCAATCGGGGAAAGAACCCACACAGCTCATACCATCCGTAAGGTCAATCAGCATTTCCAGACTTTCCCTTCTTTTAGCATTGTCATCAAAAACTACAATCCGCTTATCCATAGTACAAATTTACATTTGCAGTTCATTAAAATGCAATCATCAATTATCATGATTTTTTATGGGCATACCCAGTAACACAATAGTTCCATTACCCGGCTCAGTGATAATTTTCAGGCTTGCATTAATTTCATCTGCCCTAGCGTTCATATTTTTTATTCCATTGCCACCAAAAGAATGGCCTGTTATAGAGCTTTCAGGATTATTTAAAGAAAATCCTTTTCCGTTGTCTTGTATTTTAACAACGAGCTTGTAATGCTCCATATAAATCGAAACTTCTAGTAGTGTGCAATTAGCATATTTTACCGCATTGCTAATGGCTTCTTTGCAAATAAGGTATATATTTTTCCGTTGTTCCATGCCCAGGGCAATATCGGGAATGTCTTTATTATCAGTAAAATGCAGTTCAATATTTTTTGCTTCGGTAACTTGCACCGCAAAACTCCGCATACGGTTAGCTAGGTTATCAAAATGATCGTTGCTTGTGTTTACAGCCCATACAATATCGCTCATGGCTTCCATCATTTCGCTGGTGCCGGCATTTATCCTTGATAAAATACCTTCTACTTTTTGATTTCCGGTGGTAATTTTTTTTGCAGACTCGGCATAAATGGAAATACTGCTGAGGGTGCTTCCAATTTCATCATGCAGATCACGGGCAATGCGGTTGCGGAGCTTTTCCAGCTTCAATTCTTGCTTTAAACGATAGTGGTAAAACCAATACAGTGCGAATGCAAGCAGCGAAAAAACTACTATCTTAAACAATATCGTTTGATACCAATAGGGCAACACATTTATTTGCATACTGATGGGCTTTTCGTTCCATACCCCATCTGTGTTGGCACCCATTACATAAAATGTATAGATGCCCGGAGAAAGGTTAGTATAGGTCACCTCATTCTTGCTGGTAGGGCTTGTCCAGTCTTTATCGAAGCCTGCTAATTTGTACTTGTACATTTTTTTTGCATTGCTTCGAAATTCAAGCGTGGCAAAACTAATGCTGAAAATATTTTGCCCCGGTTTCAACGTAAGTTTTTTGGCGTAGCCAACCGGAGCATCTAAATTACTTGCATCGGTTTTCCAATTGATGGGTTTATTAAAAATAGATATGCCGGTAAAAACGATTGGTGCTGCCGGTTGCTTTTTCAATACCTCTTTAGGGTTGAAAATTACAAACCCATCCACACCACCAAACATAAGCTCACCATTTTGCAGCTGCATTGCCGAGGTGCGGTTAAATTCATTACCTGGCAGGCCATCATCATCCGTAAAATTTCTGAATGTTTTTTGCACGGTATTGAAACAGCTTAATCCTTTATTGGTACTTATCCATAAGTTATTTAGGCTGTCGCTTAAAATGCAATACGTTACATTGTTTGGCAAGCCGTCTTTTTCATCATAACGAATACAGTTTCCTGTCGACATATCAAAGCGGTTGAACCCTGCACCTTCAGTACCAATCCAAAGATACTTATCAGGCTGTGTGGGGTCAGGGCATACAGTCAAGACACCATCGGCACTTATGCTTTTGTTATTCTCAGGTATATTTTTCCAATGCTTCCATGTTTGATTGTTTTCGTTAAATGCATACAAGCCATTAATGGTAGCCAGCCACATTATTCCGTTATTATCTAAATAAAATTGTGAAACATAAGGTTCAGGCGATTCAATATCATCCGGTATGTTGTACGACTTTAGTATGGCCCCTGTATTTTTATCCATCCTGGCTATATAGTTTTTATTACTTCTATCTAGGTAGTATATCCATAACCTGTCTTGCTGGTCGGTGTAAATATTACTATTCACAATATGATTACCCGGTAAACCTGGGTAAATAGAAGTAGTTCCGGTGTGCGTGTTGTTTGACAGTAAAAAATTATTCGTATTGCTGCCAGTTTTCAAATAAGCCCAATATACCCCTTGCTTATCTAAAGTTATCTGATTAAATCCGTAAGGCCCTCTAAACTGCTGTGCAATGGTAGGCATATATACTGGTGGCAAATTCCATAAGTCATTTGCCTTATGTGCCCCTTTAAAACTTTTAAACAGCTTTTTGCGGGGGTCTATTTTAATAATGCCAAAGCCGGCACTCCCATACCATTGTATTCCACTTGCATCTGTAAAAAGTGAGATGATAGTACCATTTGGTAAATTTTTATTTTTTTCAGAAACTAAAATTTTACCCGATTTAAGTTGGTAGATATAAACCAGCGAATCTGTAAAACTACAGATACTACTGTCAGTTAACAGAAAATAATTATTAACGACAGGTATATTTTTATCTGGTAAGATTTTTAGAGACGCTATTGTTCGAGAGTCCGTATTAAAATGAACGATTTTATTTTTATAAGCAATTACCGTATTTGCTGGTTTACCCGGTATCGGGAAAAATGAAACCAGTCCATTGGCATATTCATCAATGCCCATTGACTCAGGTGTAAAGGCAGCAACAGACCATTTTGAAAAATCAGGGGTAGGCTTAAAATAAAAAATACTATCTGGGAAACTGACCCAAAGAGTATTGTCTGGCATCCAGCTCCAAGAGTGGTTAAGATATACGTTACTATCAATCTTATACCGTTTACTCGGTTGTGATTGGTTGTAACTAAATAAAAGTTTGGCCTTTGCAGCCGCTGCGTTAGCATTATTAAAATCGGCTTCGCTTATATCCAATATCAATGCATCTGTCCAGGTTTTTAAAAAAAGTTTACCCTTGGCATACTTTATTTCCCTGATGCACCAATTATCTCTATTACTGTTTATAATTTTTACAGGGTAAAACCTTTCTGTTTGTTTATTAAAAACGAACAGGCCTTTGGTATTAGTGCCTACCCAAAAATTACCTTTATCATCTTCTACTAGGGCATTGCAGTAATTATCGGGCAAGCTGTACGCCTCGTTAGAAACGTTTCGGTAGGTAATGATATTATATCCATCGTATCGATTTAGGCCGTCTTTGGTACATATCCACATAAACCCTTCCTTATCTTGGTAAATACAATTAACCATGCCCTGAGATAGACCCTGCTTTACGCCAAACATTTCACCCTGCACAGTGGATGGCTGTAAAATGTTTTGGGCAGGCAGGCTTAAGCAGCCTGCACAAAACATACAAATTAATAACAAGAAAATTTTGGTTGTGGACAATTCGGTAAAAGGTAATATTACTAAGCAAGTTAATGAAATGCAGGCTTATCATGAATATTAATGATAAAAATATCCGTATCCGGTTAACGTAATCATTTTTCATTAGTATTCACTATTGTACAGGATATAGTTGCCTGTTAGTTTTGCCTTAAGTTTTTTGTTTAATCGCTTTAGCTAAACACCTTGTTTGTTTTGAAAGCGTACGTACTACCAATAACTAACCATTAAATATTTTTTTATGAATAATATCAATCTACATAAAAAACTACTAATGCTCCCCACCTGTAAAAGTATTGAAGCGATAGATATCCATTGCATTGTAAGGATAGAAGCTATTAGTAATTACAGCAAGCTTTTTTTTGACAATGGAAAAACATTGGTGGTGGCCAAAGTGTTGGCATGGTTTGAAGAAAGGCTACCCTACGAACCCTTGGCACATGGAGGAAATTGTTTTATTCGCATCCACCGCACCCATCTTATCAACAAAAATTTTATCCATCAATATATAAAAGGCGCCCAAGGCAAAGTAAAGCTGCAAAATGGTGAGCTCATTGATGTTTCAAAACGGAAAAAAAGATATTTTCTGCAATGCTGGTATGCGGCGGCTTAAATAAAAAAGGTTACTATAAATCTTTTATTATGAATATTGATGATATGGCAGCCTTATCTCCGTTCTGGCATAGGCTGTATCATTATAATTCACCATAGGCTATGCCATATCTCCCCATTAATTTTGAATGGCCATTTTTAATAACTATTTAAACCCAAAAATGATGTTTCCTAAAACTACTCTCCTGCTTTTGTTCTCCATTATTACTTACACTGTAAATGCACAAAATGTAGGGATAGGCACAGCTAATCCAGTAAACAAACTTTCAGTGAATGGGAAAGTAAATATTACTGATAGTTTGGCAATTGGTGTTTTAAATCCAGTTGGTGAATTACATGTACAGTCAAATAGATTTTCTACCAGTTCCATTGAGCAAACAACCTATAGTGGTACCTCTTCTCTTGCTGGTGCATGGCAATCTTTTACAGCAACAGTTACTGGATTGTTATCCAAAGTTGACTTATATGTTTCGTCACCAATATATCCATCTTTCTCATATGGAACGCTAAAAATTTATTCTGGCGAAGGTATATCTGGCTCTATGTCATTATCAACAACTTCTGTAACTCTTCAGCCTGGGTTTGCCGTTCAATCATTTACCCTTTCTAATTCTGTAAATGTTATTGCAGGCAATAAATATACGATTCACTTAAGTGTTCCGGTTGTAAGTAATCTATGGATTGGTTTTGGTATAAATAATCCGTATGCTGGCGGAATATCTAACTTAAATACCAACTATGATTTATTCTTTAAAGCCTATATAACTTCACCCAATATTTTAGATGCGCTGGTAGTTTCTAATGGAAATGTGGGCATTGGAATAACAACCCCCTCATCAAACCTAGATATTGCAGGAAACATAAAAATTACCGATGGTACGCAGGGTGTAGGCAAAGTACTTACATCAGATGCCAATGGTTTGGCAAGTTGGGTAACGCCAACTGTAATGTTAGCTGCTGGTACGGCAGCAGGTAATACCACCTATTGGAATGGAACTAACTGGGTTGCCAACTCAAGCAATATTTACAATAATGGTACCAATGTGGGAATAGGCACTACAACACCATCGGCAAAATTTGAAGTGATAGGCAATGTAAAAATTGCTGATGGCACAGAAGCCGTCGGTAAAGTGCTTACATCGGATGCTAATGGCCTAGCAAGCTGGATAACGCCAGCACCAGGGTTAAATAATGGCACAGCCAACGGCAATACTCCTTATTGGAATGGTATAAACTGGGTTACCAACTCAGGCAATATTTACAATAACGGCATCAATGTGGGAATAGGTACTTCATCTCCATCATCAAAATTAGATATTGCAGGAAATATAAAAATTGTCGACGGTACTCAAGGTGCCGGTAAAGTGCTTACATCGGATGCCAATGGTCTTGCAAGCTGGACCACGCCGACAATGAGTGCCGGCTCAGCAGCAGGCAATACACCTTACTGGAATGGCACAAACTGGATTACCAATTCCAGCAATATTTTTAATAATGGCGGCAATGTGGGTATTGGTGCTGCCACTCCTGGTAACAAACTTTCGGTTGCCGGCAGTGCTGATTTTACTGGAAAAGTAGGCATAGGCACAGCATCGCCTGTCGGTGATTTACATATAAAAACCAGCGCCAGTTTTTCTACCCCAACCATCGATCAACAACAAATATCAAGTATTGATAATGTGGCCGCTGCAACCTTAAACTGGCAATCATTTACTGCCGGTATTACCGGGAATTTAACCCGAGTAGATTTGTACGTTGGTTCTCCTACAGGCGGAAGCGCACGGCCTGGCACAATAAAAATATATAGTGGAGAAGGAAATGGAGGTACCTTATTGTCAACCACTTCAGTTAGTTTTGCGAACCCCATAGAATTTAAAGCATTCGGTTTATCGGCACCTGTGAGTTTAATCGCTGGCAATAAATATACGATTGAATTTAGCACAGATTTTTATTCAGCAGGTTGGGCCGCTGTAAGTAATAGCAACGCTTACCCAGCAGGTATTACCAATGCTGCTAATACTTGGCCTAATTGGGATTTTCTTTTTAAAACATACGTAACTCCGTTCGTAGATGCGTTTGTTGTAACCGATGGCAAAGTAGGTATTGGTACAACCAATCCTCAGGCAAACTTACACATTGAATCAGCCAATACAAGCGGACCTGCAGGATTAATAAAATTAAATTCCCCCAATATGACAGCTGGAAATATAACCGGTATCGTACAGGGAAGAAATGGCTCTCTGGCCAACCAGGCAGAATGGGTTTTTTCTTATTTGGGGGATGGAAATCTTAATAATTATCAAGGGTTCGGTTTCAACGCCATTCAACCTTTTGTTGCTTTTACTGCAAGTGAGAGAGTAGGTATTGGTACAACGGTACCCACCGCCAAACTTTCGGTAAATGGCAGCGCCAATAACAGCACAGGCTCCTGGGGTGTTTTTTCTGATGCAAGAATTAAAACCGTCAACAGCGATTTTACAGATGGGTTAAATGTCATCAACAAAATACATACAGTGAAGTTTAATTATAATGCCAATGCACCCTTTTCACAAAAGGCTGAGCAAATAGGCATTGTAGCCCAGGAGCTGGAAAAAATTGCACCCTATATGGTATCGCAAAAAGAATTCGGCAACATAAAAGATTTAAGAGAGGTGGATAACCAGGCCTATGTATTCTTATTGATTAATGCAATAAAAGAATTAAGTGCACAAAACGAGCAGTTGAAAAAAGAATTTAGCACACAAAATGAGCAACTGAAAAAAGAGCTGGATTTGATAAAATCAAAATTGGGACTATAAAGTAGTAGCAAACTTCATAACATTATGTGGGTAATAAGCATTTATCATAGAAGATATTTTTGCTATCGACCCTAAGTGCTAAAAAGATGCTACATAATACAGGATCTATCAAAATTTAAAAAGAGAAAAAAGTTATTTCCTGCATTATTGGTATGCAACAGGCTAAAAATAGCTAAGCTAACATTTCATGTTGCTATCATGAATATTGATGAAATGGCGGGTTTTTCTTCGTTCTGGCATAGGCTGTATCATTATAATTCACCATAGGCTATGCCATATCTCCCCATTAATTTTGAATGGCTATTTTTAAAGACTATTTAAACCCAAAATGATGTTTCCTAAATCTACTCTCCTGCTTTTGTTCTCCATTATTACTTATACTGTAAATGCACAAAATGTTGGTATTGGCACTAATAATCCTACAAATAAATTATCCGTTGTAGGAAATGCCGATTTTTCGGGTAATGTAGGTATCGGTACCAGTTCACCTGCAGGCGAAATACATGTAAAATCATTATCATCTTCAGTAAGTACTTTGGATCAACAAAATACAGATTTTAATACCTCCATTGTGGAGTCCTCAGGCTGGCAATCATTTACAGCGGGTATGTCTGGATACTTAACTAAAATAGAGTTGGTTTTAAATTCGCAAAACGGCGGTGGCACTTATGGTACAATAGAAATTTATAATGGCGAGGGAATTGGTGGCTCCTTATTATCCACTAGTAATGTTATTTTTTTTAATACTTGGGCTTTTCAATCCTTTACTTTACCCAATTTAGTAAATGTAACTGTTGGCAATAAATACACCATAGCATTTAGTGTCATAAGCATAACCCAACTTGACGTACGTTTAAATAATAATAACTCTTACAGTGCCGGTATGTCAAATATTCCAACTAATGATTTAATTTTTAAAACATATGTGGCAACTAGTTTTGTTGATGCATTCGTAGTATCTGATACCAAGGTTGGGATTGGTACCACTACACCTTTAGCAAAATTAGATGTTTCAGGAAATGTGAAAATTACCGATGGTACAGAGGCTGCAGGCAAAGTGCTTACTTCTGATGCTAATGGATTTGCAACCTGGGCATCACCGGCATCTAGCTGGAAATTAACTGGTAATAATGGTACAACAGCTTCAAACAATTTTATAGGCACTACTGATAATCACAGTTTACGGTTCAGAACAAATAACACCGAAAAAATGATTGTTGATTCATTGGGCAGAGTAGGCATTGGGATAAATAATCCAACTGCTATGCTTCACATCAAAACCGGGTCCCTTGTCTGTGACGATGCCACTCAAAGGTTTTTTGTAAATGGTAACCCTAAATGGGATATTGGAGGTTTTGCCAGTGGATATGAAATCAGTAGATCAGGAACAGCGGTTGATTTTTATATTAATGGTACCAATGGTAAGATAGGTATTGGTAATACAAACCCCCTCGCACCATTGCATGTATCTGGTAGTGGGTACTTAACTTCTTCTATGTTTAGAGCTTACTTTAATTCAACTTCTGGACCTGATATTGTTCAAAATTTTGCTGCAAGTGGTGATATAAAAGTGATAGCAGACGGTTACTTTTGGTCAAATGGCGGAGGCTTTGTAGCTACCAGCGATAAGAGAATTAAAAATATTAAAGGGCTGTCAGATACTAAAGACGATCTTGCTTTACTGAATAAAATACAAATTACAGACTACACTTACATTGATAAAACTAACAACGGTTCTACCCCTCAAAAAAAGGTAATAGCACAGCAATTAAGAGACGTATATCCACAGGCTGTAAATACAACAAAAGGGATTATTCCCAACGTGTTTGAAGTGGCAGGCAGTACCAGGATAGAAAACAGCCAAACCATCATTACCACCCATAAGCCACATACATTCGTAACTGGGGACCAAGTAAAACTCCTGCTAGAAGATGCTGGGGAAAAAATGGTTACAGTATCTGTAATTAGCCCTACTGTTTTCTCTGTAAATGAAAAGATCAGCAGTAAAATATTTGTTTATGGGAAACTGGTAAACGATCTACTGAATGTTGATTATGATGCTGTTTCAATGCTCAATGTATCTGCTACACAGGAATTGTATAAACGGCTGCTTGCTTTAGAAACGGAAAATACCAACCTCAAAACAGCCAATGAAAATCTAAAAGCAGAAATGCAAACAGTGAAAGTGCAAAGTAATGAAAGAATAACAGCCCTTGAAGAAAAAATGAGGCAATTACTAGCACCTATAAAACAGCATAAATTGGTAACGAAATAGGCAACTAAACACCACGCAGGATTCAATAAGCAAAATAAAGCTTAGCTGCTCGTAGCTACGTTACATTTTCCAAAGGATACACATGCCGGTGAAGCGCACTCCCCATCATGAATATTGATGAATATGGCGGGTTTTTCTTCATTCTGGCAGGTACTTTATCATCATTATTCACCATTGTACAGTATGCAATAAGCATATAGTTTTGACTTAGCCTTTTTTTTGAAATCGCTTAAACCAACGTTTATGATAGCTAAAATTATTGCCTCACTTTTTATCTGTACCGTTTGCCTGTTTGCAAATGCACAAAATGTGGGTATAGGTACTACTACCCCAACTGTTAAGCTGGATATAGTAACCGACAGCGCAACAGGCGATGCAGGCCAGATAAGATTAAATGCCCCTAACCTTCAACCCAATATTGGTGCACCAATTAGTATTGGTGGAACGGTTATTTCGCAGGGAAAAAACAACACAATTGGTAACCAGGCAGAATGGCGGTTCAATTTCGTAGGCGACAATGTGTTCGACAATTACCAAACCTTTGGCTTTAGCGGGTTAGACCCTGCTATGACAATTAGGAGAGCATCGGGAAGTGTTGGTATTGGTACTATAGACCCAGAATATAATAGTAAACTAAGTGTTAAGGGAAATGCCTTTTTTAATAATGGCAGTGTGGGTATAGGTACAACTAATCCGTATGGTAGCCTGCATATCCAGAATGGCAACTTAGTGATGGCAGAGAGCGATATTGATTTTTATTATTTCGGTAACTATCGTTTTTGGAGTATGAGGGGCCAGGATGACAAATTTGCAATAATAGATAGAATGGGTGATAAAACCCCTTTCTACATTAACAGAGGCTCCGGCAATGTTGGTATTAACAACACAAGTCCTCAGGCTAAATTGGATGTAACCGGCAATTTAAAAATTGCCGATGGTACAGAAGGGGCAGGTAAAGTGCTTACGTCTGATGCCAATGGTCTGGCAAGCTGGATAACCTTTGCAAACAATGACTGGGGTTTAAATGGTAATGCAGGAACTTCTGCTGCCAATTTTTTAGGCACTACCGATAACCGCAGTTTACGGTTTAGGACAAATAACTCTGCAAAAATGATAATAGACTCATTAGGAAATGTGGGTATTGGTACTGCATTACCAGTTGGTGAGTTTCATATTAGAACAATAGACGCCTCTCTCGCCACTATTGATCAACAGCAAACAACAAAAACTGGTGGTGCAGGTGGTTCTTCAAATTGGCAATCGTTTACGGCAGGTATTACTGGGCGGTTATCCAAAGTAGATTTGTTCGTAGGAAGTCCTTTAGGTGGCCTAAGTGCGCCTGGAACTATAAAAATATATGACGGAGAGGGAACGGGAGGCACTTTATTATCAACAACAGCTGTTTTATTTCAGGGTTCTATTGGTTTTAAATCATTCAATCTATCCAATTATGTGAATGTAATTGCTGGAAATAAATATACCATAGAGTTTAGTACACCAACGGTGACAGTAGGTTGGGTTGACCATAATAATAATAATCCATATTTTGGCGGAACATCCAATGTTGCTAATAGGGATTATCTTTTTAAAACTTATGTAACTAACACTACAAGTGATGCTTTCATTATCAACAATGGTAAAATAGGCATTGGTACCGCCAGCCCTTTAGCAAAATTAGATGTGACAGGTAATGTAAAATTTACTGATGGCACACAAGGTGCAGGTAAAGTACTTACTTCCGATGAAAGTGGTTTGGCAACATGGCAAGCAGTGCCGCAAAATATTGGAACAGGCACATCGGCTGGCAATACCACCTACTGGAATGGATCTGCATGGGTAACTAATAACAGTAATATTTTTAACAATGGTGCCAATGTGGGTATAGGTACTACAACGCCATCTGCCAAATTAGATATTGCCGGAAATATAAAAATTGCTGATGGCACACAAAGCGCAGGGAAAGTACTTACTTCCGATGCAAGTGGCCTGGCAACATGGCAAGCCGTACAGCAAGATATTGGAATTGGCACATCGGCTGGCAATACTACCTATTGGAACGGAACTGCATGGGTAACTAATAGCAGTAATATTTTTAACAATGGAGCGAATGTGGGAATTGGAACCGCCACTCCAAGCAATAAGTTAAGTGTGGAGGGAAATGCCGATTTTACTGGCAACGTTGGAATAGGTACTTCATCACCTTTAGGAGAATTGCACATAAAAACCATTGATGTGGGTTCGGCTACTCTTGATCAGTCACAAACAACCAGTACAGGAGGCGATGGCGAGTATATAGTATGGCAATCTTTTACCGCAGGTACTACTGGGCGTATGACCAAAATTGAATTGTTTGTTGGCAGTCCCTCCTTTACAAACCCTAGCATACCTGGTACCATACAAATAATTAGCGGAGAAGGAAGCGGTGGATCAATATTGTCTACAACGAGTGTTGTTTTTCAAAGTCCTTCCAGCTTTAAAACATTTAACTTATCTAACCCTGTGAGTGTAATTGCCGGTAATAAATACACCATATTGTTCTCTACTTCAATATATACTGCCAATTGGGTATATAAAAATACTAATAACCCATATGCAGGAGGACGATCAAGTTTTGCAGTTGATGCTGACATACTTTTTAAAACTTATGTGGAGTCATTAATTGATGGGTTTATTGTTAAAGATGGCAAGGTAGGTATTGGTACAACCAATCCTCAGGCAAACTTACACATTGAATCTGCCAATACAAGCGGACCTGCAGGATTAATAAAATTAAATTCCCCCAATATGACAGCTGGAAATTTAACCGGTATCGTACAGGGAAGAAATGGCTCTCTGGCCAACCAGGCAGAATGGGTTTTTTCTTATTTGGGGGATGGAAATCTTAATAATTATCAAGGTTTCGGTTTCAACGCCATTCAACCTTTTGTTGCTTTTACTGCAAGTGAGAAAGTAGGTATTGGTACTACAGCACCCACCGCCAAGCTCTCCGTAAACGGAACTGCCAACAATACAACAGGCTCCTGGGGTGTTTTTTCTGATGCAAGAATTAAAACCGTCAACAGCGATTTTACCGATGGGTTAAATGTCATCAACAAAATACATACGGTGAAGTTTAATTACAATGCCAATGCACCTTTTTCACAAAAAGCAGAGCAAATAGGTATTGTAGCCCAGGAGCTGGAAAAAATTGCACCCTATATGGTATCGCAAAAAGAATTCGGCAACATAAAAGATTTAAGAGAGGTGGATAACCAGGCCTATGTATTCTTATTGATTAATGCTGTAAAAGAATTAAGTGCACAAAACGAGCAGTTGAAAGCAGAAATGGAATTGATAAAAAACAAATTGGGAATGAATGGTAAAGAAAAAGCGGTTCAATAATTTTTATTCGAAGCGATAGCCTCTTAAAAAATCTTGTATCAACATTCTTTTCTTGCCTTCTAGTTGTATGTCCAACAGTTTAAGGTATCCGTCGGTGCAGGCAAATTGCAGGTAAGTTTTTTTATCTGTTTCAATTGCGCCTGCGCTGATGGTTGGTTTTTTATCAACCTTTTCGGCCTTAAAAATTTTCAACTTTTTATTATTTAAAAAAGTAAAAGCGGCAGGGTAGGGCGAAAGTCCTCTGATTAAATTATAAATCTGCTGGGTTGTTTTGGAAAAATTGATTTGGCAGGTTTCGGTAAAAATTTTGGGTGCATGATGTAGTGGCCCACTTATAATAGCCGATTGGGGTGTTTCTTGCAAACTGCCATCTGCCAAGTCTTTTACGGTTTCTACTAAAACTTTTGCACCTAACACTTTCATGGTATCGTGCACCATACCTACGGTATCATTTTCGCCAATAGCAAAACTTTTTTGTAATAGGATATTGCCGGTATCTATTTCCTGTTGTAGTTTAAAAGTAGTTACACCCGTTTCTTTTTCGCCATTAATTACGGCCCAGTTTATGGGTGCAGCACCACGGTATTGCGGCAGTAAACTTCCATGAAGATTTACCGATCCCATGGGCGGCATATTCCAAACCACTTCGGGCAACATACGAAAAGCAACCACAATTTGTAAGTCTGCTTTTAAGGTTTGAAGCTCTTCTAAAAATGCCGGGTTCTTTAATTTTTCCGGTTGTAATACTTGCAGGTTATTTTCTACCGCATATTTTTTTACCGCACTCTGTTGCAATTGCATACCACGGCCACCCGGTTTATCGGGTGCGGTTATTACTCCTACAATATTGCAACCAGCCTTTACCAATGCATCCAAAGAAGCAACGGCAAATTCGGGTGTACCCATAAAAACAATGCGCAGTGATTGAAAATTTTGCATTTTGCAAAAATAAGCAACTGCAAATGTTCCTGCTCTGATAAGTTTGGTACTTACAAATATTTAAAACATCAGTTTGGTATTATCTGTACTATCAACTGGCTTGGTGCTTCACAAAATGATGTGCCGGGTAAATCCGCCACATTCAATCGGCCAATAATGGCCCTTGCCGAGTAAATTCCGCCTGGCAATGAAATAGCTCCAACCGGGCTCATAGATGATTTTCGCAAGGCCGACATGGTAGCGGTACTCCTGGCGGTGAAAATAATATTGTTGACTGCATCAAGAATTTGTACTTCTGTATAACCAAAAGAATTAAATGTAGCATTGGTACTTACAATATTTAATAACCCTTGTATGATAACGGTACTTGGCTGGCTAAGCGAAAAACTTCCCGACAGCCCGGATATTACGGTTTCCAATGTGCCGCCAATAGCGGTGTTGCCCGATTGATTAAAATACACTGCCGATGTTTTTGGAGGGATAGCAATAGTTGCCCAGGTTGGGGCTGCATTGCTGCCATTGCTTTGCAAGATTTGACCCGATGCGCCTGTATTGCCATTAAACGCAACTGCGCCATTTCCTTTTACACGCATTCTTTCGGCAAAAGTTCCACCGGTATTTTCTGCACCTAATGTTATATCTGCATTAGGGTTGTCTGAATGAATGCGCAATTCATTACTATACACACCTATGCCTGCATTGCCAATTGTACCAGGGTAAAAAGTAATTTTTCTGCCTAGTGCTGCCGGAAAAGCCAATGCTGCATTGGGGTTTGGATTGCCGATACCCACACGGCTATTAATAGCATCATAAGTAAATCCCCAACCTGCCGGGCCTCCATAAAAACCAATATTTTGATTGTTTTGAGTACCCATAAAACCAAGGTTGGCAGTGTTATCGGCTCTTGATAGCCATACCCCAGGCCCATAAGCCTGGTCGAGTGGTGTTGTCCCGTTTCTAAGCGTAATCCTGCCTTGCGCAAGCAATACATCTGGCCCATTGTTATACAACTTCATGCGTTCCGTAAACGAAGTACTACTCCCATATCCAAAGGCAATATTTGCCGCTGCCGCATCTGCGTACATTTGAAACAAACCACCCTGTATGCCAAAGCCATAGTGGTTGCCAGTTTGGCCATACAAAGAAATTTTACTTCCGATGCTATTGGAAAAACTTAATGGGAAGCCTGGCGTATTAGTGCCTATGCCTACATTTTGAGAAAAGCTGTTCACTGCAAACGCCGATGATAAAATCAGTAATATTGTTTTCATCCTGTCATTATTTAATGATAGAACAAAAGTTGATAATAAATTGTTGTCTATTTATCCCCTTAAACCATGATTTTGTGAGGGCCAGCTACTTTTTTACTCAATTCTTTAATTTCTTTTTGAAGAGGTTTAATTTTTTTGCTTCAAGCTATCATTAATGTCGATAGAACTACACAACAAATATTTTTTATATGCAAAATTTTATAATAATTCAATTAGGTTATTTTTTACAGTATTTATTTAAGTAGAGAATGCTAGAATGAAAAAATACCTTTTCTATATTTCAAATTGATTTGTCGTGTTTTTTTATCATACAGCTTCCGAAGATTTATAGACTTAGTTAAAAAATGGCCATCCAAAAATGTGATTTCTTACAAAATATATAATATGATTTTATAGCTCTTTGAAGTGTGCATACACTATGTTAAATTGTAAACAGTTTAAAAATATATGCGTAGCCTTAATATTATTTTTTGGAATAGATGTAAAATTATGAAGGTAGCAGTTTTGTTGATGCTGCTATACAGTCATTCTAATGGACAGGCTAATACATCACGACAGGAATATGCGAGATTGTTGTTGCTAAAAGATGATACAGTAAAAGTTAACAGGCTCAATACATTGGTAGAGGTAACAATGGTTTCTGACCCACAATTTGCAATTACTATATTGAAGCAAAATATTGCTTTGGCCGAAAAGAAATACTATGACCTTGGTGCCGCAGTTGGTTATGGTATTTACGGAACCATTCTTATTTACCAGGTAAAGTTAGATAGTGCCTTGCAAATGATTGACAAGGCTTATACGCTTGTTCAAAATAAAGAGGGAGAAGCTTATATAAGTACGCAAGCCTCATTGCAACAGAAGTATGGAGCTGTTTTTCAGCAAAAGCAATTGTACGATACGGCCATTCAAAAATACCAGCTTGCTGCTGACCTTTATAAAAGTGTTGGTAACGAGCAATCGGCAATTGTTGGATTGTATAATATTTCGGTAATGTATGGGCTATTAGAGCAGCCGGAAAAAGCATTGTATTATGCCAGGCAAGTGTACAAAGTAGCAGATGCGGCTAACACTCCGGAGTTTTTATTAAGAAGTTATATTGTTTTAAGCGAAGCATTCCTAGGGACTCGGCAATATGATAGTGTATATTATTATGTAAAAAAAGGCTGGGCACTTACTGATACAACAAATCAGGCATTTATGTCTGGAAAATATCAGCAACTACTGGGCTTGTATTTTTTGCATGGAAAGAACGACCCTTCTACTGCTATACGCTCTTTGAACAGGGCACTTAACTATTTCGATAAAATTTATTTACCCTACGAAAAGGCACTCATTTACCAAAATTTGGCCAATGCCTACTTCTTGCACAGTGACTATGCTAAAGCAATACAATACGGTAAGCAGGCTGTAGATATTGCACATCCTTTAAGGCTATATAAACTGGAGTCGCAGGCTTTGGCAGATTTAGCCACTGTGTTAGAGAAAGTTGGTAATATCAACGCTTCTCATGCCTACTTGAAAGCCTATGTCAGTTTAAAAGATACACTAGATGCACTCAATAACAAAAAAATAGTAAACGAACTGGAAGCCAAGTATCAATCTCAGAAGAAAGAGGCTTTGCTGCTAACCCAACAAAATACGATCTACAAAAAAAATGTACTCAATTATATACTTATTGCCGGAGCCGCACTTTTGCTTTTATTGGGATTGTTCGGCTATTATACTTATACACAAAAGCAACAAATACATAAACAGCGAATTCAAGAGATGGAAATACAGCAAAAACTAAGTGCTACAGAAGCGGTATTAATTGGTGAAGAACAGGAACGCTCCAGGCTTGCTAAAGATCTTCATGATGGCTTAGGAGGGTTGTTAAGCGGTATAAAATACTCTTTTGATAATATAAAGGGTAATATGGTAATGACAGAAGAAAGTAGGCAAGCATTTAACAGAAGCATGGATATGCTGGATAGTTCCATAAACGAAATGAGGAGAGTTGCCCATAATATGATGCCGGAAGTTTTGGTAAAGTTTGGGTTAGATACGGCCTTAAAAGACTTTTGTAGTGATATTAGTAAAACAGAGATATTGAAAATTACATATCAGTCATTTGGACTTGGAGACTATAAAATGCCACAGTCTAAAGCAATTGCTATTTACAGAATAGTGCAAGAGCTGATTAATAATGTTATTAAACATGCATCTGCTACCACTGCTATAGTACAGGTGTTTTATCAAAGCAGCGAGCTTTCAATAACAGTGGAAGATGATGGGAAAGGCTTTGATACAGCTTTGTTGCAAACTGCAGCAGGAATAGGTTGGCGGAATATTCAAAACCGAGTTGAATTTTTAGAGGGCAGCATTGATATTGAGTCGATAAAAGATAAAGGTACGTCCGTTCTTATAGAGGCAATGTTGTCTTAAAAGACAACATTGCATTAAAAAATTATTCAAAATCTTTGTACAATAGATACTTTTTACGAATTACTTTAAATTTTTCCAGGTCATTTTTCCAGGATTTGCGGATAGTATCCTTAGACAAACCTTTTTTTACCTGTTGTTGAAATTCATTATTGCCCGCCAGTTTATCAATAAAATTATTTTTCAAAAAAAAGCTGTCCTTGCCGGGAAATAACTTGTAAGCGTCTAAAAAATATTGGAGATTAATGCTGTTGTCAAGTTTGCTCAATACTTGCTCGTTACTGCCATCCACAAACCAGCCATAACATTTTTGTCCGAAGCATTTGCTTTTTTTAGCACCTGCATTAGGCATAGGAGTAAAACTGTATAAGTTTTTTGGTAATGCAGGATGGCCAAATATTTGAAATGGATGACTCGTTCCCCTTCCTTCACTTAGCACAGTACCCTCAAAAAAACAGGTAGAAGGATACAGGTATATACTTTGCATACTTTTTAAATTAGGCGAAGGCATTATCGGCAATTCATATTTTGTATTGTGGTCATAATTTTTACATTTTATTACTGTAAAATGAAAAGGAGTGTCAACCGTAGGCTCGGTGGTAATATTAAAAGCATTAATTCTATTTGCTTTTTCGCTTAACCATCCTTCTCCCGCAATCATCATGGCATATTCACCTATAGTCATACCATATACAATGGGCACAGGCTGCATACCTACAAAGCTTTTAAATTTTTTATTCAGCACAGGGCCATCTACATAAAAGCCGTTTGGGTTTGGCCTGTCCAATATCATAATCGGCTTGTGATTTTCCAGGCAGGCTTCCAATACATATTCTAATGATGATATGTAAGTGTAAAACCGTACACCTACATCCTGTATATCAAAAACAACTACATCCACATCTTCAAGGTCTTCAACCGTTGGTTTTTTGTGATTGCCATATAAACTAATAATAGCAATACCTGTTTTACTATCCTTTGCATCTTTTACATGTTCACCTGCATCGGCATCGCCCCTAAAGCCATGCTCCGGCCCAAATATTTTTACCACATTTATTCCGCTTGCCAGCAATGTATCTACCAGGTGAGTATTTGCTACAATGCTGGTTTGATTGGCAAAAACGGCCACTTTTTTACTTTTTAGCAAGGGAAAATATACAGCGGTTCTATCTGCACCTGTAATTACACTATTGGCGATTGGTTTATTCAAGGGCTGGGCAACCGTATTTAGTACGCTGATGGCCAGCAGGCTAAGAAAAATATTTTTTTTCATATATCTAAAATTGCAAAAATCTTTTCAAATGCATTAACCATTTATCATTTACTTTGCAATTTCGCCGAAGGCGATAATACAATTTAATAATGTGTTTTCTTGATGGGAAACAAAAACTACAATTATGGCACAAGTAAAAAACGGAGACAAGGTAAAAGTACATTACACAGGTAAATTGGTTAATGGCGAACAATTTGATTCGTCTGTAGGGCGAGAGCCACTGGAGTTTACCGTAGGCGCAGGTATGATGATAAAAGGCTTTGACATTGCATTGCCTGGCATGGCTGTGGGCGATAAAAAAACAGTAAACATTGCGGCAGTAGATGCTTATGGAGAAAAAGACCCTAATGCAATTATTCCCTTTCCGAAAGAAAATGTACCTGCAGACATGAAGTTGGAACCAGGTATGCAATTAACATTAACCAATCAGGAAGGGCAACCTTTCCCTGTAGTTGTTACAGAAATTAAGGATGATGTGATAGTGTTGGATGCTAATCATTTTTTAGCAGGACAAGAGTTGGTTTTTGATATTGAACTGGTAGAGATTGTTTAATTTTTAGCACTAACTAAAAAATAATATTAATGCGGTTTGCGAAAGCAGACCGCATTTTTATTTTTACTTGTATTTTTACTAAATGAAAATAGACATAAATGCATTGACAAATCGCTTTATGCGGTATGTACAAATTGACACACAAAGCGATCCTGAAAGTAAAACTTACCCCACAACCGAAAAACAAAAAAATCTAAGTAAGCTATTATCAGAAGAATTAAAACAGATGGGTTTACAGCAGGTGGAAACAGACGAATTTGGGTATGTATATGCAACAGTGCCATCTAACAGTGGCAAATTGTCTATTCCGACAATATGTTATTGCTCGCATGTGGATACAGCACCCGATTGCAGCGGTTCCAATGTAAAGCCCATTCTACATAAAAATTATAATGGTGAAGACATTGTGTTGCCCGATGATTCCACACAGATTTTATCTGCAAGTAAATCGCCCTACCTAAAGGAACATATTGGCAACAATATCATTACCGCAAGCGGCAATACATTGCTGGGTGCCGATGATAAAGCAGGGGTAGCCATCATTATGCAAACGGTACAAACGTTGTTAGACAACCCTTCTGTAAAACATGGGGATGTAAAAATTGTTTTTACACCAGATGAGGAAGTAGGAAAAGGAACGGCAAAAATTGATATGGAAAAAGTAGGAGCCCAGTTTGGCTATACCTTAGATGGCGGCGAAGCAGGCAGCTTGGAAGATGAAACTTTTAGCGCAGATGCTGCTAGCATTACCATTCATGGCGTAATTGCGCATCCGGGTTATGCAAAAAACAAATTGATAAACGCAATGAAAATTGCAGGAGAAATTTTAGCGGCCTTACCTGCAAATGAATGGAGCCCAGAAACTACTGATGGAATGCAAGGCTTTGTGCACCCGGTTTCCTTGAATGGTATTGCAGAAAAAACAACCATTGGTTTTATTGTAAGAGATTTTAAAACGGCTGAGTTGGAAAAGCACCATGCAAGATTGAAGTTGATTGCGGAAGATGTTGTAGTGAAGTATAATGGGGCTACAATGGAATACAAGATAGATGAGCAGTATAGGAACATGAAAGATATATTGATTCAGCACCCACAGGTGGTAGAATATGCTGCAGAGGCAATACGCCGGGCTGGTCTTACCGTTCTTAAAGAAAGCATTCGTGGCGGCACCGATGGCAGCCGTTTGAGTTATATGGGTTTGCCCTGCCCTAATATTTTTACAGGTATGCAAAACATTCATAGCAAACTGGAATGGATTGGCGTGAAGGATATGGAAAAGGCCATAGAAACTTTGGTGCAGCTTGCCGCAGTGTGGGAAGAAAAGGCATAAATAATCAACCAATACTAAATGCTTAATGCTATCTTCAACCAAAATTTACTACTATGAATTTTATAGCTGATTACTGGTATTTGATATTAGTTGCATTACTTATATTCAGCGGTCTTTTTACCGTAAACCAGGGTACAATTGCCGTTATTACAAGATTTGGAAAATATGTAGGCACCCGTACGCCGGGCTTGCGTTTTAAAATTCCTTTTATTGATCAAATTTATAAAAGGGTAAGTATTCAAAACCGATCTGTAGAGTTGGAGTTTCAAGCTGTAACTATTGATCAGGCTAATGTTTACTTTAAATCTATGTTGTTATATGCAGTTCAAAATTCGGACGATGAAACCATTAAAAAAGTAGCTTTTAAATTTATTAGCGATAGAGATTTAATGCAAGCCTTAGTGCGTACCATTGAAGGAAATATCCGTGCATTTGTGGCCACAAAACGGCAAAGCGAAATTTTGGGTTTAAGAAGAGATATTGTAGAGTTTGTAAAAGAACATGTGGATGCATCTCTGGAAGAATGGGGCTATCATTTGCTAGATTTACAAATTAATGATATAACATTTGATCAGGCCATTATTGAAAGCATGAGCAAAGTGGTGGCGAGTAATAACTTGAAAGCAGCTGCCGAAAACGAGGGGCAGGCACTATTAATTACCAAAACAAAATCAGCGGAGGCAGAAGGTAATTCTATTAAAATTGCGGCAGAAGCAGAAAGGCAGGCTGCGCAGTTGCGTGGGCAGGGCGTGGCTTTGTTTAGAGAAGAAGTTGCAAAGGGTATGAGTATGGCTGCAGCCGAAATGAAGCAGGCCAATTTAGATACCAATGTAATTTTATTTAGTATGTGGACAGAAGCCATTAAAAACTTTGCAGAATATGGCAAAGGCAATGTGATATTTTTAGATGGAAGCAGCGAAGGCATGAGTAAAACCTTGCGACAATTGATGGCATTGCAAATGGCAGACGACAAAAAATAATTATATACCGGCCTTGTGTCGGTTTTTTTTGAGCAAAAAAGAAGATTAACAATTAATTGTGCAGCTATATTTGCATAGTTTCGTTTTTTGCAGGTGTTGCTTAAGAGCGATACATAAATAACCCGGCAATTCAATATAATATGTTTGATATTTTTTTACAGGCAGACAGTACAGCCGCAGCAGCGGCTTCAGTAGCACAGTCAGAATCATTATGGAGTTTATTAGGGAAGGGCGGCCCCTTAATGATACCTCTTTTTATACTTTTCGGATTAGCAGTATTCTTTTTCTTTGAAAGATTTTTGGTAATAAAAAAGGCCGGCCAACTCGATGAAAATTTTATGAGCATTATTAGAGACAATGTAACCAATGGCAACATTACGGCAGCTCGTAGCCTGGCCAAAAATACAAATAATCCTGTGGCAAAAATGATAGACAAAGGATTGCAACGGGTCGGCAAACCCATAGATGCCATTGAAAATGCGATGGACAACGTAGGTAAGCTTGAGTTGTATAAGTTAGAAAAGAATCTCACCATGCTTTCTGTAATAGCTCGTATAGCACCTTTATTCGGCTTTGTGGGAACTATTGTGGGCTTGGTATTGTTGTTGAAAGATTTTGCTACCATCAGCAATCCATCCATTAGCCAAATTGCCGATGCGATGTATATAAAGCTTATTACTTCTGCAACAGGATTGATTATTGGTATGCTTGCATATCTGGGCTATAGTTTTTTGGATACCCAAATTAATAGAACTGCCAACAAAATGGAAGCTGCAAGCAGTGAGTTTATAGATATTTTACAGGAACCAACAAGGTAGTTGAAAATGAAAATTGGAAAGCTGAAAGTTAATTTGTGTAATTATGGGTTTAAGAAATAATAAATTTAGGGAAGAGCATAACGAAGTAGATACAGGCCCATTGAACGATATCCTGTTTATACTTTTAATGTTCTTTTTAATGATATCAACATTGGCTAACCCCAATGTGATAAAAATGAGTGTGCCCAGAGCAAAAAGCGATACCAAGCAAAAGCAAAGTATTGTAGTGAGTGTAAGTAAGGACAGGAATTTGTTTGTAGGTTCCAAAAGCATTTCTCATGATTCGCTTGAATCTGTATTGCGCACCTATATAAACGACAAGGATAGCATAAAGCCAGCCATAGTAATCAATGCAGATTCTACTGCACCTTGGAACGAAATAGTAAATGTGATGAAAGTAGCCCGCAAGTTAGGTGCTACCACGTCTGCAACAGTTAGTGGCACAGACTAGCGATTACAAACCTGTCTTTTTCAAAAATATCTTTTTTTACAATAGCCTTGTAGCCATTTTCTAAAAAATAATCAGCAACTTCTGTTGCATATTCCATATGAGTTTCCATAAAAATAGAACCTGCCTCTTTCATATGCATTTTACCAAAAACTGCAATTTTTTTGTAAAATAATAAATGGTCATTGTCGGGGACAAATAGTGCTAATGAGGGCTCGTAGTCAACTACGTTAGAAGCCAATAATTGTTTTTCTGCATATGGAATATAAGGAGGATTGCTAACTATCACATCATATTTATCAAAACTATCCCACTCGTTTTCGTTTAAAAAATCGGTTTTAATAAAATTTATATCCGTATTATTTAATACTGCATTTTCTTTAGCAACATCTAAAGCTGCTTCACTAATATCTACTGCCGATACATTTATTGCAGGTATATTTTTTTTAAGAGAGACGGGGATGCAACCGCTACCTGTTCCAATATCAATACAGTTGCTCTTTTTATTATTGTTTACAAACATTATTACCTCACTTACTAATTCCTCTGTCTCCGGCCTGGGAATGAGTACTGCTTCATTTACTATAAATTTTAGTTGATAGAACCATGCATGGCCAATAACATATTGAACTGGGGTAAATTTTTTAAGATTTAATAATGCACCTTCCAAAACAGTGATATCTTCTATCGAAACTGCTTTTTTTGGCTCGGTAATTACAGTCTTTTTTTTAATACCCACTAAGTATTCAAAAACCATATTGGTAATAGCTACGGCTTCTTCATAGCCGTACAGGCTCTTTAACTCCTGTAAAAAAATATTATAAAAAAGCCTCAGTTGCATGATGCAAACCTAAGTTTATTTTTGCTTGCTTAAATTTGCTATCCAATGGAACATAGCATTTACATGAATCGTTGTATTGGGCTAGCCGGGCTAGGCGCAGGAAATGTTGCACCAAATCCTATGGTAGGTGCTGTGCTTGTATATAAGAACCGAATTATTGGAGAAGGCTATCATAAACAATATGGCCAGGCTCATGCTGAGGTTAATTGTATAGCATCAGTTGCCGAAATTGATAAGCCGCTTATTGCCCAAAGTACTTTATATGTTTCATTAGAGCCTTGCGCTCATTTTGGTAAAACACCACCCTGTACCGATTTGATAATTGCTAATAAAATTCCAATAGTTGTAATTGGCTGTAAAGATTCTTTTACAAAAGTAAACGGGCTGGGGATTGAAAAGCTAAAGCTGGCTGGTATAAAAGTGATAGAAAATATATTGGAAGAAGATGCCAGAGAGTTGAATAAACGCTTTTTTTGCTTTCATAAAAATAAGCGGCCGTTTATAATTTTAAAGTGGGCGCAAACCGCCGATGGATTTATTGCTAAAAGCAACTACGAATCGATTTCTATCAGTAATGTGTACACTAAAAGATGGGTGCACAAAATGAGAGCAGAAGAAGCTGCCATTATGGTTGGGAGTAAAACCGTATTATATGATAACCCTAAATTGACAGTGAGAGAGTGGAAGGGAAACAATCCCGTAAGAATAACCATTGATAAACAATTAAGGCTGCCCATTAAAGCTGCCATTAAAAATGATGATGCTCCAGTAATTATTTTAAATGAGTTAAAAGATGCTATAGAGGAGAATATTCATTTTGTAAATGTTAATAGGCCAGAAGATTTGCTCCCAGAGTTGATGGATTATTTGTATCAAAAAAATATCCAATCGTTGCTGGTAGAAGGCGGAGCAATTTTGCTTCAGTCTTTTTTGGATAAAAATTTATGGGACGAAGCTTATTGTATTACCAATACTGCAATGCATTTGCAACAAGGCATTTTGGGCCCGGCCATCCCCAAATTTGCAACAAGCTTACATGAATGGAATTTTTTAAACGATTATATCATTTCTTATAAAAATCAATAACCATCATTGGAGTTTTACAATACAATTGAGCAAAAAGCACAGGCAGAATTTAAAGACCGGGGAAGTAAATTTATTGCGTACGCCTCACCAATTCAATCTGTAGAAGCATTTAAACTTTTTTTAAAAGACTTAAAAACAGAGCATCCAAAAGCCGTGCACCATTGTTTTGCATATAGGCTTGGCCTGGATGGTAACCAATACAGAATTAGTGATGATGGCGAGCCTTCGGGAACTGCAGGGAGACCTATTTTGGGACAAATAGATAGCAAGCATCTTGTAAATATTTGCATAGTTGTGGTAAGGTATTTTGGTGGAACACTTTTAGGAGTGCCCGGATTGATAAATGCTTATAAAACTTCTGCATCGTTAGTACTGCAAGTTGTTCCAATTATTCAGAAACCTGTTCTTAAAATCTTCTCTTTGCAATTTGATTATACACAAATGAACGATGTTCAGTTACTTATTAAGCAAGTGCAAGGAATTGTCATAATGCAAGAATCAATGCTCTTTTGTACTGTAAATGTGGGAGTTGCGTTAAATAGGGTAGAAGAATTTCTATACAGAGTAGAAAAACTTCGCAACGTAAATTTCGAAAAAATATTGTCTTAAGTATGTCAAAAAGTGCTGGCTTTTAACATTTTGTTATATTTTTATTGCCCACTTATACAAAAGCTTTTATGAAAAAAATTACGTTGCTTCTAATGTTAATTGCTTCAATTAACAGCTTATCCGCACAACAACTTCATTTTACAAGCCAGTATTTGCAACACAATGCTATGTACAATCCCGGTGCAGCAGGTATTGCCAATAAAGATATGATTGGCTTGTCATTCAGAAGTATGTGGTCTTCATTTCCGGGAAATCCTCGTACATATATGGTTTATGGCGATGCCAATTTGCCCAAACTAAAATCGGGAATGGGCGCTTATATCTACCGGGATGAAACTGGACCGACAAGCCGCACAGGCATACAGTTGGCTTTTTCAAAACATATTATTTCTCAAAATGAGAAAAACAAATTTGGTATCGGCCTTGAAGTGCGAGGTTTACAATATGCACTTGATAAAAGTAAATTGGATGCCTCATTAGGTTCTGACCCTGCACTGGCAGGTGCAGAAAATAAAATTGCTATTGATGCAGGTGCAGGGCTTTATTTCACAAACGGAAAATTAAGCGTAGGTGCTGCAGTAAGCCAGTTGATACAATCAAAATTACAATTGGCAGATGTGCCCAATGCAACACAAGGAGGTAAGCTTTACAGGCACTATAATTTTAATGCTAATTATAAAATACAAACAGGAGATAATATTTATCTAATTCCCAATGCTCTTGTAAGGGTTATAGAAAACTCACCAAGTGAATATGAAATGGGCTTGTTACTAAACTTTCAAGAAAAAATATGGTGGGGCTTAAACTGGAGAGTAGATCAGTTTTGGAGCTTACAAGCCGGGGTAAAAATTTTAAAAAGGGCTGGGCTTACATATAGCTACGATTATTATCAAACCCCTATAAGCATCTTTACTGGAGGCTCTGGTGCACATGAGGTAGGATTAAGATTTGATTTGAAAAAATCAGAGGACTAATTTCTTCTCAAAACCATTTTTTATAATTTAATTCTAATTACAATGAGTTTTAAAAATATACCAGCAAAATCTTATTTCAAAAGTATTACAACGGGTATTGTAATGAGCCTGTTGCTTTGTTTGCAAGTATCTAATAGTTTTGCGCAGGCTCCTACAAACGACGACCCCTGTGCGGCTACTACTTTGCCAGTAGCTACTACTTGCAACTACCAAACATTTACCAATGTAAACTCTACAACATCAACAGGTTTTCCTGCTCCAGGCTGTGCCAATTTTGGGGGAGGTGATGTTTGGTTTCAGGTTACAGTACCGGCAGGTGGTGCCTTAATTTTTGATACTCAGGCAGGTGGTATTACCGATGGAGGGATGGCTATTTATAGTGGAGACTGTAATACTATGACTTTAATTGAGTGTGACGATGATGATAGCCCTAATGGTTTTATGCCAATGATAACAAGAACTGGCCTTACACCAGGCTCTACTATTTTTATAAGGGTTTGGGAGTACGGTGGTGATACGCAGGGAACTTTTGGAATATGTGTAACAACACCTCCTCCTCCACCTTCAAATGACAATTGTACAAGTGCAATTCCAGTACCTGTTAATGCAGATTATCAATGTGCACAAACTGTAAACGGTACAACTGTGAGTGCCACACCTACAACGGGTGTACCTGCTCCTTCATGTGGAGCTGCTGGTGTAAATGATGATGTTTGGTTTTCTTTTGTAGCTACGGGTGCTTCACACAGAATTACTCTAAGTAATGTAACCGGCATTGCTACAGATATGGCAATGTCTGTTTATAGCGGAACTTGTGCAGGGCTTACTCATATGCAATGCTCCGATCCAAATGATATGGTAATTGCAGGGCTTACTGCCGGGCAAACCTATTATTTAAGGGTTTGGACATGGACTTCAACAGTGGGCAGTAGTGCGAGCTTTACAGTATGTATTGGCACACCACCGCCACCACCTTCAAATGACAATTGCTCGGCTGCAGTTAACTTAACAGTAAATCCAGATTTGAATTGCGGTGTAGTAACAGCAGGTACTACCGCATCTGCACTTCCCTCTACAGGTGTGCCTGCCCCTTCATGTGGACCTACAGGTGTAAATGACGATGTGTGGTATTCGTTTGTTGCTACAACAGCACAACATGTTGTTAGTTTATTAAACGTAGGTGGTGGTAATGTTACTGATATGGCAATGTCTATTTACAGTGGTACTTCATGTGCTGCCCTTACACACTTACAATGCTCCGATCCTAATACAATGACTGTAGGAGGTTTAACTGTGGGCCAAACATATTATGTAAGAGTATGGACATGGTCTTCAACTGCTGGTGATTATGCTAGCTTTAATATTTGTGTTGGCACACCACCGCCACCACCAGCCAATGATAACCCTTGTAATGCAATTACTTTAACTGTAAATGATAATGGTACTTGCAATTTTCAACAGTTTACCAATGCTTCTGCTACAGGAACTACAGGAGTACCTGCACCAGGTTGTGCAGGCTATCAAGGTGGAGATGTATGGTTTAAAGTAGTGGTTCCTTGTACGGGTAATATTACAGTAGATGGAAATACGGGTGTAGTTACTGATGGCGGCATGGCTTTTTATAGAGGCACATGTGGCAACCTTACATTACTTGATTGTAATGATGATGGTAGCAACAATGGATTGATGCCAAAAATTACTGCAAATAATCTTACAGTAGGCGATACGATTTACATAAGATTTTGGGAATTTGGTAATGATAACAATGGTACATTTAGTCTTTGTGCTACTACTACATTGCCTCCTATTGTGCTGCCGGCACTCCCACCTTCGCCTACATGTACAGTAGCTCAGCCCATGTGTACAAGTACCACACCTTATACAATTCCAAATGTATCGGGGCAAACACCTACAAGTGCACCTGGTGGTGGTATATATGGCTGTTTGGCATTAATTCCTAATCCAACTTATTATGTACTTAATATTCAAACATCTGGTTCAATAGAATTAACCATTTCGCAAACCAACAATGCAGGCGCAGGGGTAGATGTTGACTTTGTAGTATGGGGACCGTTTACTAATGCCGCTACTGCATGTACTCAATTGAGTGCTAGCAATAATGTTGATTGTAGTTATTCTAGTGATCCTGTAGAAATAATAAATATTCCCAATGCCATAGCAGGGCAGGTATACATATTGCTGGTAACAAATTGGGGTAATCAGGCTGGTATGATCACCTATCAACAAACGGGTGGCACAGGTTCAAGTAGTTGCTGCCCTACCAATGCAACCAACTCAAGCCCTGTTATGTGTACAGGTGCTGGCCTTAATGTTAACCTGTTTACATCAGCAGTTCCTAATGCAAGCTATATTTGGACTGGACCAAATTGCTACACTTCTAACCAACAAAATCCTACGAATGCACCTGTACCTTCGGCACCAGGACAATACGTTTACAGTGTTACAGCTTACACTGCTACCGGTCAGGTATGCTCTGATACAACCATAGTAACTGTGGTAGCTCGTCCTACACTTGCTGCTGATACAGCATTTAAAATATGTGCTGGTTCTACTGCAAATCTTACCACTATTTACAATACAACCAACCTTACCAGTACATGGACGCTAAACGGTAATCCTGTTTCAAATCCGGCAGCAGTAAATGTTACTGGTATATACAGGTTAATTGGTGCAAATACAACCGGTTGTACCGATACTGCTTTTGTAAATCTTACCGTAGATACGGTTAGGTCTGAAATATCAGTATCTCAAATCATTTGTACAAGAACAGGAAGAATTACAGTAAGTAACCTTACGGGTATAGCACCTTTTGAATACAGCATTAGTAGTAATCCAGGCGTTTTCCAAACAGCTAATGAGTTTGTTGCAAATGAAGGCACTTATACCATTACCACCAGAGATTCTTTGGGTTGTACAACTACCAATCAGGCAACCATTACCATTATTCCTGAAGTAACTGTTAATGCAGGCCCGGATGTATCGATTGTATCGGGTGAAACAGCCCAACTGTCGGCTACGGTAAGCCAACCTCCAACATCTATTATCTGGTCGCCGGCAACTAATTTAAACAATACAAATATTTTAAACCCAATAGCAAACCCAACTGCTACCACTACTTATACCATTTCGGTAACAAATAGCTTAGGTTGTGTGGCTGCGGATGATATTGTAGTTACAGTAATTCCTTATTGCGTAAGAGTTAAAAATGCGTTTACACCAAATGGTGATGGAATTAATGATACTTGGGAAGTATATGAATCGTTTGATTGCTTACGAAATGTAACTATCAATGTATTCAATAGGTACGGAAGTCTTGTTCATAGAGATAAAAATTATACCAATAAATGGAATGGAACCTACGATGGTAAACCTGTTCCGGATGGTACTTATTATGCTGTAGTTGACTTTACATTTATCTCAGGCAAAAAAATAAGTGTTAAAACTGACCTTACCATTTTACGTTAAAACATTAATTTCTTTATTTTATTTAGAGGGAATGCTGAATAGCATTCCCTCTTTTTTTAGTTTAACTTTATGTAATGGATGTTGAAGAAATAAGAAGTTATGCACTTGCAAAGTGCAATGTAGAAGAAGGTTTCCCGTTTGGTGAAGAAACATTGGTATTTAAAACAAACGAAAAAATCTTTTTATTGATAGGATTAGATAATGATGAACTACGATTCAATGCCAAATGCAACTTCGACAGGGCAATTGAACTCAGGGAAGAATTTCCTGATAATATATTACCCGGATACCACATGAATAAAAAGCATTGGAATACGATTGTAGTGAGGGGATTAAAAATTAGTTTAGTAAAAGAGTTGATTGACCATAGTTATGAATTGGTTCAACCGAAAAGAAAAAAGAAATAAGATGAAGAACGGTTTTGTAATATTGATATTGGTAGCTGCTGTAGCATTGGCATTTTATTTTTTAGGTAAAAAAAATGGGGCAGGCCAAACCAAAACGGATATTATTCAAAATATTGAAATTGTTAAACAAATAGCACAGCTATCATCATTAGAAGTGGATGGTAGCACAAAAATTACTGTTACTAATAAAGGAGATAATGACGGTTTTTGGAGCAAGTTTAAGAATTATTTTGCCGAAAATACTTTGCAGGTTACAGTTCCCTACGAAGCTAAATATGGGGTAGATATGCGCAATCAAACAATAAATGTTGATACAAAAGCACAAACCATTACGCTTAGTTTACCTGCTGTAAAAATGCTGAGTATGGAACTACGCTTAGATAAAATGGAGAATATGCAACAGACAGGCATATTTAGCAGCATCACCGTAGATGCATTTGTAAAAGCACAAAAGGATATGTATGCTGCTGCTAATGCAACATTGGAAAATAATGCTTCTTATATAAAACTCGCAGAAGACAATATCCGCAATACACTCAGCAGGTATTACGAGCCGTTAGGCTATAAAGTAAATATTATTTTTGATCAAAAATCTTTAAAAGCTGATCTTAAATAAATCTACTTTTTAAAACTATCACTTACTACTAAATCTTTACTTCCGGTAGTGTATTTATAAAATCCTTCGCCACTTTTTGCTCCCAATTTACCTGCTAGAACCATATTTACCAATAAAGGGCAAGGCGCATATTTCGGGTTGCCAAATCCATCCTGCAATACTTTTAAAATGCTATGGCAAACGTCTAAGCCTATAAAATCAGCTAATTGTAATGGTCCCATTGGGTGTGCCATACCAAGTTTCATTACGGTATCAATTTCTTCTACACCTGCTACGCCTTCGTATAAACTATAAATAGCTTCATTAATCATCGGCATTAAAATCCTATTGGCTATAAAACCGGGATAGTCGTTCACAGTACAAGGTACCTTGCCCAATTGTTTGCTCAACTCAACAATAGAGCTTGTTACTTCTTTTTTTGTTGCATATCCATTAATAATCTCCACCAGTTTCATTACCGGTACAGGGTTCATAAAGTGCATACCAATTACCAGCTCAGGCCTTTTGGTAGCTGCGGCAATTTTAGTGATGGAAATGGATGAGGTATTGCTGGCTAATATGCATCCTTCCGGCGCATATTCATCCATCTGTTTAAATATCTGTAGTTTTAAATCGGTATTCTCTGTGGCGGCTTCTACCACTAATTCCGCACTCTTCACACCATCCGCAATTGAATTTACAGTTGTAATGTTTGCAAGCGTTGCTGTTTTTTGTTCTGCAGTTAATGAGCCTTTGGCTACCTGCCTATCTAAATTTTTATCAATAGTGTTTAATGCTTTTTGCAATTGCGTAGCATTCACATCAATTAAGTTTACTTTAAAACCTGCTTGTGCAAATACATGCGCAATACCGTTACCCATTGTGCCGGCACCTATTACTGAAATATTTCTCATTTGATTATTGAATTATTTAAATGCATTAAACCCTGTTACATCCATACCTGTTATCAACAAATGAATATCATGTGTGCCTTCATAAGTTATTACACTTTCTAAGTTCATCATGTGGCGCATTACCGGATATTCGCCTGTAATGCCCATTCCGCCCAGCATTTGGCGTGCATCCCGGCAAATATTGGTAGCAATTTCGCAGGCATTTCTTTTGGCCATACTCACTTGTTGTGGCGTTACTTTTCCTTCGTTCATCAGCACACCTAACCGCCAATTGAGCAATTGTGCCTTGGTAATTTCGGTAAGCATTTCTGCTAATTTTTTTTGTTGCAATTGAAAACCACCAATAGGTTTTCCAAACTGAACTCTTTCTTTGCTATATTCCAAAGCTGTATGGTAGCAATCCATTGCAGCACCAACTGCACCCCACGCAATACCGTATCGGGCTTTTGTAAGGCAACCTAGTGGGCCTTTCAATCCCTGTACATTTGGAAAAATATTATCTTTCGGCACTTTTACATTGTCAAAAACCAGCTCACCGGTAGCACTTGCACGCAAGCTCCATTTGCCATGAGTAGTTGGTGTACTAAAACCTTCCATACCTCTTTCTACCAGCATGCCTCTAATAATTCCCTCTTCATCTTTTGCCCACACAACAGCTACCTGACTAAAAGGTGCATTGCTAATCCACATTTTTGCACCATTTAAAATAACATGGTCGCCGGCATCTTTAATATTGGTAAGCATACTGCTTGGGTCACTTCCATGATTAGGTTCTGTTAACCCAAAACAGCCCAACCATTCGCCGCTTGCCAGTTTTGGTAAATATTTATTGCGTTGTTCTTCGCTGCCGTATTGATAAATGGGGAACATTACCAACGAGCCTTGTACACTTGCAGTGGATCTTACACCACTGTCACCACGTTCCAATTCCTGCATCATCAAGCCATAACTGATATAATCCAATCCGCCACCGCCATATTGCTCCGGAATGGTTGGGCCAAAAACTCCCAGTTCGCCCATTTGTTTTACAATTTGCTGTGGAAATTCTGCCCGCTGGGCATAATCTTCAATAATAGGAGAGATTTCTTTTTTCACATAATTGCGAACACTCTCTCTTACTAGTTTATGTTCTTCGGTCAAAAGTTCATCAACATTAAAATAATCCGGACTTTGAAAATTGTCTGTTTTGGCTGCCATCGTTTTTTTATTTTTTTATTAGCCCAACACCATCACTTTTTTCAGCTTCATTGGTGTCGCACTCTTGTACATTAGTTTTTCTATTTGGCAGGTTTTGAAATGCCCGCCTAGTTTTGCCGCAAAGATAAGGGTGGATTGCCTGTATAAAAAGAACAATAGCGTATTTTTAAGACATGAAAATCTTAACCAAAATACGCTTAATCATCTTATTTATATCTACAGCCATTATTCTAAGTGGTGTAACTGCATTTCCGGTACAAACAGAGTTGGAGTGGCTATTAAGGCATCCGGCATTGGTACCAGGCTTTGCAGAAGAGTGGTTGAAAAATGTGTATGCCGCTTTAAAAGAAACCAATCAAAATTATCCAATGCTGGCCTATGGTTTCGATTGGTTAGCTTTTGCACATATTGTTATTGCAATGGCCTTTATTGGGCCTTACAAAGATCCCATAAAAAATGAATGGGTTATTAATTGGGCAATATTGGCTTGCATAGCTGTATTTCCATTGGCATTTATCGCCGGGCCTATCCGGCAAATTCCAATGTTTCACATTATTATTGATTGTGCTTTTGGCTTTTTCGGGCTCATACCTTTATACCTTTGCAAACGATGGATTCAACAACTCAAAAAACAAAAAGCTGGTTAGCACTCGGCGATAGTTATACAATAGGGGAACTAGTGCCCTTGTATGAAAGCTTTCCTTACCAAGCATTACAATTATTACGCAATGCAGGTAAACAATTTTATGCGCCTGAAATTATTGCCAAAACCGGCTGGACAACAGACGAGTTGAATGAACATATTAATAAAGCGCTTTTGCTTCCGTCATATGATATTGTAACCTTGCTTATTGGCGTAAATAACCAATACCGTGGCCGACACTGGTACGAGTATAAAATTGAATTGATGCACTTGTTGCAACGAGCCATTGGCTTTGCAGGTGGAAATAATAAAAATGTATATGTATTAAGTATTCCCGACTGGGGCGTTACTCCTTTTGCCAAAGACAAAGACACTGAACGCATTGCCGTTGAAATAGACAAATATAATGAACAATGCAAAATTGTAACGGATGAATTAAAATGCCATTACATTGATATTACTGCATCGCAAAGAATAGACGGTGGTAACACAGATTTTTTAGCTGCAGATGGGTTGCATCCTAACGGAAAGGAGTATGCGAAATGGGCAAAAAAAATGAGCGATTTAATTGTGGGTTAATTTCTTTTTACTTCATTTTTACGGAAGCGGTCATAAATAATTTTTAATTCAGCATCTTTTAAAGAAGTAGTTTTTTTAAGCACTTCAATAAATGCAGTAACTTCTTCTTCATTAGCCGGGCAGCCAATATTATCGCCCTTTTCTGTAGCAGCTTGCCCTTTATTCCTTATATAACTATCTCCCAACAAAGTACCTTTGGTATCTAAAATGAACCAAAAAGGGATGCCCTGGTTTTTATCGCCATTGTATTTTGTACGAATTGCATCAGCTCCGGGATTCTCAAGTTTTTTGTCTGCTGGATTCTCATCTACCACAAGCTGAACAATTACAAAGTTGTCATCAAAAAATTTTTTTACGGTAGGATCTTCCATAGTAGCGTCCATTTTTTTGCACCACCCACACCAACTGGCTGTAAATTTTACAAATACATTTTTCTTTTCAACGCTGGCTTTTTTTGAAGCGGCTTTTAAAATTTCATCTGCACTGGCAGCAGTTTGCGCTGTAGCTATGTTGATGGTAAAAACAAATAAAAGTAAACTGTAAATTGATTTCATAAAATAAATTTAATTATTGTTATACTACTATTTTGTTAAATAGTTTTTCATCTCTACCTGGTATTGTTCTGCAATGGCTTTTGCTTCAACTGCAAAGTTTTCATCACTACCTGCATAAATAATAGCCCTACTGGCATTTACCAAAATGCCACAATCTTTATTCATGGCATGTTTGCTAATATCTTCTAAGCTACCTCCTTGAAAACCAACACCGGGCACCAAAAAGAAATGATCGGGAAGAATATTTCTTATATTGTCGAACTCGGTTGCTTGTGTAGCACCTACTACGAACATTAAATTATCGGGCGTTCCCCATTGCGCCACTTTATGCAACACTTTTTCATACAGATATGCGCTGCGTAATGGTGCAATTTCTTCTTCCGCAGCATTGCTAATATTTTCTGTAACCAGTTTCAGCATTTCAAAATCTTTCGCTCCTTTATTGCTTGTTAAGCCTAAAACAATAGTCCACTTGTCTTCATATTCTAAAAAAGGACGAATGCTGTCTTCTCCCATATAAGGTGCTACAGTAATGGCATCAAATGGAATGGTTTCAAAAAAAGCTTTGGCATATTGTGATGAAGTGTTGCCAATATCGCCTCGTTTTGCATCTGCAATTTTAAAATGTGTGGAAGGGATGTAAGCCACTGTTTCTTCCATTGCCTGCCAACCTTTTACGCCCATTGCCTCATAAAAAGCAGTATTGATTTTATAACTTACACAATAATCTTTGGTAGCATCAATAATTGCTTTATTGAACGTTAGAATGGCATTGGGGTGGCTTTGCAGATGCTTTGGAATTTTTGTAATATCTGTATCGAGGCCTACGCAGAGGTAAGAATTTTTTTGTTTGATTTGTTCTATTAATATATTTCGGTGCATTGTTTGATTTATATTCGTTCTTTCATTTTGTTGGCTATATAAATATCTCCGGGTGTTGCCCGCTGCTCTAATTGCTTGATGATGGCTACTTGTTCTTCCAACGTCCTGTTTTGGCTGAGTTTAAAAACATTTTGCAAACCGGTTACCTCTATTCTAAATCCTACAATTGCTTTCACCATACTATCAATATACTCCTGCGGAATATTTTCAAAAGAGGCGGGCGTACCTTTACCGATATGTCGATTGGTTACTTCTCTTATTGCAGATATTGTACCTTCTTCATCTAATAAATGAATAATTCCTTTTGCCTGTACACTCATATAGTTTACAGTACTGCCCTGTGCCAGGTCAGCATACCAATTTGCATCAATATATGCATGTGGGCTATAAAATACCACCAGCACATGTTTGTTTTTTTCAAATGCAAGATGGTGATCCGTTTTGCGCATGATATGGCCTGAGAAAAATAGCTGTTCACCTTCTTCAATAATCTCTAAAGGCAATTGTGTTGCAACCGGAAACGCATCACCTATGCCAGTTACCAAAGCAAAACTGTGCTGCTTCATAAAAGCAACTACAATTTCCCTGTCGTGCTCGGTATAGTAGGGCATTTTATACATGGCCTTCGCTTTTCAACTTTGATAAAATTTTATTTTCTACAGCTTCACTATCCCAGATTTCGTTTATATTTTCAATCGCCATTATTTCGTCCATGATGGTCTGTTGTTTATTGCCTCGCTCCAATGCTTCGCTGTATCGAATTTGCGGACTAAAAGTTACCATGCTGTAAGCAGGGATCCATTTGTCGGGATATTTTGCACTAAATCTGCTTTCAATTTTTTTCTGTAGTAAAAATTTTGGATCAGCAACCTTATCCCGCATTTCTACAAAATTGGTTAGCGCAAGGTCTGCAATCGCATCAGCATCTGGCTTCCGTAATTGTTCATATTCGGGCAATATTATATCCCAATCATCATTGTATTTTTCCAGTAGTGCATTTAAAACGGCGCAATCTTCAAAACCTGCATTCATGCCTTGTCCAAAAAAAGGCACAATGGCGTGGGCCGCATCGCCTATTAATGCAAAATCATTGCCTCGTATCCAGGGAAAACATTTTACAGTAACAAGTGATGAAGTTGGGTTGTTAGAAAAATCTTCTATCAATGTTGGCATCAGTTTTACTGCATCAGAAAAATGTTCATTAAAAAATATTTTTACTTTTTCTTTAGTATCCAACGATGCAAAAGAAGGTGCTCCTTCAAAAGGGAAAAATAAGGTGCAGGTAAAGCTCTTATCCATATTTGGCAACGCAATCAACATATAGTTTCCCCTTGGCCAAATATGCAAGGCGTTTTTCTCCATGGCAAAATCATTGTTAGGAGTAGGAGGTATTAACAACTCTTTATACCCGTAATTAATATAATATTGTTGATATTGAAAACGGTCGTACTGTAGTTGATGATTGAGACGAGCTGCAGAATAGGCTCCATCGGCACCAAAAAGCCTTTCAAACTGAACGACCATGTATTGTGGATTACCTTCTTCGTCGAGAGAAGTACTAAAAACTATTTCTTTTTTTTTCCAATCTATGGAATGGCATTTGCAATTAAAATAAATATCTACCCCTTGCTGCTCTGCTAAATCCATCATCATTTTATTTAATTCACCCCGGGAAACCGAATTGATAAACTGCCCTTCTTTACCATATGATTGAAAAGCAGTACTACCATCAGGCTGGTGTAAATGCCTTCCATGCATCGGGATGGATATTTTTTTTATATCATCCATAATGCCTACTTCTTCCAGTGCCTTTATACCTCTATCGCTTAAGGCTAGATTAATGGAACGGCCTGCACTTATTGCTTCAGTTCGCATATCAGGACGGCGTTCATAGATGGTAACCTTATATCCTCTTTTAGAAAGATAGATAGATAACAGGGAACCAACTAATCCGGCACCGATGATAGTTATTTCTTTTTTCATTTTTCGTTGTTCGTTTCTCGTTTTTCGTTTCTCGTTAGTCGTTTGGCTCATTAATTTCAGGGAGCAGTACGACTGAATAATTAACGAGAGACGAGAGACGTTCTTAATATATCACCAAACCTCCACACATCTTCAAAACTATTGTACAAAGCTACAGGCGCAATGCGGATTACATTGGGCTCCCGCCAGTCTGCAATCACAGATTGCTTCTTCAGCTCTTCAAATATTTTTTTTCCATCACGCATCATTAGTAGACTAACCTGACAGCCATGCGCTGCTTCATTTCTGGGCGTAATGATTTGGATGGGTTTATCTGCACAAGCTGCATTTACTTCATCCAGCACATGCCATAAATATTGATTGAGTGCTTTTGATTTTGTAAATACATTATCCCAGCCTGCTTCATCAAAAACATCCAATGCAGCTTTGTGTGCAGCCATGCTCAATACAGGCGCATTGCTCAATTGCCAGCCTTCTGCAGAGGGAATTGGGTTAAAGCCTTGCTCCATTAAAAAGCGATTTTCTTTATCATGTCCCCACCAGCCTGCAAAGCGTGGGATTTCTGTATTAGAAGAATGCCGCTCATTAATAAATACACCGGATACGCCACCGGGTCCACTGTTTAAATATTTATAACTACACCAGCAGGCAAAGTCAACATTCCAATCGTGCAATTGTAATGGAATATTTCCTGCAGCATGTGCCAAATCAAAACCTGCATAAGCACCTACTTTGTGTGCAGCAATTGTAATAGTGGGCATATCAAATAACTGGCCTGTATAATAATTTACACCGCTGAACAAAACCAGGGCAACACTGTCTTTGTTTTTTTCTATGGCCAATAAAATATCTTCTGTGCGGATGGTATGTTCACCTTCTCTTGGCGCAACTTCTATTACAGCGTTTTTATAATCAAAGCCATGATAGCTTACCTGGCTTTCCATTACATATTGATCTGAGGGGAATGCTTTTGCTTCGCAAATAATTTTGTATCGCTGCCTAGTGGGGCGATAAAAACTTACCATGAGTAAGTGCAGGTTTACTGTAAGTTGGTTCATGGCTACCACTTCATGTGGTAATGCTCCCGCTAATTTGCACAGTTGCTCTGTAAAAATTTCATGATATGGCATCCATGGATTGCGTGCATGAAAATGCCCTTCCACACCGTAGTTGGCCCAGTCTTCCAATTCATTCAACACATAATCTTGTGTTTTTTTTGGCTGAAGGCCAAGCGAATTTCCGGTGAAATAAATGGCTTCTTTACCATGCATTAAGGGAATGTAAAATTGATCCCTGAAAGATTTTAATGAGTCCTGGCTATCGAGGAACTGAGCGTAATCTAATGTATTCTTAAATTCGATGGGTAGTCCAACTTTTGTGTCCATATTAATCAATTGTAGCAATTACTTTTAGTTCAATACAAATAGGAGTAGGTAGGCTTTTTACTTCTACTGTTGTTCGACAGGCTTCTACTCCTGCAAAATATTCCCCATAAATTTTATTGTAAATGGGAAAATCTTTTTTCATATTAGTGAGAAAAACGGTTACATCTACCATTTTATCCCAACTACTGCCGCTGGCTTCCAATACTGCTTTAACGTTTGCAAATACAGAATGACATTCTGCTTCGATATCATATTTTACAATGTTTCCTTCGGCATCTAATTCTAAACCAGGGATATTGTTATCGCTGGCTTGCCTACTTCCAATGCCAGATAAAAAAAGAAAATTACCGACTCTTCTTGCGTGAGGATAGGCTCCTAATGGTTTAGCGGCATTATTTGTTTTTATTGTTTCTCGTTTCTCGTTAGGCGTTTCTTGTTTCTCGTTAGGCGTTTCTCGTTTAGCGTTGGATGAGACTCTATTTTGAAACTTTGTTCCGGTTTTTTCAGAGCTATTTAAGTATTTAATAAATGCACCGATTTTTGCGCCGGTTTTGTCTGCTAATTCAGAAAGCTCTTCATATATTTCTTTAGAAATATGATTGCGATTAAAACTTCTTATAAGTTGGGATTGTAGCTCAGACGCAGATGCTCTTGCAATGCTCAAAAACTGGATAAACTCCAATCTGCCGCCACGACCAAATCCTTCTGCAATATTATCAGGTATAGAACCTGATGATTTATTTATTTGATCTCTTAATGCAAAATCTTTAGCTAAAGAAGTTGTTTGCATTATAGAGAAAATCTTTTTTTCTAATTCACTGGATAATTGCCAAACTTCCAAATCTGTGAATTTCCTTATTGTACTCATAATCTACAAAATAAATAATAGATTTTAACTATTGAAGACCTAACGAAAAACGAATCAACGCTAAACAAGAAACTATAAACGATTCTTAAAATTCAATACAAACATTTTTCGCTTCTGTAAAAAATCTCAAGGCTTCCCATCCACCTTCTCTTCCCACACCACTGTTTTTTACACCACCAAAGGGAGTACGCAAATCTCTCAGCAGCCAACAATTCACCCACACAATGCCACTTTCTAATTTTGCTGCTATGATATTAGCTTTTGAAATATCCTGTGTCCATACAGTTGCTGCCAAGCCATATTCTGTGGCATTGGCTAATTCTAAAGCTTCTTCAATTGTATTAAAAGGCTGCAACGAAACCACCGGGCCAAAAATTTCTGCCATATTGGTTTGGCATTGTGGCCCCAAGCCTTCTATAATGGTAGGTTCAATGAAATATCCATTGGCACAGCGGCCGGTTGGTTTTATGGCATTGCCTCCTAATAATATTTTGCCGCCTTCCTGTTTGGCAGTTTCAATGCAATTCAAAATTTTGTCAAAATGAATTTTGCTTACAATAGCACCTTGTTTATTATCTTCTAAAGGGTCGCCAACTGTTAATTGTTTTGCTCGATCTACAAATTCATTTTTAAATTTTTCATACACAGTTGCTTCAATCAATATTCTGCTGCCGCATAAACAAATTTGACCCTGGTTTGCAAAAGAAGACTGCAAGGTCGTATTCATCATTTTATCCCAATTGCAATCTGCAAAAATGATGTTAGGGTTTTTTCCGCCAAGCTCAAGCGATATTTTTTTAAACATGGGTGCGGCGATGGATGCAATTCTTTCTCCCGCTCTTGTGCTGCCGGTAAAAGAAATGGCTTTAATTTTTGGATGCTTTACAATGGCTTCGCCACAGCTCGGCCCAGTGCCATGTATAATATTCAATACACCATCCGGCAAACCTGCTTCCTTGCATATTTTGCCTAACAGAAATGCTGTTACTGGTGTTACTTCCGATGGCTTTGCAATTACACAATTGCCTGCCGCCAGTGCCGGAGCAATTTTCCAAGTGAATAAATATAAAGGTAGATTCCAAGGGGAAATGCAACCGACAACACCTATTGGTTGGCGAAGCGTATAATTAATGGCTTTGTCTTCCATGGCATAGCTTTCGGCGGCAAAATGCATGAGCCCTGTTGCAAAAAAACGGAAGTTGGCGGCAGCCCTATATATATCTACTTTTTTACTCAACCATAATGGCTTGCCATTATCATTGGTTTCTGCCAGTGCCAGGGCATCTTTATTTTCCTCTATGAGATCAGCAATTTTATTGAGTATTTTAAAACGGGTTTCTGCAGGAGTTACTGACCAGCTTTTAAAAGCTTTTTCTGCAAAACCCACGGCCAACTCTATATCTTTTTCGTTGCTGTTAGGAATGTTGCCGTACACTTCTCCGGTGGCGGGATTGATATTGTCGATAAACTGGCCGCTTAGCGGACCTATAAAGTTGCCTCCAATAAAATTTTCGAGGTGAAATGGCAGCGTTGCTTGCATGGCGCAAAGGTATGAAAAGTTCAAAATCATAGCTTTTGTATAACAGTTCTATAGTGATAAAAGTATGCCCATTTTTTTGTTTGATGAAGGAGGTAGAGAAAGTACAAGAGAGTGACACAACAATGTTGCCCATAGGTATGCCGCTGGTTGCATAAAAAAAATTAACTTACATCTCTAAAATCGATTGATATGGCTGTAATTGCTCCTTTTAATTTAAAAAAATGGATTGACGACAACAGGGATTTACTAAAACCGCCTGTGGGTAATAAGTGCATATATACTGAGGCTGAAAATTTTATTGTGATGATAGTGGGTGGCCCCAATGCAAGAAAGGACTACCACTACAATGAAAGTGAAGAATTGTATTACCAAATTGAAGGGGATATAACCGTTAAAATTATTGACGAAGGCAAGCCGAAAGATATTAATATAAAAGAGGGCGATATGTTTTTATTGCCACCAAAAACGCCGCACTCACCACAGCGTGGGCCCAATACCGTAGGGTTGGTGATTGAAAAGGTACGGGAAGAAGAAAAGGATGGTTTTTTATGGTACTGCGAAAACTGTGGCAACAAATTGTATGAAGAGTACGAAGTGATTAATGATATTGTAACGCAACTGCCTCCGATTATGAACAATTTTTATGCAGATGAGCATAAAAGAACTTGCGAGAAGTGTGGCTCGGTGATGGGATTGCCAATAAAAAAAGGATAAAAATGTTTCTCGTTTCTGGTTTATTCGTTTATCGTTTGCTTCTAACCTGGATTGTATGTATTTTATAAGAAAAGCCAACGATTTAGCAGAATGGGTAACGGAAAACAGTAAACGAGAAACCAGAAACGAAATTCAATGAAAATAGACATACACACCCACATCATGCCCGATAAAATGCCCAACTGGGTGCAAAAATTTGGCTATGGTGAATTTATACATTTAGAGCATCGCAATTGCAAGGCCTGTATGATGAAAGGCGATAAGCTGTTTAGGGAAGTGGAACCCAACTGCTTTGATGTGGATTTACGGATAAAAGACATGGACGAAACGGATGTAACAATTCAGGTACTTTCTACCATTCCCGTTTTATTTAATTATTGGGCGAAGCCGAAGGATGGATTGGAAACTTCAAGATTCTTTAATGATCATATGGCAGATTCGGTAGTAAAAGACCCCGATCATTTTATTGCGATTGGTACAGTGCCGATGCAGGATATAGATTTGGCGATACAGGAAATGGAGCGTTGTGTTTCTGAATTAAAAATGCCTGGTTTGGAAATAGGCAGCAATATCAACGGCACCAACTTAGGCGATCCGCAGTTTTTTCCATTTTACAAAAGAGCAGAAGAATTAGGTTGTTCTTTGTTTATACATCCCTGGGAAATGATGGGAGAGGCGCAGATACAAAAATACTGGCTGCCCTGGCTGGTGGGAATGCCGGCAGAAACATCCAGGGCCATCTGCTCTATGATTTTTGGCGGCGTGATGGAAAAATTTCCAAAATTAAAACTGGCTTTTGCACATGGAGGGGGCTCTTTTCCTTTGACCATTGGAAGAATAGAACATGGATTCAATGTACGTCCTGACCTGGTGGCGATTGACAATGCAATTAATCCAAGAGATTATATCGGTAAATTTTGGATAGATAGTTTAGTGCATGATGAAAAAGCCATGCAGTTCATTATTGATGTAATGGGAGAAGATAAGATCTGTATGGGAAGCGATTACCCGTTTCCGTTAGGGGAACATCATCCTGGTAAATTGATTGACGAAATGAATTTTGATAGTAACTTAAAAAACAAATTGCTTTACGCCAATGCTCAAAACTGGCTACAATAATAAATAAACTGCTTACTATTGCATGAAACCCTTACCGATTATTATTTCCATTCTTCTATTAATATTTGCGCTTGCCCGATGGGTTGATAGGTGCAACAAAAGAGAAAAAAGAAACAAAGGGCTTGAGTTTAGAGAATGGGTAACAAAAATTGACCAGAAAAGTGATTCTGTAATGGCTTATCGTTTTTATGCAACCGATACGATAGCATGGATGGTTGACCATCGCAAGAGCATGGAAAAAACACTGGATTCAGCCATTCAAATTTATAAGGATAGATACACACAAGATGAACAACGGCATAAAATTTACCTAAAGATTTTGTACGAGTACAAAAAACTTTCCTATTTATATTCTGACTGGATTAAGAGTTGCCGTATCAACGAAAATCCATTAAAACAAGAGAAGGATTATAAGCCGTTGAGTTTACAGGAATTTCAAAGAAAGCAAAGAGAGATTTTATTTGGAATGAGTAAGTATAATATAGAGTTGATGATGATTGATTAATAAAATACACCGAAAGTGAGGAAGAAAATAAAAGCTACTTTGAATCTGACACTATCCGTATTTCGTTAAATTTTTGTTACTCCACAATATTACTGCCGTTATTTACTTTCTATTGTTATACTTTCACTTTCTAACTTAAAACACACAATTAACTAAGGACATAACTCTACATTTTATTTTTTGTTTCACCACTTTAAAATAAATGTCCTATGTGTGTTAAAAAGATTTGCCCTGTTGCAATTATCAGTTTCGTATTATTTCAGCCTGGTTCTGTAACCGCCCAAAATTATAAGTATGAATTGGGGCTGAATTTGGGAGCATATTTGTACCAGGGCGATCTTTCACCACAGCGGTTAGGCTCTTTTAAAACTATTCGTCCGGGTATCGGTATCAGTTTTGGGAAGCCATTGAGCAATACATTTTCTGTAAGAGGAATTTTCAATCTTGCATCTTTAAAAGGCGATGAAGCAAAATACAATTCGCCTGAATACCGCCAGTACAGGGCTTTTGCGTTTAAAACTTCAGTAAAAGAGATGGGCCTGCATTTGCAATATAATATCATGGGCAACCGGGAATACTGGCCAACAGTAGAGCCATATATTTTTGCTGGTGTTACCGCTGCTTTCTTAAATACAAAAAAAGATTTCAGCAATTTTGATGCAACTTATTTTGGTGAAGTAAGGGCAGCCGAAATTCAAACATTGCTTGCAGAAGATAATTTGGAACGAAATAGAAGGACAGTTTTGAATTTACCTGTTGGGGTAGGGTTGCGTTTCAATATCAATAGCAATTGGGCAATTACTACAGAATCAAATTTCCGGCTTGGCGGCAGCGATTATATTGATGGTTATAGCCTGAGTGTAAATGCTGCTAAAAAAGATCATTTTTTTAGCCAGAATGTTGGAGTGGCTTACCGGATAGGAAGCGGAAGAAAAGGGAAGCTGGGTTGCCCTTCCGTAAACTAAAACCTTATTTCATTCAAATCAGGATAATCGGTAATAATTCCATCCACACCCATTTTTTTCAATTTGTCAAATGTTGCTTTGTCATTCACTGTCCAGGGAATAATCTGTATATTTTTTTCATGACATTCTTTGACAAGATTATCAGTTACCAGTTCATAAGCAGGGCTGTGAATGGTTGGGGTAAAACCAAGATCATCTAACTGTTTCCTAAAACTTCGTTTATCATTGGCTTCCACCAACATAGCCGTTTTTATTGTTGGGTAATGTTTATGCAAATACTGCAATGTTCTAAAGTCAAACGACTGAATAATTACCTGCTTTTCAAGATCATATTCTTTTATAACTGCCATCAGCAGTTCTACAAATTCTTTTGGTTCCGGGTGATAAATATTATCCGATGCAGGTTGGCTTTTTGTTTCAATATTAAAAAATGGATAAGACCTTTTTGCCTCCTTCATGTAGTCTTTTATTGCATCAAAAACGTCTGACAAAAGCGGTTTTACTGCTGCTGTTTTTTCTTGCTTAGGAAAGCGGGGGTGTGGCTTTAGTCCAACATCATATTTCACTACATCTGCGTAATCCATTTTATAAATATTAAGACCCTTTTCCTCATCAGGCTTTACAAAACTGCCGCCAGGTTTGGTCGTAATTTCTGTATTAAAAAAAGGCTCATGCGACAGAATTACTTTTTTATCTCTTGTAATTACAACATCCATTTCAAGCGTTTTTACGCCATATGCCAATCCATTCTTCATGGCGGCAACGGTATTCTCCGGCATAAGGCCACGGCCTCCTCTATGAGCCTGAACATCTAAAATTCCTTTAGGCATTGATGTGTTTTTTGTTGATTTGTTTTGAGAATTGCAAGCCATCATCAAAACACAAACAGATAAAATGGAAAATATTTTCATACACTAAATTAAGTTTTTGTTCTGCTAAAAATTTATTCATCCTTGCATTTGGAGTAATTATTTATTTACAATTATCAAACCATAAAAAACGCTAAGAAAAATTCTTAGCGTTAAGTGTCTTTACTGTTAATGTTTTATTCTAAAATCTCCTGAATTTTTGTTGCAGGCAAATTGGCATTCCTCATTGCAATGCTTCGTACAGCCTGTCCGGCAAATTCTTCAAAAGCTTTGCGGCTTATTTTATCATCGCTCAACATTGCCGGTACGCCCTTATCCCCGCCTTCTCGTATGCTTTGTACAATAGGAATTTGTCCAAGCAGTGCAATATCAAATTCATCTGCAAGGTGCTTACCACCATCTTTTCCAAAAATGTAATATTTGTTTTCTGGAAGTTCAGCTGGAGTAAAATAGCTCATGTTTTCTACCAAACCAATTACAGGCACTTTTAGCTGTGCCTGACCAAACATTGCCACCCCTTTTTTAGCATCTGCCAATGCAACCAGTTGCGGCGTAGTTACCACAATTACTCCAGTAACCGGTACATTTTGTACAATCGTTAAATGAATATCTCCCGTTCCTGGCGGCATATCTATAATTAAATAATCCAGTTCGCCCCAATCCACATCGCTTACAAACTGGCGGATGGCACTGCTTACCATTGGCCCACGCCAAACCACAGCCTGCTTTTCATCAATAAGCAAACCAATACTCATCACTTTAATGCCATATTTTTCTATCGGTACAATTTTACCTTTACCGCTACCGTCATCTGTCATCAACGGTCTTTCGCCCCGAATACCAAACATGATATGCTGGCTGGGCCCATAAATATCGGCATCCATCAAACCCACTTTTGCACCACCTTCTGCCAGTGCCAAAGCCAGATTTGCACTCACTGTACTTTTGCCTACACCACCTTTGCCACTCACCACAGCTATAATATTTTTTACGCCAGCCAGTGTTTGGCTGCCTTCTAATCTTTTGCTGGTAGTGTTGCTCGTAAAGTTTACTGTAACTTCTGCATCTTTATTCACTAACAATTTAATAGCATTTTCACTTGCCATCTTCATCATATCTTTCATTGGGCAGGCAGGTGTGGTAAGTATAATTGTAAATGATACTTTATTATCATTTATTACAATATCTTTTATCATATTGAGCGTTACTAGGTCTTTGCCAAGATCCGGTTCCTCCACATTGCTCAACGCTTTTAGTATGTCTTCTTTTGTCATCCGTTCAATTATTTGTTAAATAAGCTTAACTGTTTGCAAAATTAAACATTGATGGGCTTACTTTGTTTATCATTTACGGAATGTTGGTTATTTTTGAATCGGCATTTTATCATTACTAAACATCGTTGTGTCACTCTCTTGTACATTTTGTTCAATGGGCAGCACGCAGCAGATAAAAAATTTAATCACTCGACAGAGTGAGTGGCATGAAAAAAACTCTATTATACAGCTTTATTTTTTTATTTGTTATTCCCGTTGCTGCAAAGGCCCAGTTTGAAACTTTTAAAGATTCTGTTGTACAACTATATGGGGTTGTAATGACCGCCGATAGCCTGCAAGGGTTGCCTGCCGTGAGTGTAGTTATAAAAGACCAAAACAGAGGCACTATTACCAACGACAAAGGTGTGTTTAGCATAGTTGTTCTTAAAGGCGACAAAGTTGAATTTACTAGTGTGGGTTACAAGCCTGTATTAGTTACTATTCCCACCAATTTGGAAGGAAACCAGCATAGCATGATACAGTTAATGGTACAGGACACTGTTTATCTTCCGGCTACCGTAATAAGGCCAAGGCCAACCAAAGAGCAGTTTGAAAGGGATTTTGTAAACACTAAAGTGCCAGATGACGAAATAACCATAGCTAGGCAAAATAACGATTATGCAACCCGGAAAGCATTGATGGCAAGCTTGCCTACAGATGGCCGTGAAGCCAGCAAGCAATATATGCAGCAGTATAGCAAAAAGCTTACTTACTCTGGGCAGGTAGCGCCGCAAAATATTTTCAACCCTTTTGCCTGGAATGAATTTATTAAAGCGTGGAAGCGAGGTGATTTTAGGAAAAAGAATTAACCTTAAGCCACATCTATTCTTAAACAATTTATTTCATTTACTTTGCAACAGCTTATGCAAAGTATTTACCAGCTAAACAATCAGCCGATATTTTTATTAGGTTTTATGGGATCGGGTAAAACCCATTGGGGACAGCAATGGGCGCAGTATCTCAATATACCTTTTGTCGATTTAGATCAGCTTATAGAGGCTGATGAAAAAATGACGATCGCTAATATTTTCGAAAAAAAAGGCGAAGAATATTTTAGAAAAAAAGAATCCGAAATATTAAAGGCATTGGGGAAAAATGCGACATTGGTTTCTTGCGGTGGAGGAACTCCCTGTTTTTTTGATAATATTAATTGGATGAATGACAATGGGCTAACCATTTTCTTAGAAGCATCGCCTCGTTTTTTGTTGAATAATATATTAAGAGAGCCCAATGTAAGGCCGCTTACAAAAAGTATGAATCAAGCAGAATTGCTTTTTTTTATTGAAACAAAACTGCAACAACGCAGTTCGTTTTATACTCAGGCAAAAATTATTTTGCCAGCCGAGCAGGTTAATAAAAGTAGTTTGGATAAATTAATAACAATAAATGCATAAAAATTTTTTAAACATAGCGGCTATCTTAGGATTATTAGCCGTAGCATTGGGCGCATTTGCAGCACATGGATTAAAAAGCTATGTAAGCGCACAGGCAGTTGCAACTTTTGAAACAGGAGTACGCTACCAGTTTTACCATGTATTTGCCTTAATAGCAGTTGCAATTTTGTATAAAGAATTTCCATCCATAAAAATTGCCGGATGGCTGTTTATTGTTGGTATTATTTTTTTTAGTGGGTCGCTTTATGCATTAACAATTGTGCAAGCAATGGTATTGTCAGGCTTTAAATGGCTTGGCCCTATTACTCCCATTGGCGGGTTGTTTTTTATAGCAGGTTGGTTATTCCTTTTTATTGGAGTTGCTAAAAAATAAGCTATCCTATTTTGCGAATAAGTGTAATAAGCGTTCCATTCTTATTTTCAATTGAAAAAAATACACCTATAGCCTGCATCCTTTTTTTCATGTTGGTAAGGCCATTGCTATATGGACGCAAATTATTGAAGTCAATACCTTTTCCGTTATCATGAATATGTAAACGCAATGTATCTTGATTGTACTGCAATTCAATATTCACTTTAGTTGCGTCTGAATGTTTCACCACATTTTGAAGTGCTTCTTTAATAGTTAAAAAAACATTTCTTCTTATTACTCCCGGCACTTGCAAATTTGGGATATTGTCAGGTATTAAAATATTCTGTTCAATACCGGTATTTTCAAGATATTCTTTGCTATAGCTTCTTATATACCCAATCATATTTGCAAGGCTATCATTTTCACTGCTCATACTCCATATAATCGCATTCATCTTATTAATCAACTCATTGGAAGACGATGATATTTTCTCAATTTCGGGAGTTACATTATTGCCCATCTTTGCCTTGGCAAGCTCACTAAAAAGACGAATCGAGGTCATTCCGGCACCTAGCTCGTCATGCATATCGGCACTTATTCTGTTTCGTTCTTCCTGCTGGGCTTTGTATATAGAAAGATTGTGTTCAAATCGTTGTTTTTGTGCTTCGATTTTTAAAGCTTCCTGCTTTTGTATGTTAACTATAAGCTCCTGACGATTTTTATAAAACAAACCAATTAGAAAAAAAAGTACAGAAATAATTACACCAATTTGAAAATAGAAAAATGGTGAAGTCAGAATACTATCTGCCTTATCATTAATAACGCCCAGGACTAAGGATATAATATAGAAAAAGAGTTGTATAGCCACCCCTAAAGCTAGATAATTTGTGAGTTTATTCTTTTGAAAAAAAGCAAGAAAAATGTAAAAAATACCGGCAACTAACACAATTGTTTTAATGAAAATTTCAAGTAAAATTTGAGCAGTAAAAAAATCGGTAAAAAAATATAAAGTACCGTGAATAATTAGGAGTAAAATAATTATTGCAATTTCAATCTTAAAGAATTTGTCAAGCCTGCGACTTTTTTTCTCAGTCTCTAGAAAATACCTGGTAAACTGTATATAAAAAATAATACTTACCATTAAAAGAAACATATCAAAATAACTAATAAAAAAACCTTTAAACCATTCTGGCTTAAAAGCAAGAAAGCTTGTAAAAAATATCAGCAAAAACATACAAAATGAATAAGCTGAGTTGTATAGAAATTCTATTTTTTTAGTAATAGCAAAATTTAATAGTGTAACAATAATCATCATCAGCAACATGCCGCTCAAAAGAATTCCAATTGTTCTCTTGGGTGTGACATTGTTGAACATTTTGTTTTTAAAAGAAATAAGATGAGAGGGATGTATGAGAGTTGGCTCAATATTATTACCATTAGTTTTAAAAAACCGAAATTCTAAAATATACAAATTATTAGTATTGGGAGCAATAATTAGTTCGATAAAGCCTGACTTAACCCCATTGCTGCGGAGTTTTTTCATTTCTTGTGCTTCGGTACTATACAGGTTAAATTGCCTCATTAATTTCCCCGGATACAGAAAATAAGTTCTTGCTGTATCCGAATTGTTAATAAGTGAAAAGCGGAGGTAAAAACTATATTTTATGAATCGCTGAGGGATATATTTTTCCTCAAACTGCGAAAACGGCACAAACTGCTGCTGTAAAATATTAGCGGGAGTTGCAATGTTCAAACTGTCAATATATAAGCCAATGGTATTACCCATTTTGGCAATATTTTGAACAGAATCAGTGTTTATTGTAAATGGCGTGCTTTGTACCTGCGCCAGGCAGGTAATAAAAAAAATGGAGAATACCTGTGTGAAAATTAATCTTTTCAAATAAGCTGCTTTATATCAAACCTACATAAATTCGTTGAAATAATAAGCCTGTAGGCCACAAGCCGTTTTAAATCACAGGTATGTTTAGTTATCTTTGTTGTAACAATATGGCCAATAAAATAAAATCAACCAAACCCAATACAAAAGCGGCTGAAGTACTTAAACCTGAAAAAGAAGAAACAGTAGAAGTGAAACAACTGCTTAAGGATGAGCGTACACATAAAATTGCAGGTAGTATTTTTCTATTGTTAGCACTACTCTTTTTTGTGGCGTTTACTTCTTATTTATTTACCTGGGATGAAGATCAGGATAAGGTATTTAAAGATGGTTATAAACTATTACTTGGCACCGATACTAAAGTGGCTAATCTTATGGGCACTTTTGGGGCCTTTATCTCTCACTTTTTCATATATAAGGGATTTGGAATAGCGTCATATCTTATTTGCAGTTTCTTTTTTGTAATAGGTGTAAACTTGTTTTTTGGAAAAAAAATATTTTCTATTTCAAAAAATATTAAATACCTCATTGTAGGGCTTCCTCTTATCAGCATTACTGCATCTGTTTTGCTAGGTAAACAAGATTTTGCGTGGGGTGGAGCTGTTGGCGATATGAGTAAAGAATACCTATACAGAACCATAGGTAAAATAGGTAGTATTGCTTTATTATGCGTTGCTTTTTTGGCATACATCATATGGAGGTTTAATCCAAGCTTTAACTTACCCGAAAAGAAGTTGCAACCAAATGCAGCTATTGATGAAAATAATGCAATAGAAGAAACACCGGAAGAGAAAGGAAAAAATGCCAAAGCAAAACATACCTCTTTTGGAGAAGATAATGAGGACGAATTTGATAATGAAGACTTAGATGGTTTATCGTCAAATACCTTAAAAGGTAATGCAGGCATCTTAAACGTCCCGGATCAATCGCCCATATTTAACCATGACCTTAATATTGTTGAAAAAGAGATCACTTCGCAAGAAGCGATTCCGCCACCAGTAGCTAAAGATCCTCTTATTACTACTATTGCTAATGGTAATATGCAACAAGGCATTAATTCAAATGTTGGAGAAACCAAATCTGCTGTTAAGAATCAAAGTTCATCTTCATCGGGTCTCGAATTAGAAATAAAAGCATCTGATTCTTCTGACGAAGCAAATGATGAGCAGATTAAAACAGCCGAAAAGGTTCAACAGCTAAAGCCATACGATCCGATACTGGATTTAAGAGATTATAAATACCCTTCGCTGGATTTGCTTGAAAACCATGGTAGCGAAAAAATTGTTCAGGATCCAGAGGAATTGGTAGCTAATAAAAATCAAATTATTAATACATTAGGCAACTATGATATTCAAATACAAAAAATATCAGCCACAGTAGGCCCTACTGTAACCTTGTACGAAATTATTCCTGCCGCAGGTGTTCGTATCAGCCGTATTAAAAACCTGGAAGATGATATAGCTCTTAGCCTTGCTGCCCTAGGCATACGCATTATTGCTCCTATTCCGGGTAAGGGAACAATTGGTATTGAAGTGCCTAATACAAAGAAAACTGTAGTAAGCATGAAAACCTTGCTCAGTTCCGATAAATTCCAAAAAAATTCATTCTCTCTTCCTATTGCTATTGGAAAAAAAATTGACAATGAAAACTTTATTGTTGACCTGGCAAGTATGCCACACCTTTTGATGGCCGGAGCTACAGGGCAAGGTAAATCTGTGGGGTTAAATGCAATACTGGTTTCATTGCTGTACAAAAAGCACCCTTCTCAATTAAAATTTGTACTGGTAGATCCCAAAAAAGTTGAGCTTAGTATTTATAAAAAAATAGAAAAACATTTTTTAGCCAAATTACCCGGCGAAGAAGACGCAATTATTACCGATACAAAAAAAGTGGTATCTACCCTTAACGCACTTTGCATTGAAATGGACAACCGCTATGATTTATTAAAAGAAGCTGGGTGCAGAAATATAAGGGAGTATAATGAAAAATTTGTTTCTCGTAAACTCAGCCCCGAAAAAGGACACCAATACCTTCCATTTATTGTTTTGGTGGTTGATGAATTTGCAGACCTGATAATGACAGCAGGTAAGGAAGTTGAAATGCCCATCACACGTTTAGCCCAATTGGCAAGGGCAATTGGTATTCACCTGATAATTGCTACACAAAGGCCGTCGGTGAATATTATTACTGGTACTATTAAGGCCAACTTTCCGGCACGTATTGCATTTAAAGTGAGTAGTAAAATTGACAGTCGTACTATTTTGGATACAGGTGGAGCAGAGCAATTAATAGGTAAGGGTGATATGCTTATTAGCTATAATGGCGAAGTGGTTCGCTTGCAATGCGCTTTTGTAGATACTCCTGAAGTAGATAAGGTAAATGATTCTATAGGAGACCAACGGGGATATACCGAAGCATTTTTGCTTCCTGAATATATAGATGAAAAAGAAATGGAGGGAAGAGATTTTGATGCTTCTGATAAAGATGCATTATTTGAAGATGCTGCCCGGTTGATTGTTGCTAGCCAAAGCGGCAGCACTTCATTAATACAGCGGCGTATGAAGTTGGGTTATAACAGGGCCGGAAGGCTGATGGACCAATTAGAGGCCGCTGGTATTGTAGGGCCAAATCAAGGTAGTAAAACAAGGGATGTATTGATAAAAACAGATGCAGATTTGCAAGAGTTTTTGAATAATATGATATAAAGCTTTGAGCTGCTAGCCATTAGCTTTGAGCCTGCACTCTTTAAATTGTTATATATTTTTCTCCGGTAAAAAAGCACTTAATTCGTGTAATAAAGATGAATAAGTTTTTAATAACAGGATTAGGGAACATTGGTAACGAATACGCCAATACAAGGCACAATATAGGGTTTGATGTGGTGAATGCATTTGCCGGCAAACATGGTGGCTTATTTCAGGTAGATAGACTTGCTTATCGTGCAGAAGCAAAGTGGAAAGGAAAAACCTTTATTTGTATTTGCCCGACTACTTTTATGAACTTAAGTGGCAAAGCAGTAAAATATTGGCTAGATAAAGAAAAAATACCAATTGAGAACAGTCTTACCATTTTAGATGATCTGGCACTTCCGCTTGATAAACTTCGTTTACGCTCTGCCGGAAGTAATGCTGGCCATAATGGTTTAAGAGATATTGAAGCGGTTTTAGGAACAGTAAACTACCCTCGGTTGCGTTTTGGTATTGGCAATAATTTCCCAAAAGGGATGCAGGCCGAGTTTGTGTTGGGAAAATGGCGGCCCGATGAAATACCAATGGTAAAATTGAAAATTGAAAGATGTATTGACATTATAGAAAATTTTGCGGCCATAGGCATAGATAAAACTATGACTATGGCAAACAGTATATCTCTAAAACAATAAGAATATGAGAGTTGTAGCATTTTTTTAATGCGTTTTTCTTATTTTCGTTTTCAGAAGAAGAATATACCCAACAATAAACCACGTAGCAATGAAGATTATTTGTATCGGTCGAAATTATGCGGAGCATGCAAAGGAGTTAGGAAACGACCTCCCCGATGAACCTGTGGTATTTATGAAACCCAAAAGTGCATTGTTACAAGCGCATACACCGTTTTACTACCCAGAATTTACCAATGAACTGCACTACGAATGTGAACTGGTGCTAAGAGTTTGCAAAAACGGAAAATATATTCAGGAGCGCCATGCCTCTAATTACTATAATGGCATTACTGTAGGTATTGACTTTACGGCAAGAGATATTCAAGATGAAGCAAAAAAGAACGGCCTTCCCTGGGAAAAAGCTAAAGCCTTTGATAATTCTGCGGCCGTAGGAAAATTCATTGATTTAACACCTGAAATAAAGAAAAATAATATCAATTTCAGTTTATTAAAAAATGCTGAATTGGTTCAAAAGGGCAATTCAAAGGATATGATATTTAGTTTTGATGCCATTGTAGCACATATTTCTAACTATTTTTCATTAAATATAGGCGATCTTATTTTTACAGGCACCCCGGCCGGAGTAGGAGAGTGTGTGGTAGGCGATGAATTGGAAGCTTTGCTGGAAGATCAAATGTTATTGAAATTTGAGGTTAAGTAATTTCTTTATTCTCCTTCATAAAAATCAATAAGGCTTCCAAAATAAACTTCGTTCCAACCTTCTACAATATCATTAAATGCTTCATTAGGAATATTAGAATGGCGTAGCTCTACAGAAGTTCCTTGTTTGTGTGGGTGCAATTTTATTATAACTATCGATGGGATTTCTTGTTCACCAAAATACCATTCTTGTTCAATCTTTTTGCCCGGATCGAAAGAAAGATTTTTACCCACAATACTATTATCCCACAAAGAGAATTCAGAGTCTGGCTTTGTACTCATCACAGCATGTTCGCCACTCCAAAGTTGTATAGTAGCCGGGTTGGTTAATGCTGCATATACTTCTTCTGGCTGAGCATTTAGTATATAGTATTGTTTGTAATCTTTCATATAGCTAAATTAGTATGAAGTATTAACATTTTTAAACTTCATAAAAAATGTACATTTGAAAGGCAATTCTATCATTGCAGGCAATTTAAAAATAACCACCAATGAAAAATATTTTTTTTATTACATTCAGTTTTTTTCTCCTCTCATTTTTTACAACTTCGGCTCAATATAAATCATATAAAATAAGTGTGAAAGGCGATACCATTAATGCAACAAATGCAGCCGGAAAAAAAGTAGGCAAATGGGTGAACCGGATAGAAGAATTGCGTGGCGAACCAGGGTATGAGGAGGAAGGCGAATATAAAGATGGTGCAAAAAATGGAACCTGGAGAATGTACACATTAGAAGGCGATTTATTGGGTGTAGAAAATTATAAAAATGGTGGCAAGGATGGTATGCAGCAGTACTTTACTTATTTAGGCGATTTAGTAAGAGAAGAAAGTTGGAGGGGTTACGACCCCGAACATCCTTATGATACAATTCCCGTTTATGGTACCGGTAACAACGAAATTGTGGATATGAAGATTGTGAAAGCCGAGCAATATAGTGTAAAACATGGTATGTGGAGATATTATGAACCGGGTACAGGAAGATTAATGAAGGAGGAAGAATATGACAGAAATGTGGCAGTGAAGCCTAAGGCTAAACAAGACGTAGCCACTGCCGCCGATCCGGCCAAAAAGAAAGAAGTGAAAAAAACTGCAGAAATGCTTGAATGGGAAAAAAAGAACCGGGGCAAAAAGAATGCAATTAGAGATGGGCGAACAGGTTTGTAAAGCCTTTTCTTATTCCCCAAAAAATCTTCTGAAAAAAAGCATTTGAAAAGGCAGGGCATTTTCCCAATAATACCAATTATGGCCGCCTGCTCTTTCTATATAATCATGTTTTACTTTTTGATCTACAAGTTTTTTGTGTAGTAATCGATTGTGTTCTATAAAAGCGTCTTCTACACCACAGTCAATTATTAAGCTTATTTTTTTGGCGCTAATACTATCAAGCAACTCCAAAGCTGAGTGATTTTTCCAACTAAAATGGGTAGTATTTGTATCTCCGGCAATAATAGATGCGTTGTATTTTGTCTTTAAGGCTATCATATCCACTGCTCCACTCATGCTGCCAGCAGCACCAAATATTTCAGGATGTTTTACAGCTAATGTAAGGCTTCCATGGCCACCCATACTGAGGCCGGTAATGGCTCTTTTTGAACTGTTAGCAAAGGTTGAATATTTTTTATCAATGAATTCAACCAGCTCTTTGCTGATAAAATTTTCGTATTGATTTTTTGTACTACCAGGTTGGTTTACATACCAACTGTTTTCTCCATCCGGGCAAACAACAATCATATTATAATCACTTGCATATTTTTTTACCAACGGTACTTTTACTATCCAATTGCTGTAGTTGCCTGTATAACCATGCAGCAAATACAAAACAGGGTATTTCTGTTGTGCATTGTAGGAGGCTGGTGTTATTACAACTGCTTTGGTATTTTTTTGCAATGCATTACTATAAAAGCTAATCGTATCTACGGGTACTATTTGTGCATTTGCTGAATCTAATAATACCAAACAAAAAAATAAAGTATAAAATGATTTCATTGATTGTAATAAGGTTATATAATTACAGCCGTTCCGGTAGCTACTACCATTAACATGCTGCCATTGTTGCCTACAGTTTCAAAATCGAGATCGATGCCTACAACGGCATTAGCACCAACATTCATTGCTTTTTGTTCTAATTCGGCTAATGCGCTTTGCCTGGCTTCTTCTATTACTCTTTCGTAGGTACCACTTCGCCCACCTACAATATCTCTTATGCCTGCAAACAGGTCCTTAAAAATATTAGCACCAATAATGGTTTCGGCGGTTATAACGCCAATGTATTTTTTTATGGCTTGGCCCTCAATGGTGGGCGTTGTAGTCAATAACATATTGTTTGATTAAGAAAAGGGAAAGTACAAATTTTTTAATAAAAAAGCCTTGCGCAAATGCAGCAAGGCTTTAAATATTGTTGAGCCGTTTTTACTAATTTATTACTGTAAGTTTTTTTACAGTAGCAGTACCAGTAGCTTTATTAATTACTTTAATTAGATACACGCCACTTTTTAGTCCATTAAGATCAACAGAGTTCCTATTGTTCATGGAATATGTTTTGAGAAGATTTCCTGTAACACCTAAAAGTTGTACATCTGTAGGGGAAGAAATATCCGAAATAGTTACTTTAGCATCTCCCCGGCTTGGGTTAGGGAAAATTGTAAAATCCTGTGTGTCCGATGCAGTTCCTTTTACAGTTTTTGTTTCGCTATAACCAGTTTTGTAATCAAAATCAACAATTTTAAGACGGTATTGCGAAAAGCCCTTTTCACTATTTTGATCAACAAAGAAATAGCTACTGCCATTTGCAGCATTTTTGGATGGCACTGTGGCTATATCAACAAAGTTGCTGCCAATTTTCTTTTGAATAACAAATTCTTTTGAATTTATTTCAGTCTCCGTTTGCCAGTTTAATTGTACCGTATTGCCAATTCTTTGAGTAAAAAAGGATGCCATCTTTACGGGTAAAGGGCCGCCACCTGGAGGCAATGTTTGTGATGGGCCACAGGCAGCAGAGCCGCAGTTTCCGGTATGTGGAACAAAGGTGGCTTTTAAGGTATTTATTCCACCATTACAAATAAGGCCGCTATAAACTTGTGACCCACTACCATTTGTTGTAAGGCAGGGACTCAATATTACGGTACTGCCACAATAAACATTAATTTCAAGCGATTTGTTGCCACTTGCAGTATAAGTTAAATTTAAATTCCAAGTTTGATTATCACCACTTGGGTTGGTGAATACTGCTGTGGTTACCGTTATGCAATTTTGTGCTAAGGCAATAACAGTAAATAGCAATCCTGTTAAGGAGAGTAAAACTTTTTTCATTTTTGTGTGGTTTGAGGTAAATAAACAGGCTATTTCCGGACTTGGAGGTTTACACAAAAAATTGCCATGGAGCTAACTTAATGGATAGTAATATTGGGGGATATTGTGATGTTCAGTCAGGCATTTGTCTATAAGACACCGTAAAATTACGGTTTTTTGGATAAAAGCAAAAAAAAGGCCAATTTTTTTTGGCCTTTTTTATAATGGTATGATTGTCAGTTATTTTATTTCCTTTTGCATAGGGTTGTTGCCGCCGGTAGCACCTCTTGCCTGTCCGGCACGAGCTTTAAATAACTGAAATTTGGAAGGTTCGCCACTCATATTCCAACTATTATTACCTTCATTGATATCCGCAGTTTCCCTCATTGGGTCTAATTTTACGGAAGCTACTTCTTTATCTTTCATAAAGGCCTTGGTAACTTTGTTTTCATTTTTTCTCCAAACCTGTGCATCAATTCTGGTGATTTCTTTTGTGCCATCTTTAAATGTCCATTCAATAATAATCGGCATTACTAAGCCACCTTTGTTGCTGAAAGTTATTTCATACATATACTTATTGCCTGCAAGAACTTGTTTTTCGGCATTTGTGAGGCTATCAGTATTTTCAGGTATCGTAATACTAAAGGGGCTGGGGTCTACTGTTGCCATATCCCTGTCGTATCTCCAGTAAAAATCCCTGAGGCTGGTATCGGCATCTACGGCAAACACAATGTTTTTGTCTTCTCTGTTTCTTATTTTAGAAATATCATCATAGTTATTCAGAATTGGTTTGGCTACCTGCTGAGTGATGGTTCTTTCAGCACTGGTTCTGTTACCACCTTCCGGATTAAGAGTAGCCCATTTAACAGTATCTAAAGAAATATCACAGGCTTCTGTTCCAAAAAACCATCCACGCCAAAACCAATCAAGGTCAACTGCACTTGCATCTTCCATGGTACGGAAAAGGTCGGCAGGTGTTGGATGCTTGAAAGCCCAGCGGCGTGCATATTCTTTAAATGCATAGTCAAACAATTCTCTGCCCATAATTGTTTCTCTTAAAATATTTAAGCCAGTAGCCGGTTTGCTGTAAGCATTTGGCCCAAACATAATAATATTTTCACTGTTGGTCATAATTGGCTCTAACTGATCTTTAGGCATTTTCATGTAATCAACTATTTTATATGCGGGGCCTTTACTTACAGGAAATTTATTATCCCATAATTCTTCACTCAGGTATTCTACAAACGAGTTTAGACCTTCGTCCATCCATGTCCACTGTCTTTCATCACTATTAATAATCATGGGGAAAAAGTTATGCCCTACTTCATGGATTATCACTCCCAGCATACCGTTCTTTGTACCCTCGCTATAAGTGCCATCTTTTTCACAACGGCCAAAGTTGAAACATATCATAGGGTATTCCATGCCGTTAGCAGCCTCTAAGCTCTGGGCAACCGGGTAGGGATAAGGAATAGTAAATTTTGAATAGGTTTTAATAGTATGCGCAACTGCTTTTGTACTATACTTTCGGTAAAGGTTATAAGCTTCTTTTCCATAGGCACTCATGCACATTACCTTTTTGCCTTCAACTGTGGTGGGCATTGCATCCCACACAAACTTACGGCTGCTGCCCCAGGCAAAATCACGCACCATATCGGCTTTAAAAATCCATGTTTTCTTTTGAGTAGATTTCCTTTTTTCTTTAGCGGTAGCTTCTGCAAGTGTTACAATTTCTACTACATCTTTTGCTGTTTGAGCCTTTTGCCATCTGGATAGTTCTGTTGCTGAAAGAACTTGTGCATAGTTTTGGCCTTGTCCGGTTGCCATTACCACATGGTCAGCAGGTACTGTCATTGCTACTTTATAGTTGCCAAAGGTTAATGCAAACTCTCCAGAGCCAACAAACTGATGATTTTGCCAACCTTGGAAATCGCTGTACACGCACATACGGGGGAACCATTGTGTCATCGTATATAAATCGTTTCCATCTTCGGGGAAATATTCGTATCCGCCACGACCCCCATATTGCATTCTGTCTGCAATAAAATAGTTCCAATCTATTTTAAAAATAAATTGTTGGCCTGGTTTTAAAGGCTGCGGCAATTCTATACGCATCATAGTTTTGTTGATGGTATATTTTAATGGCGTACCTAGTGCACTCGTTACTTTAGTGATATTATGACCGTATTTATCTTCTGTGTCATTTGCTTTTTTAATATCCGCATCAGAAACAGCCTTTTGCATAAAATTACTGGTTTGAAAACCTGAATTGTTTTTTTTGCTGTGTTGATTTTCATCTAACTGCAGCCACAAATATGTTAATACATCAGGAGAATTATTGTAATAAGTAAGTGTTTCCTTACCCGTCAATTTTCTGTTGGGCTCATCCAATTCGCAGGTAATATCATAGTCGCAACGCTGCTGCCAGTATTTGGGTCCTGGTGCACCACTTGCAGTGCGGTATTCATTTGCCGTAGGCAAAATAGTACCTAATTGTTCAAAACGGTTCCCATGGTTACTACCCGGATTGTTCTTAATATCCTGGGCAATGCTGCCATAGCTAATCATACATAGCATGATAATGGATAATAGCTGTTTCATTTGTGTGCTTGTTTTATCTGATAAATGTTCTTTTTTTTATAAAGGCCAACGTTCAATGCAAATGTATGCTGATACAATAAACGCAATTCCGGATAAGGCCCAAACCCACCATTTTCGTTTTAATTTTAAAGTGTTTACTACTAAGTAGCTTATCACTAAAATTAATCCAACCACTAATAATTGCCCAACTTCCAAACCAATATTAAAACTTAATAATGGAAGGGTGATGCTCTGGCTATCTGCCAGCATAAAACGGATGGTATTTGCAAAGCCTAGCCCGTGTATCAAACCAAAAAATAGGGCCAGCCAATACTGCATCCGGTATTGACCATAATGTTTTTCTGTGCCTAGAAAATTTTGAATTGCGGTTATCACTATGGTTAATGGAATTAAAAATTCCACCCATTTGCTATCCACCCTTATTATATCAAATACACTTAATGCCAACGTAAGCGAATGACCAATGGTAAATGCAGTAACCAATATCAACACTTTTTTCCAGTCGTTTACCAGGTAAATAGCTGCCAATGCCACAATAAACAATTGGTGGTCCAGCGCATCCTTACTAATGATATGATTCCAGCCTTCTTCAAAATAAAGTGTGAAATCATTCATAATGCGTTGTAAGTACCGTTGTTTTATTGCTAAGTTTGTAAAAGTTTGTTTCAAATTTAGTAATAATCAACACTTTATTAGAGTAATGGGTAGTTTTTTACATAAATGGTTATTGGGCGCAATAATTTGTCTGCTTTTTACGGGAGCAGCCCGGCATCCTATATATGTAAGTGTAGTGCAAATAGACCACAATGCCAAAGAGCGTTCACTTGAAATAAGCTGCAAACTTTTTACAGATGATTTTGAACGGACACTTCGCTTAGATTATAAAACCCACGTAGATCTTTTAAACCCTGCCAGTAAAGCGGCAATGGACAAACTGGTAAGTGATTATATAAAAAAGCACTTGGTTTTAAATATTGACGGAAAGCAAGTGGCATTACAATACCTGGGCTATGAAAGAATTGATGAGGGTATTTACAGCTATTTTGAAGTGCAAAATGTAAATGCGCCCAAAACGGTAGGTATTTTCGACGATCTTTTGTACAGTTACCACGAGCAGCAAATGGGGCTGATTCATGTAGTGGTGAATGGTATCCGAAAGAGCACAAAGTTGAATAATCCGGAGAGTAGGGCGACGATTAATTTTTGATTTTGGGTAATGTACTGAAAAATAGTTGGTGTTTTTTTCTTTAAACCCCTTTAATTGCATTTATCAACTAAAAGAGGAAGCAATCTCTGCTGGAGAGCACCTTGTCAGCAATTAAGATGATACTTTTTATCGGATAGCTCCAATGGCTAAAAATTCAAAGCTTCGATCTATTAGAGAAGTAAATATACCTCTTAATAAAGTTGATTCTATGCTCCTTTGTTAATCCTCTATGCAGGTCTAAGTGATTTTTCAAATGGCCAAAATAAGACTCAATACCGTTTGTTGTTTTAGGTATTTTTTCATTTTCTAAATACCAAAACACATTGGGTAATGCACTTTTTATGGTGATAAAGGAGCATATTATAAGTGTATGTTTATACCAATACCTGCCTGTTTGATCTTTATAAGATTTTTCATTTAAGAATGAGTTGTACTTTACTTCCCACTTTTTTAATTGTTGGATAAAATAGACCTTATCATTATGGGTTTTAATTAAGTGGATATATCCTGCCAAAGCGCTTAATTTTTTACCTGCATAGTAAGTAGGATTGGCTGTAAGCCACAGCAGGCAAATTCTTTGGATATCAACCAGGCATCTTTGAACCAACACTTCGGGCATTACTTTTTAATCGCTTTAAGCGTTGCTTTATACCCATCTGTGGTAAATACTGTCTATTTGCAACCCAAGCTTTAAAAGATTAATTAAATCTTCTTTAATCTCCTCATACCGCTCTGCATCAGAGAATCTAAACAACTGGGTATAGCTCAATAAATCATCCTAAAAACAAACTACACAAAACCGTTTAAAGTAAGTAGCATCAACCCATTGGTAAACATTATCATGACGAATGATTGGGGTTAAAGGGCCTTGGGCTAAAAAATGATAAAATGTTCTTTGCAGGGTATCTCTTGATAAACTGCTGTTTCTTTGTAAAGTCTTGTATGTATGTCTAGCACCCATTTTTTAAACCATACAAATCTATTCTGGATAGTTTGACTCTTATTATGAGTAAATAAAATGCCGCAATTTTTGCACTTGAAATGCTGTTTATTTTGTTGGTTGCCCCAACCAATTACTGCCAAAGAAGATAACTCCAGCATAGATTTTTTTAAACTTTTTCATCCATAAAAAAGCTATGTGAAACGACTTTCACATAGCTCCTGCCAAATCAAAGCCTGTACTACACTATAGCCGATTTTGCCAACTATTTTTCAGTATTATACCTGATTAAGAGTTAATTATTATTCCGAGTATTTAACCTAATCGTAGCTCCTATAGAAATTTGACTGCTGGGGTAGTATTCTTTCTTCCATCTGCTGTAACCTGCATCAATTTTTATGTTGTTGTTTAATAAACAGGAAACGCCTGCTCCATAATTATGTTGTGGGCTTTTGTAATCCCAAATATTGCCAAAAACTTCTGCATAAATCATCCACTTATCTAAAAAATAAAAACGGGGCGATAAACTATATAGATAGGAATGTTTACGAATAAAAGCTGGCCATTCAACTCCTACATTATAATTAATTGTAAATGTCTCAGAAATGGAGTGCTGCATCGCAAGTCTTGCTTGCAAACCATTCAGGGTATCTCTTCTGTTTGCACGAATTCCATTAAGACTATTAAACATATAGTGTACAATTAAAGCGGTGTGAGGTAATATTTTTTTTTGGTCTAAAAATTTAAATTTAAACCCAAGTTGAAGATCGCTTATCCCTGTGAATGAAAATTTGTTATTATTATATTTACCTATTGTTGATCCCAACGTAGTCATAGTTCTTATTTCAAAGTTATTAAACAATCCATATTTTAGTAGCACTTGCGGTAGCTCATAAAATTGCATTCTATCATTACCGGATTGTTGAAAATTTTCAAAGGAAAATCCGATTTCTGATTGTATCCATTTTTTGGGGATAGTAAACGGCACCATAGTTTGTCCTGGTCTGTCTGTTAGTATTTTATTTGATTGGGCAAAAGACTCATTTATGATAATATTGAGAAATAATAAGAGAATCCAAAATATTGTTTTTTTCATAGTAATAATTTATAAAATTATATGATATTGACATATTGAAATTATCTGATTAAGGTTACAGTACCATAAGGATTATTTGTTCCATTTCCGTTCAATATATAAGTTGGGCAGCCCGGTATTGTTACCTGCCATGTATAAGCTCCAATTTCCTGGGGAATATTTCCCACTTTTCCGTTCCACGAAAAATCAAGCAACGAAGGGCCTGTAGAATGAAATACTAAATTTCCCCATCTATTATATATCCAAAATTCGCCTGAAGGATAATCCTGTAAATTCAATGGCCTGAACAAATCATTAGAGCCATCATTATTGGGAGTAAATGCTGTAGGGATTACAACTTTTCTTGGATTATAATGGGCTATTGTTTGAATATTGGATGCAATACATCCAGAGAAATTAGTGTTTTGAACTGAAAAAGTATAATTATAAGTTACAGGTGGCAGGGCAGGGGCACTGAAATCCCAGTAATTAGCTTGAGGTAATTGAGGTAATGTAATTGTTGGATTTGCAATAGTTGTACTATTCAAATTAGTGCCAGGAGACCAGTTAAAAGTATAATTCAAAGCTGGCCCACTAGGATCTGAAAACTCTAATCGATAACTCGGAATTATCTGGAATGGTGTGGCAACACAATTGTAAAAATTAATTGTTTTAGCATCAACCACCATTCTTTGAACAAAATAAGTAATAGAATTTGAAATAACAAACTGGGAAGGATTTGCGGACTCATATGCAAACATTCTATATTGATAGATACCGGGTAAGGGTTCGGTCTGGTTATAATTTTGTGTATTTGCACCCACTATATCTTGCCAAGTTGTACCATTATCAATACTTTTTTGCCATTTGAAGCCTGGGCTTGAAAATGGGATATAAGCTGTAGGCCATCTTGAAAATAGGCTTACAATGCCATTGTTACAGATATAAGATTTGGTGGTAATTTGAGTATTTGAGAAAGAGGCTAGAATTGGAGGATAGCAAGGTGCAAATGAAATATCGTCCACTACAAAATCATTTCCGATTGGAGCATTGTTTTCATTAGAAAGAATTACAATTACGGAACTAGTATTTGGAGGAAGTTCAAATACAAAAGATACTTTTTTCCAAGGGTTTAACGGATCATATTCTACCTCAAAATTATCACTTGAGTATATCACAGCACCAGAAGTTGGATGAAGTAATTTAAATTTAATTCTAGGCTTTATTTGATCTAGTGTTGAAGGATCGGCTAAATTTACAAAATATGCTGAAAATTCATAGCCAAAAGCTGGAATCAATCCGGTTGCCAATGATCTAAATACCTCTTCTTCATTTTCACTCCCATCAACAAGCATCATATAACCATTAATATCATTAGGAGTATGATCCTGTGTTAAGTCTAGCCAATTACCATTAGGACAGTTAAATGTAGTGCTATTAACAATAGAATATTGGCCTTGAGTATATGTACAAGGTGGCCAATGCTGGTACGTAGTAATTCCAGGAGGAAGTGCTGGGCCGGGATTCGAGCCAGCTCCAAAATTCATAAAAATTGCAGGTGTTCCTAAAATACCGGTACATTCTGTAGTATTGCCTGCCACAAAATTAATAATGTTAACTGTTGCAAGTCCTCCATCACCTCCTAAATCTTCATACACTTCAATAGAGGTTTCCAAATTTTGCCAACTTGGAAGATCATTCCACTGAATAGTTACGCTGTGTTTATTTTGTTCAAGTATGGTTCCGTGAGGAACTGTCCATGTAACATTAGCATAATTTTCATATACCGTTCCCCAATTACTCCAAGTTACGGTATAGGTTTCCACACTATTTGAACTAACATTAAAATTACCAGATATAGGATTGTCTGCAAAACTGCTTAAACCTACTAAAGAAAAAAGGATAGATAATAGAACTTTCATAGTTCTTATTTTTATGAGATTAAAATTTTATAAACCGATTTTCCGAAAAACTTTTTCTGCTTTGCGCATTGGTATAAATCAGAGATAATTCACTGGCAGATCTTAGGCTTGTATTTTTTGATGATATATATATATCGTAAGAAAAAGCCATTTTAAATTCATTAAAATTTATTCCAACTAAAGGAGCAATTGTATTTCCCCTGATTGTATTTCTTTTTACCCATGCACCAAAAGCGATTTGAGAGAATTTTTTAATCCTACTTTCATATGTTACACCTGCACTAATATCTTTTAATGAGTTTTGAGTATATTTTGTGATAAGGGCTGCATACAAATTATTGTTGTTTTTAAAATTACTTTCCCATCCTATATGTGCCCAATAATCAGGTAAAATATCTAATTTGCCTCCTTGAAATACTTTACTGGGTTTGTTAACGTGTTGTATAGAAAAACCTATAGAATAAAAATTATTTAACTGAACGGCTCCCTGGTAAATAAGCCCTACACTAAACTCTGCATAATTTACATTTGCATTTTGAAAAAGCAAAGGATTGATATCGGTATAGCCGGCATTCAACCAGGAAACTAAAATATCTTCAAATACTAGCACTGGTTTTTCTAATTTGTTTCTTGCCAATGTGGCCTGAAAGCCTATTCCTAACTGCTGTTTGCCTTCTTCATCTAAATTTTTTTGATAGGCAATTGATGTAGAAAAATAATTATTGGTAATTCCTTCTGATTTACTTTGTTCATTTAAGCCAGAAATGCCTACAGCTAGGCTTTCGTTTTCTCCGAGCTTAGAAGTAAGAATTTTAATATCTGCAAAAAAGTGGCCTTGAGTATAGATATGGTTTTGAGCATTCAATTCCTTTCGGAATGCACCGCCTATTCTATAACTTTTGTTGAAACGTCCTGTGTTTGCAGGGTTGATTAATAGAGGAGAGGAGAAGAATTGCGTAAACCTTGTTTGGGCATTAGGACAGCCATAAATTAATAAGCATACAAATATTAAAGCAGTTTTTTTCATTTGGTACAATTAAATCCTTGGGTAAGGACAAATTACTATACAAACTTACATTATTATTTTTAATAAATTCAAGATTATTACTTTTTTATAATAAAAATATTATTCTTCATCTTTCTCCAATTCTTCTTTTACATCATCGGGTACTGTTACTAAAATTTTATCAATGCGTTGCCCATCCATATCAATCACCTCAAATTTAAAATCTCTCCATTCAAAAGTTTCACCAGTGGTGGGAATGTGTTCCAATTCGTGCAATACAAACCCGGCAACGGTATCAAAATCTTGCTCCTCTACATCTTGCCAATCTGCACGGTTAAAGTAAGAAAGGAAATCGTAAAATTGTATCTGCGCCTCTACTAGATAGGTGCCGTCTTCTCTTTTAATAATTTCGTATTCTTCCTGGCCGCTATCAGGTACATCTCCTACAATTGCTTCCAGTATATCATTCAGGGTAATCATGCCTTCTAAAGTGCCATATTCGTTTACTACAAAGCAGGTATGTATTTTGGTAGATTTGAATTTTTCCAGCAACTGATAAGCTTTATTGTTTTCCGGAACAAATAGTGCCGGCCTTGCAAGATCCTTCAACAAAGTGCCTGCTGGGGCTTTAAATAAATCTTTTATTGAAATCAAACCGACGATTTCATCCACATTGCCATTGCAAACGGGATAAGTGCTAAACGCCAGTTCCTCCTCTTTTCGTACACCATCTACCGTTTGATTCACATCAAACCAAATAATATCTGTACGATGTGTCATTAACGATGTTATACTTCTGTCGCCTAAATGAAAAACCCTTTGAATGATATCTCTTTCATCTTCCTCAATTTCGCCTGTTTCGCTGCCTTCAAAAACCATTGCTTTTATTTCTTCTTCAGTAACAGCACTATCGCCCACACTGTTTAGCTTAAATATTTTAAAAAAAGTATTGCTGATAAATGACAACAAGCCCACTACCGGGTAAGCCAGTTTAGATAGAAAATCCATAGGCCCGGCAACGGCCAACGCAATGCTTGCTGCTTTTGTAAGTGCAATTCTTTTGGGGATCAATTCGCCAAAAATGATAGATAAAAAAGTTACCAGCACTACAATTACAGTAGTAGAAATAGAAGCAGCATAAGGTCTTAAAGATTCAAACTGCTCAAAAAAGGGCTGAAGGTCTTTACTGAATTTTTCGCCGGAATATAAACCCGTTAAAATAGAAATAAGCGTAATAAATATTTGAACAGTAGATAAAAACTTATCCGGGTTTTCGGCCAGTTTTAAAGCGGTAACAGCCTGGCGGCTACCCTTGTTTTTAAGCGATTCTAATCTTCCTTTTCGCACACTAACTAAAGCCATTTCGGCCATTACAAACAGGGCATTTAATACTATCAGGAGAACCAATATAAATATCTCGGTCATGTTGGGTTGTTAAACTAAAGAATAGTTTTTATTGTACAATTTTGCGGACAAATATCCGAAAATAAAGCCAATTATACCTCCTGCTATTACATCGAGGGGATAATGTACGCCAACATATACCTGTGCATAGCAAATGATTGCTGCCCATGCAAAAAATAAATGACACCATTTGCCCAAATGAGGCCTTAAGGTATAATATAAAAATGAAGCAAGAGCAAAATGGTTGGTGGCATGTGAGGAAGTGAAGCTGGAGCTTTTAGGACGATATCCCACCAAAAAGCGAACGGTATCTGCCATTTCGGGGTCGTTGCAAGGGCGAAGCCTGTAAATATTACCCTTTATTAAATCGCTACTAATATAATTGCTTAGTATTGCAGTTACTACGGCAAAAAAAATCCACCACCAGGCTTTCTTTTTATAATTAACCAACGCAAATACAATTAAAAACAAGTAAAATGGAAACCAAGTGTACTGATTTCTTATAAATGGAAGAATAATGTCAAATACGCTATTGCTCCAGCTATTGTTTATAACAGTAAAAAGTGCTTTATCCAGCTCTAAAAGCTTTTGCATGGCAGCAAAAATAACTAAAGCTGGTAATATGCTGTAATTGATTGACCCATCTCTTTATCACGAATTTGCAAAAAAAGACATGCAGCTATTATATTTGCAACCTGCTTAAACCCGGCTTATGCTTACAAAATGGCTTGTGCCTAAAACCATACAGTGGATAGTAAAGATATTTTTTATCTATCTATTTATTTTTACAGCATTTCGTGTGGCAACGGTTATTTTTTTTAAGCCCGATAATATCCGCTTAATTGAACTGCTACCATCCTTTTGGCTCGGACTTAAATATGATTTGCGTTGGATTGCTTTTATTCTTTTCCCTATTGCTTTTTTATCAATATTCAAAAGGTTGTCGCCCTATTATAGCGAAAAGATGAAGCGCATTTGGACGATTTATCTCGGTATTCTTACCTTGCTGGTGTTGTTTTTTTATGGTGCCGATTTTGGGCAGTTTGCTTATGTAAATGCAAGGTTGAATGCTGATGCACTCATATTTGCACAAGATCCTCAAGAGTCTTTACAAATGATATGGCAAACCTACCCTGTGGTGTGGATTTTAATTGCGTTGATTGGGGCTGTGTTAATGATGATATGGATGTTTCGCCGCATACATGTGGGTGTAGAAGGCCGCAATATGCACATACACAAGTTTACTTTTAAAAGAAGGTATCATTTTTTGGCATTACTGATTCTGGGTTGGTTTATGTATGGCTTCTTTACTTACAGGCCATTGAATTTTTACCGTGCATTTAATTTGAATGATGCTTTTAAAAGCAATCTTGCCCTAAATCCTTTGCAAAATTTTTTTACCACACTTCGTTTTAGCAAGCCGGATTTTAATAATAATGCAAAAGAATATTATAGTGATATAGACAGTTTCTTAAACCTGTCTAAAAAAAATGTAAAAGAAGGTACTTATAATAGATTAGAGCATTCAGGCAGCAGGGCATTAGAAAGCCAGCCCAATATTGTACTGGTTATTTGTGAAAGCTTTAGTATGTATAAAAGCAGTATGAGTGGAAACCCACTCAACAGTACTCCATATTTTGATTCAATTACAAAGCAGGGTATTTTTTTTGAAAGATGCTATAGCCCCAGTTTTGGTACGGCAAGGGGTGTGTTTAGTATTCTTACAGGCACGCCCGATGTGCAGTTGAGCAAATTTGCCTCTCGGAATGAAGCCTCTGTAAAGCAAAGAACCATCATCAATGATTTTGCAGGCTACGAAAAATTTTACTTTATAGGAGGCAGAAGCCAGTTTAATAATTTTAGTGGCCTAATAAACAATATCAATAATGTAAAAATATATGAGGAAGGAAGCTATAAAGCACCTAAGGTGAATGTATGGGGCATTAGCGATAAAAATCTTTTTTTAGAAGCCAATGAAGTAATGGCAAAGCAAGAAAAGCCATTTTTTAGCATTATTCAAACTGCGGATAATCACAGGCCATTCAATATTCCGGAAGAAGACAAGGATTTTGTACAAAAAAGCATAAATGAAGATACACTTCACAAATATGGATTTGAGTCGGAAAAAGAATTTAATGCTTTTGCCTATACCGATTATTGTTTTAAAAAATTTTTGCAAGCAGCCTCAAAAGAAGCCTATTTTGAAAATACCATATTTGTGTTTGTAGGCGATCATGGTGTAGAAGGCAATGCCAGCAATATTTATCCTGCCGCATGGACTAGCCAAAGACTTGCAGAAGAGCATGTGCCCTTATTGTTTTATGCGCCGTATTTATTGAACGCTCAAAAAAGAACTGAAGCTGTATCTCAAATAGATGTGCTGCCTACCATTGCCGGAATGTTGCAAATGCCTTATACAAACTCTACATTGGGAAGAAACTTATTGGATTCTACAAAAAATAATAACGCAGCCTTTATAATTTATCATGCACCCGGTTGGATTGGGGTGGTAAATGACGATTACTTTTACCGCAAAAACATTCGTATTAAAAAAGAAGAATTGGTTCCGGTTCGAAACGGGATGCCGACACTCACATCTGAGCAGGAAGCCATTGTAAAACAAAAAATGGGTAGGCTTACATCGGCTATTTACGAAACAGCAAAATGGATGCTAGTGAATAACAAATAGTTTATGGACTATTTTATTTTTTTTGCCATCATTATCAATCTTGGTGAGCTTTTTACGTTGTAAGCACCAAACTGATAATCCCCAAAAACTTCCTGTATTTGTAGGCCCTGGTATGCAAACATTTCTGTAAAGTCGCCTAAAGAAAATTTTGCAACTTTTTCTGTGTATTCCATCGGTTCGCTAAGAGCCTCATCTTCTACCACTATTTTTTTATAAAAAAAATTTTCATCATACCATTTTGTAATAATAAAATTCACTCCATTTATTTCTTTCTCTGTTTGATGTATGGTATGGTCTTCTGAATAATGTACATTGAGGTAATCCATTACAAATATGCCACCAGTTTTTAAAGAGGTAGCAATTGAATGTATGGCATTGTCATGTTCCCTTTGGGTGCGGAAATAACCGAAACTTGTAAAAAAATTAAATGCGTAGTCAAAGTACCTTATCCAAAAAGGTAATCTCATATCATGCTGTAAAAAATGAAGGTTATCAGCTTCATATTGCAGTGCTTCGTGAATGCTGTCAAAACTAAGGTCAATACCAGTTACATCAAATCCTTTTTTTGCCAGTTGCAAAGAGTGCCTGCCTTTACCACAAGCCACATCCAACATTCGGGAATCGGGCTTGGGTTGTAAATAATCAATCAGTTTGTCTATAAAGGCTGCAGCTTCGGTTTTATCCCGCTTAAAGTATAAAAGGTGATAATACGGGGAGTTAAACCAATCTTTAAACCAGGCTTTTTGCATACTGCAAATGTAATTTATAATAACAACCATGCAATGCATAATTGATTAAATAGCCTGAATTTATCAATTAAAAGTTATCTTTGCAGCCCTTAAACACAGATATAAAATGTCGCTTATAAAAAGTATTTCGGGTATTCGTGGCACAATTGGCGGTGCTACCAATGATAATTTAACTCCCGTAGATATTGTAAAATTTACCGCAGCTTACGGAACCTGGTTGTTACAAAACAGCAGCAAAGATTCTGCTACTAAAAAAGTAGTGGTGGGCCGTGATGGCCGTACAAGTGGCTCTATGGTAAAAAGCCTGGTAGTAGCTACACTTAATGGATTGGGAGTTGATGTAATTGATGTTGATTTAAGCACCACACCTACAGTGGAAATGGCAGTTGTGTTTACAAAGGCAGATGGCGGTATTATTTTAACGGCAAGCCATAACCCAAAAGAATGGAATGCTTTAAAACTATTAAACAACAAAGGCGAATTTATAAGTGGAGATGAAGGGAAGCTTATTTTGGAATTAGCAGAAAAAGAAGCATTTAATTTTGCCCATGTTGATAAATTGGGGCACACTATTGCCGATGATACTATGCTAGAAAAGCATATTGACAGTATTTTACAACATGCAATGGTAGATAAAGAAGCAATTGCTGCTGCCAATTTTAAAATAGTGGTAGATGCTGTAAATAGTACAGGTGCTACGGCGGTTCCTGCTCTGCTAAAGGCTTTGGGTGTAAGTGATATCATTGTATTAAACGAAGAAATAACCGGAAAATTTGCACATAATCCTGAGCCTTTGCCGGAAAATCTAACTCAACTCAGCCAGGAAGTAGTGGCAAGAAAAGCTTCACTGGGTATTGCGGTAGATCCGGATGTGGACAGGCTTTGTTTTGTATGTGAAGATGGTAGTATGTTTGGCGAAGAATATACATTGGTGGCTGTTGCAGATTATATATTAAGTAAAAACAAGGGCAATACTGTAAGTAATCTGTCTTCAACACAGGCATTGAAGGATGTTACAGAAAAGCATGGTGGAAAATATTTTGCCAGTGCAGTAGGAGAGGTGAATGTGGTGAATTTAATGAAGGAACAAAATGCTGTGATTGGTGGTGAAGGAAACGGCGGCATTATTGTTCCGGAATTACATTATGGAAGAGATGCACTAATTGGTATTGCATTGTTTCTTTCGCACCTGGCACATAGTGGTAAAAGCATAAAGAAACTAAGAAATACTTACCCGGATTATTTTATCAGTAAAAATAAAATTTCGCTGGAAAAAGATTTGGATGTAAAGGACATATTTGAAAAAATAAAAGCAAAATATCCACATAACCCTGCCATAGAAACCGATGGCTTAAAAATCCATTTTGATAATGATTGGGTGCATTTGCGTAGCAGCAATACTGAGCCTATTATCCGCATTTATGCAGAAAGTAATTTTGAAAAAACGGCAGATAATATTGCTATGCGATTAATGAAGGATATACGAGAAGTAACACAATAAATATTTTAAGATACATGAGTAGAGTATATTTTGATAATGCAGCCACTACTTCCCTCGACCCACAGGTGCTGGAAGTGATGATGCCCTACTTAACAGAAAAATTTGGAAATCCTTCTTCCATATATTCTTACGGAAGAGAAACAAGATTGGCTGTAGAAAATGCCCGCAAATCAGTTGCAAAAATTTTAAATGCTCATCCTGCAGAAATATTTTTCACTAGTGGTGGAACCGAGAGTAGCAATACTGCCATTAAAGCGGCTGTAAGAGATTTGGGTTGTAGGCATATCATTACATCAGCAATTGAGCACCATGCAGTTTCTCATACCGTTGACCATTTGGACGACTTGGATATGGTAAGGGTAAGCTATGTAAAGCTGCTACCTAATGGCCATGTAGATGTGGATGATTTGGAAAAATTATTAGCGGCTGCCGATGAAAAAACGTTGGTGAGCCTGATGCATGCCAATAATGAAATTGGCAATATGCTTGATATAAATGAAATAGGAGAATTGTGCAAGCTGTACAATGCATATTTTCATAGTGATACAGTACAAACTGTTGGTCATTTCCCTTTTGATTTGCGCAATACACCTGTTCATTTTGTAACGGGAGCTGCACATAAATTTCATGGACCAAAAGGTGTGGGTATATTGTATATTAATGAGAATGTACGCATCAAACCTTTTGTACATGGTGGTTCGCAGGAGCGAAATATGCGTGCAGGAACAGAAAATATTTATGGTATTGTAGGTTTTGCCAAAGCGTTGGAGCTGGCAATGGCTAACTACGAAGAAGACAGTGCTTATATTGGCACGCTTAAATATTATATGCACGAGCAATTGAAAAAGCATATTCCTACGGTGGCTTTTAATGGCGATATTTTGGGAAGAAGTTTATATACAGTATTGAGTGTAAGTTTTCCGAAAACAGAAAAATCAGAAATGATTTTGTTTAATCTTGATATTAATAATATCTGTGCTAGTGGTGGAAGTGCCTGTACCAGCGGTGCCGACCAAGGAAGCCACGTTATAAGGGCTATTAATCAAAATCCCAATCAGGTAACAGTACGTTTTAGCTTTAGTAAGTTTAATACTAAAGATGAAGTAGATGCGGTAGTAGAAAGATTGAAAGAATTGGTATAAAATGAAAAATCCTGCTGGTAAAGCAGGATTTTTTTTATGCGGCTTAAAAATGATAGCCAAGATCTTTTGATAAAACCTCCGGCAAAGTAGGCAATTCTCTCCTGTCAATTAAAAAACTACTTAACTGTGATATTTCTTTAAATATATAATGTTTATCCATAGCTCCCTGCAGGTAGCCAGCACCGGTGCTACCACCTGTGCCAATGCGAGTACCAATCATTCTGCGTACCATGTTGATATGGCGATAACGCCAGTTGCCCAGTTGATTATCTATGTCAAGCAAGGTGTCCAGTAGTTGGAAGGGAAGTTCTAACATAGGATAACCTCTGTACAACATAATAAACAACGCAGAGCGGCAAGCTTTGGGGCTTAGTGCACGCTCTGTATTTTCTGCATCTTTGTAAAATATTTTTCTAAAAAATTCCAGATTGTTTTTTTCTGCTTCAGCAAGGCTGCTACTATATACTTTTTCGTATAAAGTAAAATAGCTCTCGTCTTTCCCCCAATATTTTTCATTCTCAACAAAGGGCATTCTTTCCAGCCAAGTGTTTATTAGTTCAATAATTGATTTGCCATTTTCAGCAGCTTTTATAATATCAATTTCTTTTTGATTGAGTTGAGAAATATAATATTCCTGGCCATGGCGTTGCTGGTATTTGAGGCCTAGCTTTGCTTCTATAATTTTAAATTGCCAGCTTTGAAAGCCGGATGCAGGGCGAAGCATATCTCTAAAGTCAAGAAAATCCATTGCTGTCATCGTTTCAATAACATCTATTTGCTGTACCAACAACTTTAAAATGGTAACCACACGCTGCATCCTATGTACCACAGTTTGCATATCGCCTGCATTGTCATCCACTTTTGGCTTACTCATGATATCAATTACAGATTGAACTTCAAACAATATTTGCTTAAACCAAAGTTCGTATGCCTGGTGAATAACTATAAAAAGCATTTCATCATGGGCAGGTGTATTTCCTTCTTTATTACTTTCGGGAAACTGGGCGTCTATAATTTTATCGAGTTGTAAATATTCCCCATAATAAACCGGCTTGTGCTGCATATGCAATATTTTTCTACAAATGTAATATATAATTGCCTCACCTATTTGTGATGCAAATCATGGTTGCTGTTCAATGGGCTTCCATAAAAAATACAAGAAAACAATAAGTATTGTTAGCGAATTAAAATTACAGTCCCTTTTTGTTCTACTTTTTCTCCTGTGTCTAAATGGGTGTATTGCAACATCCATACATAAGTTCCGGGGTCTGCACCCTGTCCTTTAAACCTGCCGTCCCATTTGTCCAGCCAGTTCCTGGTAAAAAACAGCCGCTGGCCAAAACGGTTATACACACTAAAGGTTAAGTTGAGTGCTTTGTAAGCATTAAGCGGATATAAGTAATCATTCAACCCGTCATTGTTGGGTGTAAATGCGGTAGGTACAGCAATATAGCAGTTGTTTACAATTTTCATTACATGCGTAGCTGTATCTGCACAACCATAGCTGTTTCTTACAATCAACCGTATGGTTTGGTCGTAGGTTTGTGCAGGTGCCTGGTAAATTTGTGGTAGAGGGTTTCTTATTGTACTGGTTGTCCCATTTCCAAAAGTCCATTGGTAGCTGGTTACTGTACCTTCTGATTGATTTAAGAATGTTGCAGATTCATTGGGGCACAAAAACTCCGGCCCTTCAAAAGCTGCGACGAGTAAATTATCAAAGAAGATAGACACAGCTGCTGTGTCGCTGCATACTCCATTCGAAACAATAAGCCGTATATTTTTCTCTCTAAAATCTGTATAAGTAATTAATGGGTTTTGTTGAGTATTTGTACCTATACCTTCAAAAGTCCATTGCCAACTATTTGTATTATTGGCTCCGTTGTGATTGTACTGTACTGTATTTTGCGCACAACCATAAATGATGTTGTAAGTAAAATTAGCATTTACCGTATCCGCAATTGTAAAATCAATAAAAGATCCTAGGGGAGTTGCCAAAGAACATTCATCTATTAAAGTATTGCCATCACTACCATTGCGTAAAGTAATTCGATAGGTGCCTCCTAATTGTATAGGTGCAGCAAAGTTTACAGTAATAGCACTTGTTGCTCCGTTTGAACAACTGGTTGCAGCTCCGGTTATGGTAACTGCAGAAGGTCCAGAAATGATAAAATCGCTGCCATCTGCAGCAACAGAATTACAAAGAATATTTTTTGGAAAAACTAATTGCAAACTTGTGGGCGAACAACCCGGCGTGGTGAGGCTATCCATTGGAGTAGGAGCAATAGGTGAAATGACTAATGGAATGGAACTGCCAGTTGGTACGGCCCTGTCGCAATAATCCAATAAAGTATTAGTATCTGTCCCAACTGCTGCTGTAACATTGTAATTGCCTGGTGCAAGCGGTGCACTAAGGGTGAGCAATACAGAATCCATGTCAAAACCATTTGCACAACCAATGCCTGATGCAGCTGTTACGGTTACGCCAGGTGCGTTAATCGTAAAATCAGATCCATTGGTAGCAAGGCTGTTGCATTTCATTTTTTTATTAAGTTTAACCCTTACCTGTCTTGCATCGCAAGATGCAGTAGCTCTTTGTAGGTTGGGCAATACAGGGTCTGTAATACTGGCTGTGCCGCCAGTAAAGTGTAGCTGATAACCGGTTGTGCTAACTGTAAAATTTGCCACCATCAACAGATATTCATGCCCGACTACAAGATTTGGCATCCGGTTGAAAGGTGAGTTGCCGCTAGCCGATCCAGCACAATGAACATCGCCACTGGCATTAGCCCTGGTACCGGTGGGTAAGTTAGGGAACTCAGCCCCGGGACCACTTACCCCATAGATATTTAATGAAACCTGCAGGTTCGAGTTGGTAAAAACTTCATTCGGATTACGTCCTGTTATATCATATAGAACCCAGTCGTAGTCATCATCAACAGACGGGTTGGCAGCCCTTATCTCAAATCCAAAAGTGCCACTTTGATAGCAGGTAAATTTATACCAGAAAGAGCGGCTTGAGGTTACAGGGGTGCTTGAGCATCCTCTTGTGGCTACAGTAGGGCCAGTACATAAAGAGATGGTTGGTTGTATAAAAGGTGTTGTTCCACAAACAGGTATTGCACTGGATGGTATAGTGCCCGGGGCGCTACATTGCTGTGCGAAAACTGCATTATGTAAAGCAGATAAAAAAATAAAGGTTAATAAAGCAGCGATGTTTTTCATTCGTTCAAAGATAAACAATGACCGTAGAAATACATTAAACGCTGCCTACCTACAGGCGAATCAATTCAATTTTCCCTTTATCTCCTGTAGTTTTAACAATGCTTCTACAGGAGTAAGCCTATTAATATCAGTATTCTCCAGCAACTGCCTTATTTCGTCAAATGTGGCAGAGTGGGCGTCAAAAATGCTGAGCTGCATTTTTGGTAATGATACATCTTTTAATTTGTCTTTAATAGCAGTGGATTGATCTACATGCTTTTCTTCTAATTGTGCGAGCACTTCATTTGCTCTATTAATCAATGCAGGCGGCATACCTGCCATGCGTGCCACATGGATACCAAAGCTGTGTGTGCTGCCACCTGGTGCAAGTTTTCTTAGAAAGATAACTTTATTGCCAACTTCTTTATTGGTAATATGATAATTTTTTATCCGTTCAAAACGCTCTTCCAGCTCATTTAATTCATGGTAGTGCGTAGCAAACAAAGTCTTTGGTTTGTGCGGTGATTGATGAATATATTCTGCAATGCTCCATGCAATGGAAATACCATCGTAGGTTGATGTGCCTCTACCAATTTCATCTAATAAAATCAAGCTTCGGGATGTGATATTATTAATGATGCTGGCTGTTTCATTCATTTCTACCATAAAAGTGCTTTCGTCGCCACTTAAATTATCGCTTGCGCCAACTCTTGTAAATATTTTATCTGTTAAAGGAATTTTTGCTGCACTTGCGGGAACAAAACTTCCCATATGTGCCATAAGCGTTATCAATGCTGTTTGACGAAGAATGGCACTCTTACCACTCATATTGGGTCCGGTAAGAATGATGAGTTGCTGCGTGGAAGCATCCAGTAATAGATCATTGCTGATATAAGATTCTCCCACAGGTAAATTTCTTTCAATTACTGGATGGCGACTGTCTTTTAATTCAAGTTCATAACCGTCGTGCAATTGCGGTTTTTTATAATTGTACTGCAGGGCATTGTTTGCAAAGCAACAAAGGTTATCCAGCACAGCCATCACGTGGCCATTCACCTGCATTGGGGCAATATAGTCCTGTAGTTCACTTAATAGGTCTAAAAAAAGTTGCTGTTCAATCTGTAAAATTTTATCTTCTGCTCCTACAATTTTTTCTTCATACACTTTTAGTTCTGGCGTAATGTAACGCTCTGCATTGGCCAGCGTTTGCTTGCGAATCCAGGTTTCGGGCACTTTATCTTTATGTACGTTGGTAACTTCCAGGTAATAGCCAAATACATTATTGAAGCTTATTTTTAAAGAAGAAATTCCTGTGTTGGTGGCTTCTTTTTGTTGCAGTTCTATTAAATAATTTTTACCACCGCTTGCAATAGCCCTCAATTCATCTAATTCTGCATGAATGCCGGGAGCAATTAATCCACCTTTATTTACCGCTGCCGGAGGATTTTCACTTATCTCTTTTAATATTTTTTCTAAAATAAAGTGGCAGGGGTTTAATGCGTCGCCTAATCTTTGTAAATATTCGTTAGATGAAGCTGTGCAAATTTCTTTTAATGCTTCTGCCTGTTGCAGCCCTTTTGCTACCTGCAATACCTCTCTAGGGTTTATTTTTTTAAGTGGTACTTTACTTGCCAACCTCTCTACATCGCCTGCCTGTTTAATATGCTGCGTAATTTTGTTGCGGATGTCAGTTTCTTTTATCAGCCATTCCACAGCATCCAATCTTTCGTTTATGCTGTGAATATTATTGAGGGGCATCAACATCCAACGCTTCATCAACCTTGCACCCATTGGCGAAACAGTATTGTTGATTGTTTTAAATAAGGTATTGTTTTCGCCTATGAGTTCCAGGTTACGGATGGTAAAGCGGTCCATCCATAAATGGTCATCTTTATTGATGCGTTGCAGCGAAGTGATGTGCTGTAGGTTTGGGTGTTCTGTATCTTTTAAATAATGCAAAATGGCACCGGAAGCTATAATGCCGTCTTTCATGTCTTCTACGCCAAAACCTTTAAGGCTGTGTGTGCCAAAATGTTTAAGTAAACTTTCTTCTGCATATACATCAGTAAAAATCCATTCGTCTAATGAATATGTAAAAAAGTTGTTGCCAAAATATTCTTTGAACAGTTTTTGTTTGTTGCGTTGAAAAATAACCTCGGCAGGTTGCAGGCTCTGCAATAATTTATCTGTATATTCCTTATCACCTTCGGCGATAAAAAATTCGCCGGTAGAAATATCTAAAAAAGCAAGGCCTATTCTTTCATCATTAAAATGTAAGGCGGCTAAAAAATTATTGCTGTTATGCTCTAGTAATTTATCATTGGTGGCTACGCCCGGCGTTACTAATTCTGTTACACCACGTTTTACAATTCCCTTAACTGTTTTAGGATCTTCCAGTTGATCGCATATAGCAACCCTGTAACCGGCTTTTACCAGTTTGTGCAGGTAGGTGTCCATGGCATGGTGTGGAAAGCCAGCCAGCTCCGACGAAGCGGCATTGCCATTATTTCTTTTTGTGAGCGTAATACCCAATACTTGCGAAGCAATAATAGCATCTTGCCCGAAAGTTTCATAAAAATCGCCTACCCTAAATAACAGAATTGCATCAGGGTATCTTGCCTTGATAGCATTGTGTTGTTGCATTAAAGGGGTTTCGCCTGCCGCTTTTGCCATAGTGGGCAAAAATACGGTTTTGGTATTGGCTTAAAATTGATTTTAAACCTCTTTTTTTGTATGGGGATTGTTTGTGGAAATGACCAATACTTAAGTTCAATACCTGCTATTTTACTATTAATTCTCCTGCTTGGTAAAAATTTCTTTCTTCATCTTTTCCCACAGCCCATCAAAAGTTTGGTGGTTTTCTTCCTTCCATTTTTTACTAAAGGCTTTCATTTTCTCTTCCCGGTCGCCCTTGGTAAGGGTAAAAAAAGCGGTGAGGGCTTCTTTGTCATTATCAAAAGCCATTTGGTTGTACAATTCTTTTAGCTGTTGCTCTTTGCGAATATTACTACCAGCCATATCTATTTCCATTTCTTCTCGTAGCAAAACCTTTTCATCGTAACTACCCGAGGGTAATAAAATTTTTGCTATCACAGGCATCAGCTCTATCAACATTAAAATAAACACAATCAAATAATATCGGAATTGTAGGGCACTATTGTTTTTTATAAGGTTATTGAGGGCCTCAATTCGGGTTAAAAATCCATCATTAAAAAGCGTTGCAAAAGTTGCTTCTTCTGCCTTTATTTTTGTATCCATTTCTGCTGATATCCTGTCGAGACTATCCAGTTTAGGCTGTTCTGTTTTCAGCATTGCTTGATATTCAGCATCCAGTTTTTGATACTCATTTCTTTTAGCAATAGCAATATCCTTTATCCCAATTTTCCCGGTACCGCCACTACCATCTGTTTCTTTTAAAAAATTAGTACGGGCACTATCTACTAAAGCATATTTTTTATCCAACTGCAATTGAATATTTGATTTTTCTATAGCTAATTGTACTTTTTGATTTTTGTACAATGAATCCAGTTCGGCACGCTTTGCAATCTTTTTTTTCTCATTATCTAAAGAAGTTTGCAGTTTTATTTCCTTATCAAACATATACAATACAGCCGGCTGGGCCATAAAAGTGCCAATAGTTAAAGCCAATAAACCACGAAAAAGCAGTGGTGTAAATTTTCTTTTATTGAATTTGGTGATACCTTTTATCAAAGCCCTATCTATAGTAAGAATGATAAAGCCCATAAACAAACCCAGGGCAACAGCCATTACCAACGATGATACAATTGTGCTAAAAAAATAGGTCCAGGCAAAGCAGGCGAATATCCAGGTGGCTAGTACGCTCATACCTATAATGCGGTAGCGGTTTCTATCAACAACCGAGTCTATTAGTATTTCTTTTTCTGCAGTAGAAAGCCACCAAAGAAATTCGGTGAATTGAGAAGGCTCATAGCTTTCTCGTTGAGAAAGCGGAATATGTTGTTGACTCATGGTTATACTATTGATTGGTTAAGTAAAAATTAATACCATTAACCAAATTTGGTGATTAATAAAAACTGATAAAACATTGTTAAGGATTGTAGCTTGCAAAAAACTGCAATACAATCATAGCTATCAATAGTGGAGTTGAAGTTGAAGGCTTGCAAATTAGCATTCTTTTTTGTGGAAACGCTGGCTTTGGATGTTTATTTCTGCTATTATGATACATTAACAGTTTATTAGAATAATCATTTAAACGCCTGATACATAAAATCGTCTATTACTTATCTTTGCCACCTTTGTGGTAAGCTATTTGTATAGCCTAATTTAAAAAATAGAATAACTGATGAAAAAAATTTTTACAAGCCTGGCATTAATCATTTTCTCAACTGTAGTAGTATTCGCACAACCAAAAGGTATGGGCAAGAGCGATCCTGAGGGTAAGAAGGTATTAGATGCGGTAAGTGCAAAGTTTAAAACTTATAAAACGGTAACAGCCAAGTTTTCTTTAAAAATTGAAAATGCAGCTGGTAAAAATCTGGGTGTAAAAACGGGAACTGTTTATATGAAAGGCATTAAATATCGTATAAGTATAACAGGCCAGGAAATTTTTAGCGATGGTAGTAATGTATGGACGTTTGATAAGGCTGCTAATGAAGTAACGATTACTAAATTAGATCCATCTGCAAATTCATTAACACCGCAAAAACTTTTTACAAATTTTTATGAAAAAGACTTTTTGTATAAGCTAAATGGGCCTGTAAAAGTGGGTAACAAAACTTTAAAAGAAGTTGAGCTAACTCCAATTGATAAAACAAAGCCTTTCCATAAAGTTTTATTGTATGTAGATAACAATGCTATCAGCAGCACAAAAATATTTGAAAAAACCGGTAACCGCTATACATACAGCACAACGGCGTTAACACCTAATAGTAATGTTCCGGATGCTACTTTTATATTTGATGCTAAAAAATATCCAGGTGTAGAAGTGGTGGACTTACGTTAATAACCCAAGTTTTATAAAATACTTTAAAGGCCGCACTATTTAGTGTGGCCTTTAAATTTTATCCGGCCTTCTGTATTTATATAAATTAGCCAGCCAAATAAAGGCGTCGTTAAAAAAATAAAAAACCAAAAGGACTTTCGATGTGCAGGCAGTACTTTGTTTTTAAACATTTTAAAACTGAAAAAAACAAATAAGATTATATGGATGGCTAAAGCAAATAAAGCAATGTATTCCATAATTATTAATTATTTAGTTTCCCCAACGAAAACTATTTTGTTGTAAACCAATAAGGTCTATTACTCTATCAACCACTGTGGCCGCTATTTCTTCAATGGTTTGCGGCCTGCTATAAAATGATGGAGTAGCGGGGCAAATAACTCCACCTGCTAAAGTAATTGCTTCCATATTTTTTATTTGTATCAAATTGTAAGGAGTTTCTCTTGCTACGCAAATTAATTTTCTTCTTTCTTTTAGCATTACGTCTGCCGTTCTTGTTATTAAGTCATCTGAAATACCGTTGGCAATTCTGCCTAATGTACCCATGCTGCATGGAATAATAACCATAGTATTGTATTGCGCCGAGCCAGAGGCAAAAGGTGCCATAAAATCGTTCTTGCCAAAAGTTTTCACAGCAAGGTCTTTATAGCTTTGGTCACCTAACTCAGTTTGCCAAACCTGCTTGGCATTATCTGTTATCACCAGCGAAAGCTCACTAATTTGCGCATTTGCCTCTATCAGTTTTGTTAATAATTGCCGGGCATATATAGAACCACTTGCTCCGGTAATGGCTACCACAATTTTTTGCATTAATTTTCCGTTTAATACTACCCGAAGTTATTAAACAATTTACGTATGAAAAGGCTTGCAGTTTATTTATTATTTTCAGCTATTGTTTTGACAGCAATGTCTTTTGAAAATCGTCCTAAGGAAAAAGTAAAATGGGTAAGTTTTGCTGAAATGGAAAAATTGTATGCACAGCAACCCAAACCAATTATTGTTGACCTATATACAAACTGGTGTGGTTGGTGCAAAGAAATGGACAGAACCACATACAGCAATGCAAAAGTGGCGGCTTATATTAATGAGCACTATTATGCAGTAAAATACAATGCTGAATCAAAAGATAGTGTTGCTTTCAACAAAATAAAATATGGTTTTAATACAATCGCCAAAACAAATGACCTGGCTTTATTTTTAAGCTTTGGTGACCGCTCTTACCCCAATACCATTTTTTTAGAAAATATAAATGCAAAGCCTGCACCGCTTTCCGGCTATATGAAGCCGAAAGAAATGGAAGCTCCATTGCGCTATTTCGTAGAAAGAAAAGCTGAAGAAACTTTTGTGGAATTCAACCAAAAGATGAAGAAGGGTTGGTAATGGCTGATATTTCCCAAAGTGCTAGATTTATAGTTTGTTTTTTATATAGCCAATCACATTGCTAATCACTTCTTCTCTGTTCAACTCATTCATCATTTCGTGGCGGCCATCTTTGTAAAGATTGTAGGAAATATCTTTTAACCCGGCAGCCTTCCATTTTTTAATTAATTCTAAAAATCCTATTCCTTCCAAACCAACAGGGTCTTTATCGCCCGAAAAAGCATATACAGGAATATGTTTGGGGATTTTTGCAATATTCTCTTTATTAAAAGCGTCTTTAATCCCTTTAAAAAAGTAGTAATAAAAAGATGCTGTACCCACAAATCCACATTGTTCATCTGCAATGTATTTATCTACCTGTGTTTTATCCCGGCTCAGCCAATCAGCTTTTGTTCGGTTGGGCTTAAATTTTTTGTTGTATGTACCAAAAGATAAACTGTCAATAAGGGTGCTCCTGTATTTTTTCCCGAATAATTTTTGCTGGAGATTGGCAATAAAAATTCCAAAGCCCATCAAAGGGTCTTGTTTTCCATTGGTAGCCGATAGAATGAGCCCATCAATATGACTGCCATACAATTGAAAATATCGTTGTGCTATAAAAGAACCCATACTATGGCCAAGCAAAAAAATCTTTTTTCTTGGATGGGCCTGCTTGTGATACTCAATGCAAAGGTCAATGTCATTTACCTGTTTGTTAAACCAGTCAGGTTCGATAATGCCCTGTTCCTTTATGGAAGTGGCAGCTTTGCCATGCCCTCGTTGATCATGTGCATATACTGCAATATGCTGTGCTACAAAAAATGCTGCAATCTCTTTATACCTTTCAGCATATTCAGCCATACCATGTGCGATATGTAATACACATAGCGGTTCAGCTTCAGGTAGCCAGCTATACACAGGCATAGCATGACCATCGTTGCATTTAATAATAAAATTTGCTGATTGCATTAAGTTTACGGCTTTGCTTTTTCTTCTGGCAACAAAATAAAACTGGTAGCAACAAAATTTTTATCCACTACTTTGCCGCTTACTTTTGCCTTACGGATTGCGTTGCAAAAGCCATCATCGGCATGTGCATCACCATGTTTGTCAATGCTGGTGCCCATTACAAAATATGGAATGCCGCCAATGCGTACGGCCAAGTCGCAACCTTTTTTATCTTTCATACCAAATTGGCATTGCCCACAGGATGCCTCTACAATTTGCGTACTGTCTTTTGTTTGCGCATTGCCTGCATTAGCTATAAATAAAAGAAACAAAAAAGCGAGCAGTCTTTTCATAAAGTTATTTTTGAATAGATAAATATTTGCCACCTCAAAGGTATGATATGTATCTACTACAAACTATGTATTGAATAGCTTTTTTATGAATGATAGTTTTGTCTTTATCACTAAAACTATTTGTCATGAAATTTAGAATTATTATGATTTTGTTTTTTTCTATTCCTGTTTTAATCTCCTGTTCCAAAGATTCTGGAGATGCTGGCGGAACTCCCGAGTTGCCCGGATATTGGAAAGGCAACACAACAGCTCCGGGTAGTTTTACTAATCCACTTAATGGGCTTAATTTTTTGATTAAAACTGGTGGAAATATAAGAGTGTACTACTCTACAGTACAAAGACCTTTGAATGATACAACCGCATCGGACGTTGTGAAAGAAAATGGTACCTATACTGTGGCTGGGGATGACGTAACAATTGTTACTGCCAGAATCAATTGCCAGGGTATTAAGAATGCTGCATTTACAAATTTGCAAGGCACCTTTAAATACTCTGATTTTGGAATTATTTTAACTCAAAGTTTTGTAGTAAAAAAATAGTGCCTATAAAAATAAACCCCGCAATTGCGGGGTTTATTTTATTATTTTGTTTCAGCCATATTAGGTATATCGGCCGCTTTGTACAAGCCTGCATCCAATTTTTTCTTGGTTTCTTCAAATGCTTTTAAGGTTTCATCAATATCTTCAAAGCTGTGCGAAGCCGTTGGTATCAACCTGTAAATAATATCTCCTTTTGGAATAACAGGATAAACCACAATGCTGCAAAAAATATGATAGTTTTCACGCAGGTCCATCACCATCTGTGTTGCTTCAGGCACATCGCCTTTCATATATACAGGTGTAACAGGAGAATTGGTATTGCCAATATCAAAACCTCTTTCTTTTAAACCGTTTTGTAAGCGATTAACATTAGCCCATAGTTTTTCTCTTAGTTCAGGCATATTTATGGTCATATCCATACGCTTGAGCATACCTTCTACAATTAGCAAGGGAAGGCTTTTGGCAAATATTTGCGAACGTACATTGTAACGCAGGTATTTCAATACATTTTTTGGCCCGCTTATAAAAGCACCAATGCTACCCATGCTTTTTACAAAAGTTGAAAAGTAAAGGTCTATACCATCCTGGCAACCTTGTGCTTCATCGGCACCACCACCTGTAGGGCCCATATAGCCAAAGCCATGAGCATCGTCAATTAATATACGGAACTCGTATTTTTTCTTAAGTGCTACTATTTCTTTTAATATACCTTGCTCACCATCCATTCCAAAAACACCTTCGGTAATTACCAAAATACCACCACCTTGTTTGGCTGCCATTTCTGTGGCACGCTGCAATTGCTTTTCGCAATCTTCAATATCATTGTGCTTAAATGCATAGCGATGGCCCATATGTAAGCGAACACCATCTACAATACATGCATGACTTTCTGCATCATAAACTATTACATCTCTTCTGTTAACCAATGCATCAATACAACTCATAATACCCTGGTAGCCAAAGTTTAGTAACATGGTATCTTCCCTGCTCACAAATTTGCTAATAACCCTCTCCAGTTCATCATGCTTTTCTGTATTACCACTCATCATTCTTGCACCCATGGGGTTACCCATGCCATACATAGCGGCAGCTTCTGTATCTATTTTTCTTACTTCGGGATGGTTTACCAATCCCAGGTAATTGTTTAAACTCCAAACAATCATTTCTTTGCCACGAAATTTCATGCGTGGCCCTAATTCTCCCTCTAGTTTTGGAAATGCAAAATAGCCATGTGCTCTATCCATATGCTGGCCAATTGGGCCGCCATCTTTCACAAGTTTTTCAAAAACATCCATGTTGTATATTATTTTTAATTGATATTAGTAATATATCCCTGCAAAAACTGCGCAAAATTAAGGGTTTGCTGTTAAATACATAACAGTAATGTAGTATAGATGGAAAGTTATCAACACTACAACATAAAGTATATTTGCAAAAAATCATAACCAAATGATAAAGAGTTTTCTTGCCTTTGTGCTCTCCACAGTTTTTATGTTTAACAGCTTTTCGCAGCCACGAGCTATTTCAGCATCTCAAAAACCGAAACTGGTAGTAGGTATTATAATTGACCAAATGCGTTGGGATTATCTTTATCGGTTTGATAAAGTATATGGCCAGGCTGGTTTTAAAAGAATTTTGTCGCAGGGCTACAGTTTTGAAAATACATTAATTCCATATACACCTACTTACACCTGTGTAGGACATAGCTGTGTTTACACAGGGAGTATTCCATCCATCACAGGTATTGTTGGCAATGAATGGTTTGAAAAATCGATTAATAAGAATATGTATTGTGCCAGCGATTCTACCGTACAAAGTGTAGGAACCAATACGGTAGCAGGTAAAATGAGCCCACGCAATCTGTGGGTTACTACTATTGGTGACGAATTGCGTTTGAGTAATATGTTTAAAAGCAAAGTAATTGGCATTGCTATAAAAGATAGAGGAGCTATTATGCCTGCAGGCCATAGTGCTAATGCTGCTTATTGGTACGATGATGCAGTGGGTAAATGGATAAGCAGTACTTACTATTTTAAAAGTAATGAATTGCCAAAATGGGTGAGTGAATTGAATGCTGCTGATCCTGTTTCAAAATATATGACGAAAGACTGGGATTTGCTACAGGCTAAAACTTCTTACACACAGGCAGAAAATGACGATAATGAATATGAAGGCAATATTCCTGGAGAAAAAAAACCTGCATTTCCACATAAGTTATCGCAGCTTGATAAAACAAAATATGCTGCTGTAAAATATACTCCACATGGTGCTTCTATGAGTTTTGATATGGCAAAAGCTGCTATACAAAATGAGCAAATGGGCAAAGGTGATGTTACAGATTTTTTGGCATTAAGTATTTCGTCTACTGATTATACCGGGCATACATTTGGCCCTAATTCTTTGGAAATAGAAGATACCTATGCAAGGCTCGATAAAGATTTGGCTGATTTTTTAAATTATCTTGATATGCGTATCGGCAGGGGTAATTACTTGTTTTTTCTAACGGCAGATCATGCGGCAGCCCATAACCCCGGCTTTTTAGGCAGTCATAGTATTCCCGGTGGAAACTATGACGATAATACAATGATGCGTGAAATTAATGCCGCTATTGATAGTGCTTTTGCAATAAAGGGGGCTATTCAAAAATCGAGTAACTACCAGTTTTACCTAAATGATGCTGTGTTACAAGCTAGCGGCAAAGATGTATCGGTAATAAAAGATTTTATTGTAAAAAAACTAAAGGAATACCCATATGTAGTATATGCTTTTGAGTTGGAGAAACTGGAAACAACTACTATGAATGAAACACAGAAAAAAATGATGGTTAATGGATATAATCCTAAGCGCTCGGGTGATATTCAATTTACTGTGAAACCGCAATATTTTGATGCAGGTACTAAGGGTACTACGCATGGCTCCTGGAATCCTTATGACACCCACATTCCTTTGCTTTGGTTTGGATGGAATATTAAACCGGGAAAAACAAACAGGGAGGTTTATATGACAGATATTGCCCCAACAGTTTCTGCTTTACTAAATATTCAAATGCCTAATGGTAATGTAGGGAAAGCATTGGTGGAATTGACTAAATAATATCAGGGAACCAAGCACATACCCATTATAATCAAAAAAGCGTTCAGATTTAATCTGAACGCTTTTTTGTTGGGTTACTAGGATTCGAACCTAGACAGACAGAATCAAAATCTGTAGTGCTACCTTTACACCATAACCCAATTTTTCACCCTTTTTTTGAATTGGGAGTGCAAAAATAGGGGGGAGAATTGGGAATTCAAAATTTAAGAAGAAAAAAATAGCTTCGAGCGATGGGCTACGAGCTGTGAGCCGATAACGCTTTAATAAATGAAATCAACATCTTTTGTTCTTCATCAATTAGATTAAGTAAATCTGTAATAGACTCTTCATTTCCATATTTCAGTTGTTTTGCAATAAGCAACTGTGTCTCCAATTCAAAACAGGATCCCAGCGATATTTCTATAAAGCGTTTATAATCTTTATCACTTGACCGGCTGCTGCCTTCAGCGACGTTAGAAGGAATTGATACAGCACACCGGTTTATTTGTGAGATCAAACCAAACTTTTCCTGTGAAGGAAAAGTTGATGTGATCTCAAAGCTAGCTTTTGCAATTTCAAAACCTTTCTGCCATATTTTAAGCTCTTTAAAATTTTTCATGAGTATATCCGGATTAAATATTACTCCATCAGGTTAAAAAACTCAGGCTCATAGCTCACGGCTCACAGCTCCACTTCCCTTCCCTTCAACTCCTTAATCTTTGCCAAAGCACCTGTTACCACATCGCACATCATGGTGTACAATGCGCCCTGTTGAGGATTAGCGTAAATATACTCTAAAGCCTTGTCTTCATTGGCAATTACCATTACAGGAACATTAGCATTTACTTCATTTATTCCATCTTTTAATAATGCGATAATTTCATCGGCACTGCGGCCACGCAGGTTTTTATCGCAACGAATGATGATTTCATCAAAATATTTGGCAGAAATGGAGCCTAGCTCTTTAATGTCTTCATCTCTTCTATCTCCTGTACCACTTATAATACCAATGCGTTTTGGATAATCGAGCTTGCTTACAAAATCGCAGAGCAATTGCAAGCCATGTGGATTATGGGCAAAATCGGCTAAAATGGTAAAATTTTTAAAGTTGAAAAAATTCAATCTACCCGGTGTTTGGCTGGCAGAAGGCACAAAGCTCATTAGGGCAGAACGGATATCTTCAATAGTGATATCTCTGTATAAATAAGAGGCCATTACAGAAGGCAGGCAGTTAGCAATATTGTGTAAAGCCTTTCCTTCAAAAGTTACAGGTACATCTTTTACATTAATCACCCTTATTTTCCAAGTACCTTTTAAAATACTAATGAAGCCATTTTCAAACACAGTTGCAAGGCCTCCTTTTTCGCAATGTTTTTTAATGCGTGGATTTTTTTCATCCATACTAAACAGTGCTACATTGCATTTTAGGTCGTCTTTCATGGCATATACCAAATCATCATCTGCATTTAACACAGCATAGCCGTGTGGAAAAACAGTTTCCGGCACTACGGCTTTTACTTTGGCCATTTGTTCCAACGTATTAATGCCGCCCAATCCCATGTGGTCGGCAGCAACATTGGTAACAATAGCTACTTCGCAATTTTGAAATGCTAAACCATTTTTTAGAATACCACCACGGGCACATTCCAGCACCGCAAAATCTACTGTAGGGTCTTTTAATACAAACTGCGAACTGATGGGCCCGGTGCAGTCGCCTTTCATCATCAATTGGTTTTGTATATACACACCATCGCTGGTAGTGTAGCCCACTTTTTTGCCTGCACTTTTTGCTATATGTGCTGTAATTCGGGTGGTGGTTGTTTTACCATTGGTGCCCGTAATGGCAATAATAGGAATTCGCCCGGCACTGCCTTTTGGAAACAGCATATCTACCACAGGCTCAGCAACGTTTCTTGGCAAGCCTTCGCTGGGGTCTATGTGCATACGAAAACCAGGTGCCGCATTCACTTCTAAAATTGCACCACCGTTTTCACTTACGGGTGTACGCAGGTCGGTTGCCATAATATCTATGCCACAAATATCAAGGCCAATAATTTTTGCAATGCGCTCGCACATAAAAATATTTTCGGGGTGCACTTCATCTGTTACATCGGTAGAAGTGCCGCCTGTAGAAAGGTTGGCCGTAGTTTTCAGTAAAACCAATTCGCCTTTCGGTGGAATACTTTCTAGGGTATAGCCTTTTTCATCCAGCATTTTCATAGTGCTACCATCTACTGTAATTTGTGTCAGCACTTTTTCATGTCCATATCCACGGCGGGGATCTTTATTGGTTTCGTCAATCAATTGCTGAATGTTACTGCTACCGTCGCCGGTAACAGATGCAGGTGTACGCAATGCAGCACAAACAAATTTATAATTGATAACCAGGCAACGAAAATCGAAACCGGTTATAAATTTTTCTATAATTACGCTTCTGCCATATTGCTTTGCAGCAGCAAAAGCTGTGAGTGCTTGATCCCAGTTGGTAATATTGGTAGTATTACCCTTGCCATGGTTGCCGTCTATTGGTTTTATCACCAATGGGTAACCATATTTTTCCACCGCATCTTTCAAACCTTCTTCTGTGCGTATGACCGTTCCTCTTGGCACAGGAATTTCGGCAGCTTCCAATAGTTCTTTTGTTTCTTCTTTATCGCAGGCGATATCAACAGCTATGTTGCCCGTAGTGCTTGCAATGGTGGCCCTTATCCTTTTTTGGTGTACACCATAGCCCAACTGTACTAATGAATGTTTGTTTAGCCGGATGAAAGGAATGCCTCTTTTTGCAGCCTCATCTACAATGCACCCGGTACTTGGCCCAAGGCGTGTATCTTCTCTTATCTCCCGCAGGTTCATAATATCTTCTTCCAGGTTATATTCTTTACCATCGGTTAATGCCTGAGCAATTTTAACCGATGCTTTTGCCGCATACACACCTGCATCTTCTTCCATATAACTAAAGCATACAAAATATTCACCTTCTACGCCTGTGCCTCTTGTACGGCCAAAGCCCGTATCCATGCCGGCCAATGTTTGCAGTTCCAGGGCAATATGTTCAATTACATGGCCCATCCAGGTGCCTTCATCTACCCTGTGAAAAAAACCGCCCGGCACTCCTTCACTACAGCGATGCTCATACATACTTGGAAACATTTTTTCCAACCTTTCCCTAAACCCGGGGATACTATTGGTTGGCCGCTGCTCCATATCTTCCAGTTGCAGCTTCATTTGTATCAATTTAGGGCGACGAACACTCCAGTAGTTGGGGCCACGTAAAACTTTAATTTCTTCAATTATCATAAATGCAATATTGTTTTGGTGTGAAGGGAAACGAAAATTAAGGAAAAGGGGTTGGTTGGCAAAATAATCGTACCGGATAGTTTATGCTCAAAAAAGGTTTGCGGCTGCAGTGAGTGACACAACGATGTTACCATGAAAAACAATTGCCGATACCTTAAAATAAAAAAAATAAACAGTTTGAGCTAATAGGGATGGGCAATGTTTAGGGAATAATATTGGCATATTCACAATAGTTGAAAACTACGGGTCGTTTATAAAAATTGAATTCCCTTATTTTTGTAATAGACCAAATTTGTGCAGATGCAATTTGCAAAAGGAAAGCTGATAGCTATTGGTGGTGCTGAAGACAAAGGCACCGACCTAGAGAAAGGACAAATACAGCGCAACAACCTCAACTTTTTTGAACTGGGTATTTTAAAGCGCATTATGGATGAAGCAGGTGGTATAGGCCAGCGCATAGAAGTGATTACCACAGCGAGCATGATACCGTATGAAGTAGGCGATAACTACTTGGATGCTTTTGGAAAAATAGGCTGTACCAATGTGGGTGTAATGCATATTCGCAATAGGGGAGATGTGAGCAATGCAGATTATATTGAACGCATTAAAGAATGTGATGCCGTAATGTTTAGCGGAGGCAACCAGTTAAGACTGTCGAGCATTTTTGGCGGTACCGAATTTTTGCAAATTATTCATAACAGGTTAGATAATGAAGAGGAATTTGTAGTGGCAGGAACATCGGCCGGGGCAATGGCAATGAGCAATACCATGATTTATGAAGGTAATGCAACCCGTGCCCATTTAAAAGGCGAAGTAAAAATTACCACGGGCCTTGGTTTTATTGATGATGTAATTATTGACTCTCATTTTGAAAAGCGAGGCAGGTTTGGGCGTTTGGCACAGGCTGTAGCTGCAAACCCATCTTGCATTGGTATCGGGCTGGGCGAAGATACAGGGATGCTGATTACCGGGTCTATGATGGAAGCTATAGGCAGTGGGTTGGTAATAATTGTAGATGGCCATGATATTAAGCATAGCAATATTGCCGATATACCCGATGGCAACCCGATAAGTATTGAAAACTTAAAAGTTCATTTTTGCGAAAAGGGGAATGGATACGATTTAACAGAAAGAAGATTTATTCCTGAAGTGGCCGAAGGGGCTGTGGTGGTAAAGAGGGTGCATGTGGAGTAGTTTGCTATGATTAAATATATCAGTAATGTTCAGATTCCGCCATACGTTTTTAATATTACTTCTTGTTTATTCCTGTAAACCCAAGCCAAAGTATAACTATGCTATAAAAGACTTCAGTAGTGACCTACAACCTCATCTTATCAATATTGTTTCTAAAGGCATCGTTTATTCATATGATAGTGCCATTCATAATATAGCAACCGATAAAGATCTGGTGCGGCTTTCAAAATCAGAGCATCCGGTATTGCGGGCTGAAGCTATCAATGAAATTTTAGAGCGGAAATCTTTTGATCATTACGAGTTCCTGATGAAAAACCTTGACGATACAGCAGTGGTTGCCGTTAGTGCAGGTGAATTCGGAATCTGGTATCGTTCTGTATCAGATAAACTGATTGATGGATATGTATGGGATAATAAAGAAAAACTTACTAAAACCATTGATAAGGTGATTAAAGAACACCCTTATTTAAGGGCAGCTTTTGTGATATTACTGACCATAGAGCCTGAAGAAAAATATTACCCGCATATAAAAGATATGGTAACAAAAGAAAAACGATCTGTAGGTGATTATGGTGATGGTTGGGTGCATGATCTTGATATGGCAATGTATGGATTAGCCAAATTCAAAAAGAAAGAAGATGTTGCTATTATTAAACAAAAATTACTCAGCCAGGGATGGGCTTTAAGCGAAGTTTCTTTTAATATTATGAAAGAATTTCCAGATACCGGCTATATGGAAGTGTTTGAAACGTACTATCCACGTGGGTTTTACAGTAGGATGACTTTGTTCGACAGGCATCATGAAGCTGAAGATTTTATTAATTCTTTGGTAACTTATAAAAATGAACGGGCAGCAAAGATATTAGAAACAATGCTGCACAAAAAACCTTTCATAAACGAATATATGCCGGATGATGCATTTCAGTTAAAACACCATCTTATAAAAGCTATATGGGAAAACCCATGTGATGCTTATGCCGGGTTAAGAAAAGAGATTGAGCCTTATATGATCAGGTATGAAAAAGAATTAATACAGCTTCCTCCTTTAGCGCAAGAGGCACAGGTGGCTGATACATCTAAATTTCAATTTACTTGGTTTCGTTAATAACCAGTTATGCTACACTCACCAAATAATAATATCTTCTTCCTTTCTGAAGCAAAATGTACTTACCGTGTAACAAAGATGAACTGTCAATTCTCAAATCTATTTCTTCTACCTTCTTACGATTGATGCTTACCCCGCCGCCCTGCACCATTTTACGGGCTTCTCCTTTGCTCGAAAAAATATTGGTTTCCGCTAAAAAGCTTACCACATCAATCCCTTCATTAATTTTTGATGCTGAGTAGTCAACTTTTACAATACCTTCCATATTGTTCAGGTCTTCTTCGCTCAGGCTCTCTGCCGATGCATTTTGGTTAGCAAATAATTTGGCAGTTGTTTCAATTGACTTATTGTATTCATCTTCACCATGCACAAAAATGGTTAGCTCTTTTGCCAATGTTTTTTGCAAGGCTCTTGCAGCAGGATTTTGTTTGTGCTCCTCAATCAGTTTATCAATAGTTTCTTTTGATAAGAAGGTGAATATCTTTATCCAGCTTTCTGCATCCACATCTGTTGCATTTAACCAAAACTGGTAAAATTGGTAAGGGGTTGTTTTCTCTGCATCCAGCCACACATTACCCTGTTCGGATTTTCCGAATTTGGTGCCATCTGCTTTTTTTATTAATGGCGATGTAAAGGCAAAAGCTTCTCCACCATCTTTACGGCGAATGAGTTCGCTACCGGTAACAATATTGCCCCATTGGTCGCTTCCGCCCATTTGCAGTTTGCAGTTTTTGTTTTTATACAACCAGTAAAAATCGTATCCCTGTATTAATTGGTAAGTAAATTCTGTAAAGGACATACCATTCTCACTTTCCAGGCGTTTTTTTACGCTGTCTTTCGCCATCATATAATTCACGGTGATATGCTTACCTGCTTCTCTTATAAAATCTAAAAAGCTTATTTCCTTAAACCAATCGTAGTTATTCACCATTACGGCAGCATTTGGCTTGCTTGCATCAAAATCTAAAAATTTTTCCAGTTGGGCCTTAATGCCGGCCTGATTTTTTTCTAATACTTCGCTGCTTAGCATTACCCTTTCTTCGCTTTTGCCGGTTGGATCGCCCACCATTCCGGTGGCACCGCCAACAAGTGCATAAGGCTTGTGCCCAGCTCTTTGCAGGTGTACCAGCAATAATATTTGCACAAGGCTACCTATATGCAAGCTATCTGCCGTAGGGTCAAAACCAATATAAGCCGAAGTGGTTTCTTTATTCAATTGATCTTCTGTGCCAGGCATAATATCCTGTAGCATACCTCTCCAGCGTAATTCTTCAATAAACGGGTTGCTCATCTTTTTAAACTTGATTTTTTAATGGGATTGCAAAAATGCAGCTAAATTCCCGGAAAATGAAACGGAAGTAGTTATTAACATAAAGCAACTTTTTGCTATATAATTGCTTCCTTCTAATAGACTAGATAAATGCCCATAAAAAATGGTTTATACAGCTAAAAATGTAAATTCGTAGGTTGAAACTAACTATTGGCAAACAATTTATCTCGTATAAATACGTTTACTTAGTAATATTCGTACGTTGTTAATCCAAACAAACATACAAAAACCATGACTCGAAGGCTGACTGCTTTACTACTAGGGACGCTTGTTTTGCAGGTTTCCGTATATGCTCAATTTCGTAAATATTCCAACGAATTTTTAAATATTGGTGCCGGTGCAAGAGGACTTGCAATGGGTAATGCCCAGGTTGCTTCTGTAGCTGATGCAACTGCGGGTTACTGGAATCCTGCAGGTTTAGCAGGTGTAAAAGACAATCCCAATGCTACTATCATGCACGCCGAATATTTTGCGGGTATTGGCAAATACGATTATGGAGCTTTAGCCATACCCGTACAGGATAATAAACGTACCATCGGCTTTTCGTTGCTACGTTTTGCGGTAGATGATATTCCTAATACATTGTACCTGGTAGAGCCTGATGGCAGCATTAACTACAACAATATTCAAACATTTTCTTCTGCTGATTACGCCTTTCTATTTTCCTATGCACAAAATTTAAAAGAAACAGAAACCAGCAGGCTGAGTTTTGGCGCAAATGCAAAAGTAATTTATCGTAAAGTAGGCAGTTTTGCCAATGCATGGGGTTTTGGTTTGGATGCAGGTGTGCAAATGGTTGGAAAAAACTGGCGATGGGGTATAACGGCAAGAGATGTAACTACTACATTCAATGCATGGTCGTTTAAATTTACGGAAAGAGAAAAAGAAGTATTGTATCTTACCAATAACGAAATTCCGGTAAAATCAACCGAAATGACGGCTCCAAGGCTGGTATTGGGTGGTGCATATAAATTTGACATTAGTAGCAAAGTTTCGCTGCTGGCAGAAGCCAATGTGGATTTAACTTTTGACGGGAAAAGAAATACCGTTTTAAGTGCCGACCCTATAAGTGCCGATCCTCACCTTGGATTAGAGGTTGGCATTAAAGATGTGTTTTTTGTAAGAGGCGGTATCACTAATTTTCAGCAGGCATTAAAGGACGGAGATACTACCAATCAAAAAAAAGTGTGGATCTATCAACCAAGTGTGGGGGCCGGGTTTAAAATTAATAATGTAAGTATAGATTACGCTTTCAGCAATCTTGCTAATCAAAACAACCCATTGTTCACCCATGTTTTCTCTATAAAGGTTGATTTTAGAAAAAAGGAAGACTAATATTTAAAAAAGCTAACATCGTATATGATGAAAAAAATACTTTTTGCCCTTATATTATTTGTTACTGTACAGGCCAATGCACAGCTAAATAATAGCTGGATTGATTACAGTAAAACTTATTACAAATTCCAAGTTTTTAAAAATTCGTATACACGCATTCCCCAAGCTACATTGGCTGCAGCAGGTTTAGGATCGGTAAATGCCGATCATTTTCAGTTGTGGAGAAATGGCGAACAGGTGCGCATTTACACATCTATTAGTAATGCTCCTTTAGGCGCATCAGATTTTATTGAGTTTTGGGGAACAATGAATGATGGCTTGCCAGATAAGCAATTGTATCGTAACCCCGATTTTCAGTTAAATGAAAAATACAGCCTCGAATCGGATACTGCTGTTTACTACTTAACAGTAAATTCTGCAGGAGGCAATTTGCGGTATATACAGCAAGCTAATACTGCACCCAGCACAGCTACGCCGGATGCATATTACATGAATACTGTGGACACTTTTTTTAATTCAAAAATAAATAGAGGCCAGGCATTACCTGCAGGAGAATACGTTTATTCTTCTTCTTATGATATTGGCGAAGGCTGGGCCAGCCGAGATATTGGCCCCACTACAGGATTCGCCCTGTACTGGCAGCCCACAAATTTGAACGTTTATACTTCGGGGCCTGCCAATAGTGTAACAATAAAAGTTACTGCTACAGGTAATGCGCCTTATAGAAGGAATCTTTTTATAAGAAGTGGAGCAAACGAATTGTTTAATGAAGGGATGCCATATTTTGAGTACAAAAAAGTAACATTATTAAACCAATCTTTAGCTACTGTTTTGCCAAATTCATATGCAGCAAATATATCGGTGGGGCACTTTTCCGATTCAAGCCAGGATAGAATATGTTTAGGTATGATAAGTCTTTCTTATCCTGCTACTTTCAACTTTAATAATAAAACTGTACATATTTTTGAAGTACCTGCTTCTGCAACAGGCAATTATCTTGACATCAATAATTTTAATGCAGGAAATATTCAACCTGTTTTATATGATATTAGTAATGGCAACAGGTATTTAGGTGAAATTGCTTCAACGCCGGGAAGGGTAAAATTTGTTCTTCCTCCCTCTACTCAAATGAGGAAATTTATATTGATATCTCTAGCACCAACTAATATCAATACAATAGCTTCGCTTTCTGCCCCCAAAACTTTTCAAAATATTAGTAGTGCTTCAGAGCAGGGCAATTACCTTATTATAAGCCACCCTCAATTATTTAGTGGGGCAAACTATGTAGAGCAATACCGGGCATACAGGGCAAGTGCAAATGGTGGGGGTTTTAATGCAAAAGTTTACAATATTGAGGAATTAACAGAACAATTTGGGTTTGGTATAAAAGGCCATCCGGCATCTGTGAGAGATTTTGTAAGATATGCAAAGCAAAGCTTTAGCAATCCTCAATATGTATTGCTAATTGGCCGTGGAGTAGCCTATAATGATGCTATTACTTATAAGGCAAATCCATTGTTGCCATTGCAGAACTTAATACCCACTTTTGGCTGGCCCGCATCTGATATGTTGCTAGCGGCTAACCCTGCCAGCACATACCCTTTAATTCCAATTGGGCGTATTGGTGCTATTGATGGCAATGAAGTGAATGCTTATTTACAAAAAGTAATTCAATACGACCAAGAGCAAAGAACAGCAAGCCCCTACGTAACCGACAAAAGCTGGATGAAAAATTTTATGCATGTTATAGGGGGTAAAAATACCGATGAAAGTAATCTTTTTGAATTTTACATGAATCGCTATAAGCGCATTGCAGAAGATACTTTATATGGAGCAACGACAGAGTCATTCAAAAAAAATTCAGGAGGCGTAATACAGCAGGCAAGTGCCAACAGAATTGCGGAACTTATTAACGAAGGCACCGGATTTATTGGGTATTTTGGACACTCGTCTGCCAATACATTAGAATTTAACCTAAGTAACCCTAATGATTATACCAATGCAGGCAAGTATCCTTTCTTTAATGCAAGTGGTTGTACCGCAGGAAATTATTACTTTTTTGATCCACTTAGGGCATCCGGAAACCGGACTATTTCAGAAAATTTTGTATTAACTCCCAATAGGGGTAGTATCGCTTTTTTGGCAAGCACTCACTTTGGCCTACCTCCTAACCTTGACAATTATAATTACAGATTCTATACAAATTTTAGTAACATAATGTATGGGCAAACTGTTGGCAAGCAATTACAAGATGTAATAAAACAGATAGGCGGAGAAGCACCAAATCCTACATTGAACTTTTTCGACAGAGTCCATTTAGAAGAAATATCGCTTCATGGTGATCCTGCTATTAAAATCAATACATTTCCTAAACCAGATTATGCAATTGAAGAGTCAATGGTGCGTATTAGTCCCACAATCGTTTCTGTAGCGAATGTAAATTTTGACCTTAAAGTGCAAATGAAAAATATTGGCAAGGCAACCGGGGATTCAATTTGGGTATATGTAAAAAGAAAGCTGCCAAACGATACCGTAAGGGTGCTATTTGATCAAAAAATTCCGGCAATAAAAAATACAGATTCGCTACAGTTTACCGTTCCTATTAGCCCTACAACAGATAAGGGACTTAACCAAATAATTGTTGAGCTGGATTATAAGCATGATGTAGATGAATTGTATGAAACCAATAATAAAATAACAAAAGATTTCTACATTTTTGAGGATGAACTTAGGCCTACCTATCCTTACAATTTCTCTATTGTCAATCAACAAAATTTAACTTATGTTGCCAATACAGCTAACCCTATAGGTGGGCAAAGGCAATATGTGATGGAAATTGATACTACTGAAATTTTTAACTCTGCGTTTAAGAAAACGTACAACGCTTCGGGCCCAGGAGGTATAGTAGAGTTTAGCCCCACTAATATTACTTTTACTGACAGTACAGTTTACTATTGGAGGGTATCGCTCACACCAATTGATAACTCACCTATTATATGGAATAGTTTTTCTTTTGTTTATTTACCCAATAGTGGCCCTGGCTTTAATCAATCTCATTATTTCCAGCACCAAAAATCTGTTTACAATAATATTCAATTAAAGGAAGACAGGAAATTCTATTACCCAAGAATACCTCGAAGGCTTACTGTCCGCACAGGGTTGCACCCACATGTTGGATATGAAAGAATAAATGTGAATGTGGATTTCACCAAAGTTGAAAAATATGGTTGTGTATTTAATTCGCTGCAGGTTTATGTTATAGATAGTTCCTCTTTGAAGATATGGGAGAATTATGGCATCAACTCGACATTTGGTTTTTATAATAGTGCAAGGCCCAATTGCCAAAACCAGGGAGATACCATCAGGCACTTTTTTGAATATCCTTATGCCAACCCGGGAGGAATTCCTTACAGGAAATATGCTATGGACTTCCTCAATGGAAATAGTATTCCCGATGGAAAGTATGTTGTAATTACTAATCTGGGTAACAGTAATAGCAATTCCACTTTTATTAGCCAATGGCAAGCGGATCAATCCTTATATGGAACAGGCAACAGTTTATATCATACCCTAAAAAACCTTGGATTTTCTCAAATTGATAGTTTCACAAAAAATATCCCCTTTATGTTCATGTATCAAAAAGGAGTGCCTTCTTTTACGCCTATTCAGGTGGTAGGGCAAAGTGATACTACCGCCATAGAGGAAATAATTAATCTGCAAAGTGTAGACCCCGAAGGTACAATAGAGTCTCCGGCTTATGGGCCTGCCAGAGCATGGACATCTTTACATTGGCGTGGCAAGAGTGTAGAAGCTGTCTCCACAGATAGTACCAAAGTAGAAGTGTGGGGCGTACAAAATAATGGCAACTCAACTTTATTGGCTACAGTAGCTCCCGCACTCGATACCTCTTTGAGTTTTATTAATGCTAATACATATCCTTATGTAAAATTAAAAATGTGGAATAAGGATGATATTAATAATTCACCTAACCAGCTTAGTTATTGGAGAATAAATGCTCAATTTGCTCCAGAAGGTGCTATTGCCAGAAACCTGCTTTACACCATGAGTGCAGATACAGTAGATCAGGGACAGCCAATTGATTTTTCGGTGGCTTTTAAAAATATTAGCAATATACCTTTTGATAGCTTACTTAAAGTGAAATTTGTAATAACAGATAAGTATAATATACCACATACCATTATTCCTGATAAACGCAAAGCATTAGTGGCTGGCGATACATTGATTGCAAAATATACTATTGACACTCGCAATTATCCGGGTAATAACACGTTGCTTATTGATTTTAATCCAGATTTTGACCAGCCCGAACAGTATCACTATAACAATGTGTTGTATAAAGATTTCTATGTAAAAGAGGATAATTATGACCCTTTATTAGATGTAACATTTGACGGGATACATATTTTAAATAACGACATCATTTCTTCTAAGCCAAATATTTTGGTAAAATTAAAAGATGAAAGCAAGTTTATGGCACTAAGTGATACTTCGTTGTTAAAAGTGCAGGTGCGTTTTCCTGATCAAACTTTAAGAGAGTATCATTTTGGTGATAGCATGATATTTACACCGGCAAATTTATCGTCGGGAGAAAATACGGCATCCATTGATTTTAGACCATACTTTGCAGAAGATGGTGAATATGAATTATTGGTTTCCGGCAAGGATGCAAATGGCAATGCCGCAGGTGATATTGACTACCGAATAGGCTTTAGCGTTATCAATAAACCAATGATATCAAACCTGCTCAATTATCCCAATCCGTTTACAACATCAACTGCATTTGTATTTACAGTAACGGGTAGCCAGCCGCCACAAAATATGCGGATACAAATATTAACCATAACAGGTAAAGTGGTAAGGGAAATTACCATGAATGAATTAGGGCCAATACATATTGGCAGAAATATCACTGATTTTAAATGGGATGGAACAGATATGTATGGGCAAAAATTGGCCAATGGCGTTTACCTGTACCGGGTATTAACCAATCTTAATGGTAAGTCGCTAGAAAAATATAAAGCTGATGGAGATAATACTGATAAGTATTTCAACAAAGGTTACGGTAAAATGTATTTGATGCGATAAAATTTCGTTTATCGAAAGTGTAAAAAAGGCTGCCTGATACTGGCAGCCTTTTTCTGTTTATTTTTGCAGTCACATTATTTATTAAAATATATGGCTAAAATAGCAATCAATATAGCAACAGGTAGTTTGCAAAAAGAGGAAGTAATCGTTGGCATAGACCTTGGCACCACTAATAGCCTTGTAGCTATTATTCACCCTGAAACCGGCAAACCTGTTGCTTTAAAAGAACATGATAGCCGTACATTAGTACCATCTGTAATTTATTTTGACGAAAATGGAAATGCAACAGTTGGCGATGCTGCTAAAGAATTTTTGATAACAGCCCCAGAGCAAACTATTTTTTCTGCCAAAAGGTTGATGGGTAAAAGCTACAGCGACCTTAAAGGACAAGCAAATTTTTATACCTATAAAATTATTGACGATAATACAGAAAGCTTGGTGAAAGTACAGGTAGGCAATAAATTTTATTCGCCCATTGAATTGTCTTCTTTTATTTTAAAAGAATTAAAGCAAAGAGCAGAACATATTTTAAAAACTCCGGTTAATAAAGCTGTAATTACCGTGCCCGCATATTTTAACGATGCACAGCGACAGGCAACCCGTGATGCAGGCAAACTGGCGGGATTGGATGTTTTAAGAATTATAAATGAACCTACGGCAGCAAGTCTTGCTTATGGATTAGGAGTAGATCCTTCTGAGCAAAAATTAATTGCCGTGTACGATTTAGGTGGTGGAACTTTTGATGTTTCTATTTTAAGATTAACCGGAGGTATTTTTGAAGTGCTATCTACAAATGGTGATACTTACCTCGGAGGCGATGATATGGATAACGCCATTGTAGATTTCTGGATAAAACAAAATGGTATTGCTGCAGAAGAACTGACACAAAATAAAAGCTTTGCTCAATCCATAAGACTGGCAGCAGAAACAGCCAAAAAACATTTAAGCAGCCATGAAAATTTTTCTGCAAATGTGAATGGCGATGAACTCACTATCTCAAAAACCGAATTTGAAAAACTGGTACAACCATTGGTCAACAGAACACTGCACAGTTGTAAAGCAGCATTAAAAGATGCAGGCCTTACAACAAAAAATATTGATAGTATCGTAATGGTTGGTGGTAGCACAAGGGTTCCATTGGTTAAAGAATCTGTGAGTACATTTTTTGGAAAGCCCGTAAATGATTCAGTAAATCCTGATGAAGTGGTGGCATTGGGCGCAGCTATACAGGCAGATATTTTGGCAGGTAACAACAAGCAAACATTACTATTGGATATTACGCCATTAAGTTTGGGTATAGAAACTTCGGGCGGGTTGATGGATGTTTTAATTCCACGCAATTCAAAAATACCATCAAAAGCTGCAAGGCAATATACTACACAGATAGATGGGCAGCCTGGTATGCGAATAAGTGTTTACCAAGGCGAAAGAGATTTGGTAGCTGACAATCGTAAACTAGCAGAATTTAACTTAACAGGTATTCCAGGTATGCCGGCAGGGTTACCAAAAGTAGAAGTTGCTTTTTTAATAAATGCTGATGGTATTTTAAGTGTTTCGGCCAAGGAGTTAAGAAGCGGCGTAGAACAAAGTATTGAAGTAAAACCACAGTATGGCATCACAGATGCAGATGTAGAAAAAATGCTGATGGATTCTATAACCCATGCAAAAGATGATATTGCAGCAAGGGCATTGGCAGAAGCAAGAAGTGAAGGGGAACAGTTGTTAAAAACAACAGAAAGGTTTTTACAGAAAAATACAACCTTACTAACTAAAGAAGAACTATTGCAAACGGCTACTGCCATGCAGGCTTTGCAATTAACATTAACAATGCAAGATAAAGACCTTGTACATACAAAAATTGAAGAATTGAATGAAATATCCCGGCCTTATGCTGAAAGAGTTATGGACGAAGCCATATCGCAGGCTATGAAAGGTAAAACCATTTAATGTATTTCATTTTGGCTTAAATTGTATCTTCAACTGCAAATGAGCAATATTCAACAGATATCGGTTTTAGTGCCTTTGTATAATGAAGCGCCTGTATTGCAGGAGCTCTTTAGCAGGTTGCAACGGTTGAATGAACAAATGCAGGCAAATGCCAGTTTTATCTTTGTTGATGATGGCAGTACTGATAACAGTTACGAAATTTTAAGGGGATTAACCGCAGGGAAACAAAACTATTCAGTAGTTTTTTTGTCCCGCAATTTCGGACATGCCATGGCCATCACTGCAGGCCTTGCTCATGTGCCAGCAGATACAGATGCCGTTTTTATTATGGATGCTGATCTTCAGGATCCGCCAGAACTATTGCCATCATTCCTGGAAAAAATGAGCCATGGGTATGATGTGGTATACGGAATAAGAAAAAACAGGAAAGAAGGCTGGTTTAAAAAAATGGCATATAAAACTTATTACCGTCTTTTAAAACGTTCTGCAAATATTAAAATGCCGTTGGATGCCGGAGATTTTTGTTTGATAAGCAAGAGAGTAGTACAGCAATTAAATGCAATGCCCGAAGAAAGCAGGTATATGAGGGGCTTAAGAAGCTGGGTTGGTTTTAAACAAGCCGGTATTGAGTACGAAAGAGACGAAAGAAAAGGCGGAACCTCAAAATATTCACTGCGAAGTTTACTCAAACTCGCTTTTAATGGCTTCTTTAATTTCAGCGAATTGCCCATCCGTTTTATAGGAAGGGTAGGTCTCATCACCGTGCTGGTGGCACTGGTTTATTTAGGAGTAACTTTGTATAAAAAGCTGATGTATGGTACGGTTCCCGAAGGATTTACTGCACTCATATTTGCCATCGTTTTATTTAGCGGTGTGCAGCTAATGTCTATTGGAATATTGGGAGAATATATACTCCGCATATTCTTCCAGGTAAAACAACGTCCATTGTATATTGTTCAGTCCAAAATTATTAATGGCCAACCGGTAGATGAATAAGGCATACGTACAACAATATGTATCACTTGAAACAGATCATTGGTGGTTTGCTGTAAGGAAGCAGATAATTGCCGGCTTTATTGCACGCAATATTTCTTCGCACAATTTATCTATCCTCAATATTGGTGCTGCAGGAGGCGCATCTTCCAGCTGGCTGGGTGAATTTGGCAAGGTCACTTCTGTAGAAAATGAAACGGTATTTATAGAATATTTAAAAAGCACCGGAATAGATGTTATTAATGCATCTATTGAAAAACTACCTTTTGAAAGTAAGAGCTTTGACCTTGTGTGCGCATTCGATGTTTTAGAGCATGTGCAGGATGATCAGCTTGCTTTAAGTGAAATGGAAAGGGTGTGCAAAGATGGCGGTATGCTTTGCATAACAGTGCCTGCATTTCAAAGTCTTTGGGGCAATCATGATGAAGTGAACGGGCATAAAAGACGATATGTGAAACAAAGTTTGAAAACACTATTTGCCTCCAAGCCATCCCTGAATTTGTGCGATATTACTTACTTCAACAGTATTTTATTCATACCTATTTTTTTTGCAAGAAAAATTTCGGCTTTGTTCAATCCAAAAAATCAACGATCTGATTTCGAAAATTTCAAGGCAGGCAGTTTTGGAAACAGAATCTTGAAAGCTGTTTTTGGAGTAGAGGTAACGCTGCTTAAACAGTTTCGTTTTCCTGTTGGTGTTTCTTTGATCGCCGTTTTGAAAAAGAAAGCCGGATTACCTTAGCCAGTAGCAAAACGATGCCGATAAGAGAAATGTAAAAGGCAGATCCTATCCATTTTGGCTGGTATTGAAACCTAGTAACATTTTTTCCGGCAGGTAACTTAACCATCATCTCTGTAATATTGATGATCTCAACAGCAACTTCCTTATCATTTACAAATGCTTTCCACCCGGGATAATAATTCTGTTGCAATACCATTAATGCATTGCTTTGCGTATTGGTTTTTATTTCAAAAAAATCAGCTCCCATCGCAGTGATCTTTATGGAATCATTAATAGGGCTGTTGAGCAGGTACGCAACCGGTTTTTTAAATGACTCTGTTCTTACTGCTGAATAATAAAAGCTATCCTGGGCCATTAGATTACCAGGTGTGATGAACACATCATTGCGGCCAATTTCTTTTGCAAATAACAGTGGGTTGCTTACGATTGAATCTGGGCTGGTTGGATACCCGTTAATATTCTCCGCAATAGATGCATTGTTTGGTAAGGGGAATGCTTCTTTGTTGCGATTCAGGATTACTTCTACCTCATCAAATGATCTAACGCCGATAGCAGTTACAGGTATATTGAATTGGGTAACAATGAATATTTCTGCAAATACCAGTAGTACTATTAAAGATGCAGCAGCTTTCTTTTTCACCAATAACCAGAGTGCAAAGCAACTGATTAATAGCACTGGCCATTGCAATAAAAATCGTTCACTGAAATTGAGCGAATAAAATGCCTGCAGTTTATTTGCCGAACTAAGTTTTGAAAATAACTGATTGCTGCCGGTAAAAAAGCTGGTTATCAAGATAACGAGAGAAACAAGTACGATTGCGCCGATTATTTTTTGAATACTTACATTTTCTTTACTGTTTTTATTCAGCCACATTTGCAGTCCCGAACCTGATATCAGCAACATGAAAAATATAAAGAATAACCTGAACAATGCCGGGTGCCGGAAACTGTTCATCAATGGTAGAACATAATAGGCAACCTGCCGCATAAAAAAATAAGAACCCCATGCCATGCTCAGCATAATCAATGCTGTAATAAAGTAAAAGGATATTCCTTCCTGTTTTTTGAATGATCCATTCAGCAAAGCATATATGGAGAATATAAGCGGTACTATTCCAAAATAAATACTTCGCATCAGGATATTGGAATCGAAAAATGATTCACTGGCGGTTGTACTGAATGGAGATAATAAAGAGATAGAAGTTGCCGGACTCATTGAATTTTCCAGTACAACTGAAAGTGGCTGGCCACTCCCTCTTTCAATAAATGGTAAATGATGAATAAAGGAAATTAAAGCTGGTGAGCTCAGTAATATGAATGTAATTATTGCAATGCCAAATGGGAACAGCAGCGACTTAGCATAGCGGAATTTATCTTCACTCTTAAAAATGTAGTACAAAAAGTAAGCAGCAAGCGTGTATATGGTAATGATAAAAATAGAAGGATAGCCACCGGTGAATAAAAGAAATAAAAAAAGTGCCATCAGTAATGCATCTTTTAACCGCTTGGTTTCAATTGTTTTTCGGAAAAATAAAACAACAAAGGGAAGATAACAGGCAGCACTAATGCAGTTAAAAAACTGTACACTATCGATTATAAAACCGCTGAACTGGTAAGCAATGGCAATTGTAAATGCAACTGTTTTGCTGTAACCAATATGCCTACTTAAATAATAAAATCCAATACCAGCCAATGCAATGTAAAAAAGGAGCTCGTAGTGAAATGCGGCAAGACTGTACTTTGTAGCCAGTGAAAATATCCAGATTACTGGACTCCATGCGCCACTCTGCAGATCGGAATGCAGCGGGTAACCAAGGTTAATATAAGGTGTCCACAATGGAAGTTTTCCATTGTTTAATGCATCGCTGATAAGGGTACGTACAGGATAGTAATAAGTGAGTGCATCATTTTTTAAGGCATACAACTGAAATGTGTAAGGCCAAAAAACAAGGCATGCCAGTACCGGAAAAACAAACAAAGGGTGTAAAATTATTTTTCTTAGCATCTATACTTACGGCTGTTAGTAATGTTTTTTTGTGAAATCTATATGTGAAGGCGCTGAATCCGGTTTACATATTTACCTATCATATCAAATTCAATATTCACTTTATCCCCGGTTTTTAATTCCGAAAGATTGGTGTGCTGCATGGTGTAAGGAATGATTGCTACTGTAAAACCTTTTTCAGTCACATTGAATATGGTTAGGCTGATGCCATTTAATGTAATCGAGCCCTTCTCAATCATTAGGCTGGCAAATTTGCTGTCTGTTTCAAAGCTGAATTCGGTACTGCCATCTTTTTGTTCCCTTTCGACGCAAATGGCAGTAGTATCTACATGCCCCTGTACAATATGCCCATCCAGTCGGCCATTCATTTGCATGCATCTTTCCAGATTTACTCTGTCGCCCTGTTTTAATCTGCCCAGGTTGGTTTTTTTGAGTGTTTCTTCTATTGCAGTAACCTTATATAGCTGGCTTTCAATATTTTCAACAGTTAAGCATACTCCATTGTGGCTCAGGCTTTGATCAATCTTTAGTTCAGAAGCCAATGCCGATCTGATCCAGAAACTGATATTGCTACCATTGTGTTCAATAGATACAACGCTGCCCAAATCTTCTATAATTCCTGTAAACATGCCCCAAATTTCGATAAAAAGAGCATAGGATATGTTTTTTATGAATAAAACATATATCTTTGCGACCCTGTTTGAAATATAACAGCTATTTTATCACAAAAGGAGGTATATAATTTTATGCTTATTATCGATTCTAAAGATTGCGAAAACATTGACAAGGCACTCAAAAAGTACAAAAAGAAATTTGAAAAAAGCCGCACTTTGTTGCAATTAAGAGAAAGACAGTCTTTCACTAAGCCTTCTGTTCGTCGCAGAACCCAGGTGTTGAAAGCTGTTTACAAGCAGCAAATGGCTGCAGGCAAATTCGATTAATCGTTAAGATAATTAAGCCGGCAACATATTAAACTGATAACCAATAGTGCTAACTTTGGTTATCAGTTTTTTTATGCCCCAAAGTTTGCAAAATCATATCGACGATTTTCTACAATACCTCCAATTTCAAAAAAGGTACAGCAGGCATACCATTACTTCCTACCAAACAGACTTGAGAGATTTTGAGGAATTTCTTTCAAAAACATTTGCCGAAACAAAAATTGATGGCATAAAATCTTCATTTGTACGTACCTGGTTAGCCAATCTTAAAGAAATGAAGAACGATAGTCGAACCATTAATAGGAAAATCTCCACATTAAAATCTTTTTTCAAATATTGCATAAGGCAAGGATTAGTACAAACTAGTCCTATGGGTGTTATATCCAATCCTAAGGTATCAAAAAAGCTACCTCAGTTTGTAGATAAAAAAGATATAGATACTCTTTTTAGCTATGTTGAATTCCCCGATGACTGGATGGGTAAAACTGAGCGTCTTATTCTGCAAATTTTTTATAACGCAGGTATTCGACAGGCCGAACTAATACATTTACAAAATCATCATTTCGACAAGCATAACAGCAACATTAAAGTATTGGGTAAGGGAAATAAAGAAAGAGTAATACCAATAGGAGCAGAACTGGCTGCACAGATAAGTAGTTATCTGGCTGAAAAAGAGATTGAATTCCCCAAGCAAACACACCATTCCATGCTGGTGAATAAAAAAGGTAATAAGCTGTATCCCAGGCAGGTATATAACATTGTGAATAAATACCTCTCTTTAGTAACCACAATTGACAAGAAAAGCCCTCATATTTTAAGGCATAGTTTTGCCACTCATCTTACCAATAACGGAGCCGATTTGAATGCAGTAAAAGAATTACTAGGGCACAGCAGCCTTGCAGCCACACAAGTGTACACACACAATACCATCGAAAAGCTGAAAGAAGCCTATAAAAAAGCACATCCAAAGGCCTGATTTTTTAACTAAAATTTCTGTACAAAATTATTTTGAAAAATAGGTTCCTTAAAGTAACTTCATTATCCCAATGTACTTTTACTAAATGCAATTATAAAGGGCCTATGTTCCAATTTTTTACCCAATTATTTTATTCTTTCACATTTTAAAAATTGCGTGTTATGAATGTAACCATCCAAACTGTGCATTTTGATGCAGACTCTAAATTGATTTCTCATGTCGAAAAGAAAATCAGTAAACTATCACAATACCACGACAGGATAACGAGTATTGATGTGTATTTGAAGTTGGACAACATTGTACACAACATAAAAGATAAAGTTGCAGAAATAAAAGTGATGATTCCCAGACACGAGTTTTTTGTAAAGCATTCTTCTAAGTCTTTTGAAGAAAGTTTTGATGAAGCTGTACAGGCAGTTATCAACCAAATAAAAAGAAAAAAAGAAAAACAGGCTGCTTAATCAGCTTTTGATATTTAAAAAGCTACTACAAAAAAAACTGCCTTTTACAGGCAGTTTTTTTTGTATGTGAGAATAAAGTGGAAAAGCTTCAAAAAAAACTTTTTACAAAGTTTTGCTATTAATCAAATTCTCGTACCTTTGCCTTCCCAAAAAACAGGGTGTATTAGTATGCCAGTATTTAGGGTAAGTTCTTAATATAAATTTTTAAGCCGAAATAGCTCAGTTGGTAGAGCAACTGATTTGTAATCAGTAGGTCGCTGGTTCGACTCCAGTTTTCGGCTCAAACGGTTTGTCGGTTTTCATGCAACCGTTTTGATAAGGGCAGATGGCCGAGTGGTTAAAGGCGACAGACTGTAAATCTGTTCTCTTCGGAGTACGTAGGTTCGAAACCTACTCTGCCCACAAAAAATTAGCTAATCAGTACATTAGCAAATTGAATTAGCGGAAGTAGCTCATTTGGTAGAGCGGTAGCCTTCCAAGCTTCAGGTGGCCGGTTCGAGCCCGGTCTTCCGCTCATAATTCTGTCTGCGATGGCAGATAGTTAGTAAGCCGTCGTAGCTCAGGGGTAGAGCACTTCCTTGGTAGGGAAGGGGTCGTGAGTTCGATTCTCACTGATGGCTCAAAAGATATTTGAATAAAATGCTGTGATAGTTGTGGGATAGAGCATCCCGATGGTATGCCGGGAGGGTCGTTAACTCGATTTTAACCTATGGCTCAAAACATATTGTCGTTGGTATGCCGACATAAAATGCATCCGAATATTTAAAATAAATTTTTAAAAAAGTAACAAAATGGCAAAAGAATCATTCAAAAGGGATAAACCCCACTTGAACGTTGGTACCATTGGTCACGTGGATCATGGTAAAACCACATTAACCGCCGCTATAACCGATGTTTTGTCTAAAAAAGGTTTGGCGGAGAAAAAAAATTACGATGATATCGATGGAGCTCCCGAAGAAAAAGAAAGGGGTATCACTATCAATACTGCACACGTAGAATATCAAACAGCTAACCGTCACTACGCACACGTAGATTGCCCGGGTCACGCTGACTATGTAAAAAATATGATTACTGGTGCGGCTCAGATGGATGGCGCTATCCTTGTGGTGGCTGCTACAGATGGTCCAATGCCTCAAACTAAAGAGCACATCCTTTTGGCTCGTCAGGTAGGTGTACCTCGTATCGTTGTTTTCATGAACAAAGTTGATCTTGTTGATGATCCTGAATTATTGGAGCTAGTTGAAATGGAAATCCGTGAGCTATTAAGTTCTTATGGTTTCGATGGCGACAATACCCCAATTATCCAAGGTTCTGCAACAGGTGCTTTGGCTGGCGACGAAAAATGGGTTGCTAAGATTGATGAATTGATGACTGCAGTTGATGAATATATTCCTTTACCTCCACGTTTGGTTGATCAACCATTCTTGATGAGTGTGGAAGATGTATTCTCTATTACTGGTCGTGGTACTGTAGCTACAGGTCGTATTGAAAGAGGTAAAATTAAAGTGGGTGAAGCAATGGAAATTGTAGGTTTGATGGAAAAACCATTGTCAACTACTTGTACAGGTGTTGAAATGTTCAAAAAACTATTGGACGAAGGTGAAGCTGGTGATAATGCAGGTCTTTTATTACGTGGTATTGAGAAAACTCAAATCCGTCGTGGTATGGTTCTTTGTAAGCCAGGTTCTATCACTCCGCATACTGAATTTAAAGGCGAAGTTTATGTATTGAGCAAAGAAGAAGGTGGTCGTCACACTCCTTTCTTTAACAAATATCGTCCTCAGTTCTACTTCCGTACTACGGACGTAACTGGTGAAGTTACTTTGAATGCAGGTACAGAAATGGTTATGCCTGGTGATAACACCAACTTAACTGTTAAGCTAATCCAACCAATCGCAATGGAAAAGGGTTTGAAATTTGCGATTCGTGAAGGTGGCCGTACAGTGGGTGCAGGTCAGGTTACTGAAATTATCAAATAAGTACCAAGTACTTAGTATTAAGTACTGAGATTAGATCTTATACACTTACAAAGTACTTGGACTACTGTCCAAGTACTTTGTACTTTATACTGAATACTTTTACACGGGCATGGTGCAACGGTAGCATACGGGTCTCCAAAACCTTTGATCTGGGTTCGAATCCTAGTGCCCGTGCAAACAACGTTTAACGCTTAACGTTAAACGTTTTTTAAACATTAAACGTTTTTTAATGAACAAATTCACAACTTTTGTAAGGGAATCTTATAGAGAACTTACAGAAAAAGTTAGCTGGCCAAAGTGGGCGCAACTTCAGCAGTCAACTATGATTGTTTTGGGTGCTACACTGGTAATTACAGGCATTGTTGCTCTTATGGACTTTGTTGCCAGTAATTCAATGAAATTTATTTACTCATTATTTGCGAGCTAAATTATGACAGAAGAAATAACAAGTGGGGTTCCAGCTAAAGCAGAAAAAGAAACCAGATGGTATGTACTTAGGGTAGTGAGTGGTAAGGAGCGTAAAATTAAAGAATACCTTGATAAGGATATCGTAAGAAACGGCTGGGATAAAATTATTCAGCAAGTATTTCTTCCCGTTGAAAAAGTATATAAAGTAGTAAACGGAAAAAAAGTAATGAGAGAAAGAAACTTCTATCCAGGTTACATTATGATAGAAGTGGCTGATGGTAAATTAAATGATGATATTATTCAGCATGTAAGTAATATCAGCAATGTAATGCACTTTTTAACAGATGGCAAAGGCTCTAAAGGAAATATTATTTCACTACGCAAAGCCGAAGTAAATAAAATGCTAGGCAAGGTAGATGAAATGAGCGATGCAGGTGGTGTTACCATGAGCGAGCCATTTATTATTGGAGAAACCATCAAAATTATAGATGGCCCTTTCAACGATTTTAATGGTGTGATAGAAGAGGTGAGTGATGAGAAAAAGAAACTGAAAGTTCAGGTAAAAATATTTGGAAGGGCTACACCTGTAGAGCTGAGCTATATGCAGGTAGAAAAATTGCCTTAATTCAATATTTAAATATATTTAACCTCATCCATAGCGATGAGGTTTTTTTATAGAAGCAATTGAATAATGTTTAAACCTATTTTTTTCATAATTAAATACTGGATTGGGTGGGTTATATTTTTTGAAATTACCCGCCTGGTATTTCTATTAGCCAATTTTAAAGAAACCTGGCAGGCTGGGTTTAGAAATTTTTTAGGCTCTATTTTTTACGGCTTACGTATGGATATGTCAATGGCTGCCTATATTGCTATACCCGTGTGTATTTTTGTTTTGATAGCAATTCTATTTAAACCTTTTCAAAAACGGTCGCTTTATTTTACCTACTCGGCAATTATTATATTGCCAATTTTGATGCTGCTTTTTGCAGATGTTGGCTTATTTAAAGCATGGGGAATAAGGGTTGACGATAGTTTTCTTAAATATTTATCCAGTCCAAAAGAAGCCTGGGCTTCAGTCTCTCACCTGCCTGTATTTGCCATTATCTTATTGTTTGTGGTTTTATATGCTTTGCTACTGTATATCATAAAAAGATGGCTAAATAAAATTTTCCCATCATTTGAAGCTACTTCAAAATGGATTGCTGTAGTAGTGCTATTACTTGCTGGATTATTCATTATTCCACTGCGAGGGGGTTTTCAGTTGGCTCCTTTAAACCAAAGCAGTGTATATTTTTCGCAGAATAATTTTTCAAATCTTGCAGCCATTAATCCAATATGGAACTTTGTACGTTCACTTACTTTTCGAACAAACGGGAATAAAAACCCTTTTGTAACAATGAGTGAAAAGCAAGCTAGTGTTATAGTAGATAGTTTATTTACACATCATGGTAATGATTCCATACTGCCAGTTGCCGAAAAACCAAATATCATTGTTATTGTTTGGGAAAGCTTTACCGAAAAAGCTATTCATGTAAAAATAAATGGAGAAGAAGTAACGCCTGGCTTTAACCAATTAACCAATGAAGGGCTGTATCTTTCAAATATTTATGCAACTGGCGACAGAACAGATAAAGGCATTGTAGGCGTTTTGAGTGGTTATCCTGCACAGCCTACTACTTCAATTGTAAAGGAGCCTACTAAAGCTGCAAGCTTACCAATGTTGCCTGAAGTTTATAAAAAGCAGGGTTATTATACATCTTTTTACTATGGTGGAGAGTTGGAGTTTGCCAACATGAAAGCCTATCTACTCGGTTGCGGATTTAACCGATTCACCTCTATTGAGGATTTTGATGAAAAAGATCAGAACTCAAAATGGGGAGCGCATGATAATGTGGTAATGAAAAAGCTAAGTAGTGATCTGTTAAAAGTAAAGCAGCCTTTTTTATATACATGGCTAACCCTGAGTAGCCATGAACCTTTTGAAACACCTGTAAAAACCGTAATTGAAGGCAAAGATGAGGAAAGCAAATTTTTAAATTCGCTACATTATACTGATAAAGTAGTATTCGATTTTGTTCAGTTTTGTAAGCAACAACCGTGGTGGCAAAACACAATTGTAGCCATAGTTGCAGATCATGGGCATCACTTACCTGATTTAGAGCGTAAAGAGCAGAACTTTCGAATACCCATGCTTTTGCTAGGAGGCAATGTAAAGTCTGGCGTAGTTAAAAAGGTAGGCTCGCAGAATGATTTAGCAGCTATTCTTTCTTATAAGTCAGGATTAGCATACAACCAATTTGCCTGGAGCAAAAATATTTTAGACAGTACCGTAAAAGGTTGGGCTTATTTTGCATTTAACAATGGGTTTGGCTTTGTAAGTGATAGCGGAGCTTATGTTTTTGATAATGTAGGCAAGCGCCCTATTGAATCAAGAGGAAATGATACAGCACGCCTGGGAATTACCGGCCAGGCTTACCAGCAACAGAGTTTCTGGGATTATCTCCGCCGTTAAATATCAGGAAGATCTTCTTACAAGTCCTGAAGCCAGCAAGGTAACGAGTAGGATCAGCCAGAGTATCAAAAGGAATTGCTTCAGGTAGAATAACCTGTTGCTGAAAACATTGGTATCCGAATAAACTTCGTACCACGGATGCTTTGTAAAAAATCTTTTTGCCTTTTCTTTAAATGAATAAACATCCTGCGAATTAAAATCGTAGTAATAATAAAGATCCTTATCAATAGAATAATAAGAGTAAAAAACAGGGTTTAGCGAATCAAAAGGAATGGATCGGATGCTGTCGGAAAACGGCAGGCTTTGCGTAACGGTTACAGCACTGTTTTTTAAAAAGTTCTTCACCTGTACTCCATTCAGCAATGTTCCGTCAGCAGTTTTATAATTTACATGATTGAGCATAATATCTGTGGCCACCCATTGGTTTCTTTGCTCATCAAAGTATTCATTAAAAATATGGATGTTGCTGTTGAAGGTGCCGAAGTTGTGTTTTAATTCCACGATACGGTTTATCACCCCGGCTTCCTGTGCAAACACGGAAAAAATATTTGAATAGGCTCCACAATCAATTTTGCTTCCGTTCAGTGCACTGGTATATTGGCTGCATACCGAAAGAGCTCTGATAGAATCATTCATATGCCCGCTGGACGAAGCTATACGGCTGCACAAATACCTGCTGATCTTTTCTGCTTTGCTGATGGTATCATCGTTGTTTATATGAATACTGTCTTTGAGGATCTTTGCTACCTGTTGTTTTTCTTTTTCGGATAGAACAAACCGATGCTGCTGCCATTTATTGAGGCCGGCAAAATTATCCGCTGAGGGCAGGTTGCTTCTTAGAATCGTAATATTCGGTTCAGTAAAGTTTTTATCATCCCATTTTCCTTTGGGAATAAATTCTGCTTCGATTTCAATCTGCGATTCTGTTTCCTGGATCTTGTATACATGAGTTCCTTTCTTTAATGTAAAAGCTGGGTAGCTTCCATGATGTATTAAAGTCTCAGCGCTGCTATCTATTGCAATGCGCCATTCCCCGGAAGCAGGTTTTGGGTTCATTGTATGAACTTCCAGGATACTGTCATTAATGGTTTTAAATGAGCTGATGTTAATGCTATTGTAGGGAGGATATAGCTGGAAATAGGAAAGTTGTGAAGTGTAATCAAATTTTGCTCTGCTGAAAAATATATAAATAATTGAAAATGAAATTATTACAAAAAAAATGCCCGTCAATTTGTTTATTCTTTTAAAAAATTTCATTTTGTAATTGTATTGTAAAAAATTTGTTGATATCAAATATAAGCCTGTAATTTGGAGGGCTTTCTTTTTTTGAATAAAAAAGTTAGAAAGGCTAAATATAGCTTATAATGAGTAGTTTACGAGGCGGGAAATCATTGTCGGTAACGATTTAGTAATGGTGCTTATTGCATTCATTTTCTTTCGATTTCCTTGTAAATCAGTAGCAAATATAAAAAAAATATGGGTCGGTTCGACCCTTTTTTATATCTTTTTATATAGGCTCCGTAATAGCGTTTTTATACGTATTTAGAAAAAATTTTACCTGACTTCGGCATATCTCATGGGATTAATTCACAGTTAAGGGTAACATTTGTATTTGGATAAATACAGCCTGATAAAACGAGTGTAGCTATGAGACATCCCTTACAAACCATCGTTGCCGAAATTCAAAGGCAGGAAAGAAAATTATCTGCCGAAGCGTCCAGCTTTATTGATGAGGCTTATAGAATGACTATCTATCTTCAGGAATTATTGCGTGCCGTGAAAGAAGACGTGTTGAAAGAGGGCTTTGCCAGTAAAGCCGAAGAAGTCCATTTTTTCAAATTGATTAAGCCGAACATTCTCGGCAAATTGATTTACTATAACAAAGTGTACCGGATTGAAACGGCTTGCCCCGCAGATAACGGGAATTTGCATCAATGCTATTTTGCTTTACAACTCCGGGAGTTAAAACAAGAATATAAAGAGCATATCTGCAATTCAGATTTTTACAGGTACTACCGTTCCGGCAGAACCGACCGGGACGAAAATTATTATACGCTGGGCAATATCAATTACTATGAGGGATTAAACAGCTTTGTTTTTGAAATTGACCCGCAATTCTCAACCTACTTTGATTATAAGGTGGCAAAAATCTTAGCCAATGAATTAATCTATAACTACCTCACCACAAAATTAAGCCCGGAACAAAGCCCCGATGTGCTATTGCAGAATGGCGATACAAAAGATATTTTTTGGACACAATCAAAGAACGCCCTTATCGAATTGATTTATGCGCTTCATGCCGCCGATGCGCTTTCACACGGCAAATTGGGTATTCGCAAAATCAGTATGGTATTTCAAATCCTGTTCCGTGTTTCGCTTAGCGATATTCATAACAGTTTCCACCGAATGAAGACCCGTGCAGGTTCACGGACTTTGTTTTTAGACCAACTGAAATACAGCTTAGAAGAATACATGGACAAGGAAGATACTGCGTAATCTTCTTTTTTATTTTAAGGAATAAAGGACGGCATTGATGGTGCTGTCCTTTATTTTGCCCGTTTGCCTATATGTGTATATAGGCAAATCCGTTGGTCGGCACTCTTAGTTCATACTGTAAAAAGCAAGAAATCCCTATACAGCAATACTTTACATCAATTGCAAAAAAATAAAAAAAACTGCCTTTTTGATAGACACGTATCGGAAGACAGCCCCAGCCAAACGCTCCAATTTTGTACAGTGAACATTAAGCAACTGTGCAATGAATATTATAACCATAGAAGAAGAAGCATGGAGGTCGCTCAACGAGCGTATTAAATCCATTAGCGAGTTTATTCTGAAATCAGAAAACACCAGCTATGATAGTCTTTGGCTCAATAACCATGAAGTCTGTCAGTACCTCCACATCAGCGAAAAAACACTTTGGCGTATGCGTTCCAAAGGCGAAATAGCCTACTCCAAAATGTACGGGCAGTATTACTATACCATAGGAGCCATAAAAAATATGCTCAATGCCCATGCTGTGCAAACCAGCGAGGAATACATACAGGAGCTTATGGCAAGGGGTAAAAGCTATATCGAAAAAGGAAGAACAATAAAATCCGGCAAATAATTAAAACGTACTGCTATGAACATAGATAGAATGGAATTTTTTGCATGGATGGAGCGAATTATGGAACGCTTTGATGTTCTGAAACAACACATCATAGATATACAAAAGCAACGCAATACCATAGACGGCGAAGAACTGCTGGACAACCAAGACCTGTTACAAATGCTGAAAATCAGCCACCGCTCCTTGCAGCGTTACCGTTCGTCTGGCAAGCTGCCGTACTACACCATTAGCGGAAAGCTGTATTACAAGCTATCGGATGTACACCAATTCATCAGGGATAGTTTCAATGTTCCCCTGCAACGCACAAAGGACAACGGGTGACAAATAGTGCCACCTAAAGACAGGTACGGCGTAGCCGTACCCTGTTCAATTACTTTCGGACGATAACAATTTAAAATATCAATATTATGAGCGAGCAGACAATAGAACAGCCTCAACAAGAGCAGCAGCAAAAACCACAGCAATCCCCTGAACAGCTTTCAGATGTTTTGCTGGTCATGGATAAGGAAAAAAAGACTATTCAAGCGGTTACAGGTATTGACGAAAATGGCGAATTAAAAACCGTTGATGCCAATAAAAAGAACCAAAGCGAATTTATGCGGGTAGATAAGAGCGGAGATTTTTTCTCCAACTTCTTCTCCAACTTTTGGCGACAGCTCAAAGACCCCACCCGTTTTTCATTTTTCAAAGTTCCTGAACAGGAAGCCGTTGAAACAGCCCAAAAAATGCAGCAACAAATAAACGCCCCTACCAAAGAGGGCGAGGCAGTTATGGCTAAACATGAAGTGAAAGAGCCAAAGGAAGTGCAGCAAGAAAACAAAAAAGATATGGAAACTACACAAGCAACACAGACAACGCAGGCAACCCCTGAAACAAACGACCATCGTTTTAAGGCAGATGATATTGATTGGAAAACACTGGCACAAATTGGGATAACCAAAGAGCGGCTTGAAAAAGACGGCACATTGGATATGCTGTTGAAAGGCTATAAAACCAATAAGGTATATCCCATAGGTATCAATTTTGGTTCTGCCGTAATTCGTTCGGAGGCAAGGTTGGGGCTTCAAAACGGAGAAAACGGCAAGCCTGTATTTGTAATGTATGGCGTTCGCCACGAGCCGAACCTGCATACTCCTTTTTTCGGTCATGAATTTACCAAAGAGGACAAAGACAATTTGCTCAAAACCGGGAACATGGGGCGTGTGGTAGAGTTGACCTATCCCAAGACCGGAGAAAAAATACCGTCCATTATCAGCATTGATAAACTGACAAAGGAAGTTATTGCCTTACGGCAGGATTGGATAAAAGTGCCTGACGATATTGGAGGTGTAAAACTCACCGCGGAGCAAAAGCAAGTCTTATATGAGGGCAAAGCCATTTACTTAGAGGGTATGGTTTCGCAGAAAGGCAAAACGTTCAGCAGCGATATTCAATATAATGCTGACAAGCGTTTTCCCGAATACCTTTTTGAAAGGGGTGCAAATTACAAACAGACCCAAAGCCAGCAGCAAGCGCAATCACAGGAAAATCCCAAATTATTCAGAGGTAAAGAATTTAACGATGAGCAATACAAAAAGCTCACAGAGGGCAAGACCATTTATGTTTCTGATTTCATAGACGGGAAAGGACAGCCTTACAAGGGCTATGTTACGCTGAATGCCGAAACAGGCAAGTTTGATTTCAGTTTTAGAAACCCGGATAAATTAAAAGACAAGATTGTTCCCGCAGAAACCCATAAAACGCAGGTTGCCGTCAATTCAGAGGGTAAAACCAATGAGGCTACCAAAAATATCAATGAGCCTTTAAAACCCCAACAAACTGCTCCTGTGAACAAACAGCAGCAGGAAAAGCAGGAGCCGCCAAAGCCAGCTAAATCAAAAGGAATGAAAATGTAATTTCTAAAGGATAAGATATGAAAGCAATTATAGCAGAAAAACCAAGCGTAGCCCGTGAAATAGCCTCCCTGTTGGGAGCCACCGAAAAAAAGGATGGCTACGTAACAGGCAATGGCTATCAGGTTACGTGGGCATTCGGGCATTTGGTCGGTTTGGCAATGCCGGAAGATTATGGGTTTTCGGGTTTCCAAAAGGAAGCCCTGCCCATATTGCCCAACCCTTTTTTATTGACGGTACGCAAAGTGCGAAAAGAAAAAGCCTATGTTCCCGATAGTGGAGCGGTAAAGCAGTTGAAAATTATTGAACAGGTTATCGGGCGTTGCGATAGCATTATTGTTGCTACCGATGCGGGACGTGAGGGTGAACTCATCTTCAGGTATATTTATGAATACCTGAAATGCAGCAAACCTTTTCAGCGTTTATGGATAAGTTCATTGACTGAAAAAGCCATCAGGCAAGGTTTTGATAATCTAAAACCCGGAGGTGATTTCGATGGGCTGTACCGTGCCGGGCAAGCACGAAGCCAAGCCGATTGGCTCGTAGGCATCAATGCTTCACAGGCATTGAGCATTGCAGGGCGTGGTTTGTTTTCGCTGGGGCGTGTGCAAACGCCTACACTCGCACTCATCTGTAAACGATATTTGGAGAACAAAAATTTTGCTGTCAAAAAATATTGGCAGATACAGTTGGAACACCGAAAGGAATTTACAGACTTCAAAAGCCTTTCAAAAACCAAATGGGACGATAAGAAATTAGCAGACGACACGCTTAAATCTATTGAACGCACCGGGGTCGCAACTGTTACAACCGTAGAAACCAAAACAGTTACCGAACAACCGCCATTACTTTTTGACCTGACGGGCTTGCAAAAGGAAGCAAACAAAAGGCTCTTTTTAACCGCCGAAGAAACGCTGAACATATCCCAAACCCTGTACGAAAAGAAACTCATCACCTATCCACGTACCGGGAGCAAATACATACCCGAAGATGTTTGGGCGGAAATACCCGCTTTGGTAAGGTCACTGGAAGCAAGAACTTCCTGTAAAGAAGCAGTAGGGAAATTGAAATGGGGTCGTTTTAACAAGCGGATTGTGAACGATGTAAAAGTAACAGACCATCACGGTTTGCTCATCACCGAAACCATCCCCTCTGCATTACCCTCAAACGAAGAAGCTGTCTATGATATGATTGCACTGCGCTTGCTGGAAGCCTTATCGCAAGCCAGCACCAAAGAAATAACAGACGTTACATTACAGGCATTGCATTATGATTTTGCAATGAAAGGCAGCAAAATTATAGAAGCGGGCTGGCGTGGCATCAAAAGAAATTTTAGTGATGAAGAAAGCGAACCAGTGCAGGAATTACCGGAATTAAAATCGGGCGATGAACTTAAAATCAAGAGTGCTGAAGTGCTGGAGAAAAAGACCAAGCCACCTGTACTTTACACGGAAGCAGATTTGTTGTCTGCAATGGAAAATGCCGGAAAGGAAATAGCGAACGAAGATGAACGTAAAGCCCTGCAAGGTATCGGTATTGGTACACCAGCCACAAGAGCCGCCATTATAGAAACCCTTTTTAAAAGGGAATATATCAGGCGGGATAAAAAATCACTTGTTCCCACCGAAAAGGGATTGCAGGTATATGAAGTCGTAAAGGATAAGCGAATTGCCGATGTTGCCATGACCGCTGAATGGGAAATGGCTTTGCAAAAGATTGAGAATAACGAAGCAGATGCTATGGACTTCCATCAATCAATGAAAACCTATACATCTTCTGTTACGCAGGAAATTTTAGGCATAACTATCGAAAGTCAAAATCACCCAGACCTAACCTGTCCCAAATGTGGAACCCATAAACTGCTCATTCGGGATAAGGTTGTGAAATGTCCCAATGAGGCTTGCAACTGGCTTCAGTTTCGCAATGTGTGCGGTGTACAATTGAGCGTTGCCGACATAGAAAACCTTGTAACCAAAAGAAAGACCAATCTTCTCAAAGGAATGAAAAGTAAAGCGGGTAAAAAATTCGATGCTTTTATCATCCTGAAAGATAATTGCGAAAGCTCTTTTGAATTTGCCAACACCACAAGCAAAAAGAAATGAACAACAATGCTATCATAAATCGAAAGGATATAGAAAGCCTTATTTACACAGTACGGGACAAACAGGTTATGTTGGACAGCGACCTTGCAACCCTGTACCAGGTTGAAACAAAAAATCTTAACAAAGCCGTAAAAAGAAACATAGAGCGGTTTCCCCAATCGTTCTGCTTCCAATTAACCGAAAAAGAAGCTGAAAACTTGAGGTTCCAACTTGGAACCTCAAGTTTGAATTACGGCGGCAGGCGTTACCTGCCTTATGTTTTTTGCGAGCAAGGGGTCGCTATGCTGTCCGCTGTTTTGCGCAGCGAAATAGCTGTAACGGTCAGCATTGAGATTATGAACGCCTTTGTGGAAATGCGGAAGTTGTTAATCGGCAATGCCGCATTGTTCTCCCGGATGGATAAAGTGGAACTCAAACAAATTGAAGCAGACGGAAAATTTGAGGAAATATTTAAAGCACTGGAAAGCGGTAAGCTACACAGCGAAAAAGGTATTTTCTACGACGGGCAGATATTCGATGCCTATGTCTTTGTCGCTGATATTATTAGAAGTGCCCAAAGGTCAATTGTGCTTATTGACAATTATGTGGACGATACGGTGCTTACGCTACTCGGAAAGCGTGGACAAACCGTATCTGCCACTATCTATACCAAAAGCATCAGCAATCAGTTGCAACTCGATTTGCAGCGTTACAACAGCCAATACCCACCCATCACTATTCATACTTTTGTTCATGCGCATGACCGTTTCCTCATTATTGACGGCACAGAATTATATCACATTGGCGCATCTTTAAAAGATTTGGGTAAAAAATGGTTTGCATTTTCTAAGATGAACGCAGAAACAAGCAAAATGCTTAGTTTCCTGAACGCCATTTAAGTATATCCTTCCAACCTATATAGCAGACCGTTACCCGGTCAATAACTGCCACTAAAAGCCAACTGCTACCGCTTTTGACGTGGCAGTTTATTGCCATAATACTTTAGCTACTCATTGAAAATTTTAAACAAAATCAATATGAGTACACAGCAAAAAGACCTCTCTTATTTCTCGTTAAGGTTACAGGAATTATTAAATACCAGCTTCCCCGAAAAAGCACATGACCAAAGATTTATCGAGCAACGTTCCAAATGGGCGGCAAACGCCTACGAGGGTGCATTTAGTTCGGGAAACTCCACAGAGCAATGCAACCGTATCGCAGATTACATACTGTTTGAGGGACTTCACTATTCCAAATTCGACACTGTTTTTCAAGTGGTTTGCAATGAGTTTAACAGCATCATGCTGGACGAAGAACTCCGCCCGTTCGCATTAAAGATGCTGCCAATCTGCGAACCCGTATTTGCCAAATATGTGCTAACGGATGACTTTGCTTACACCACCGACCACGACCTGCTCTATACAGAAATCACGGGAACCATAGCAATTCATATCGAGGACTATGGCATTTAATCAACGTGAACACCTGAAATTGAATATTGAGGCGTTGCGGGTCATGTTCAGGTTAGAAAAGGAAAAACGCCAAGCTACCGAAGCCGAGCGGCAGCAGCTTTTGCAGTATAGCGGTTTCGGCGGGATAAAATTCATCTTAAATCCCGCAGAGCATCCAACAGACATAAGGCAATGGAAAGACTATGAGCGAACCTATTTTGAGGAAACGCAGGAACTCCACCGGATGCTGAAAGAAAATGCCCCAGACGAAAAGCAATACAAACATTATGTGGACAGTATGCGCAGCTCGGTACTGACGGCGTTTTACACCCCTCCCGAAATTATAAATATGCTATCCGATATTTTCAAGGAAAACGGCATAACGATACAGAAATTTTTAGAACCATCAGCAGGGGTTGGCGGTTTTATTCAGTCTTTTACAGATAAAGACGTGCCGCAGGTTACGGCTTATGAAAAAGACCTGCTTACGGGCAAAATCCTTAAACAGATTTGCCCAGACAGAAATATCCGAATAAACGGTTTTGAACAAATACCGGAAAAGGAACTGAACAGCTACGATGTAATTGCCAGCAATATTCCATTTGGCACAAGTTCGGTCTTTGACCTTTCCTATTCGCGTGGTGATGACCCTGCAAGAGCGCAGGCAGCAAAAAGTATCCACAATTATTTTTTTCTGAAGGGAACGGACACCATACGGGATGGTGGTATGCTCGCTTTCATTACCTCGCAGGGTGTTTTGGATAGCCCAAGCAATAAGCCTATCCGTGAGGCATTGATGGCAGCGCATAATCTTGTTTCGGTGGTACGGCTACCGAACAATCTTTTTATGGATTATGCAGGAACTGAAGTTGGAAGCGACCTTATCGTACTTCAAAAGAATGAGGGCAAACAAGGGCTTACGGAATTGGAAAAAGATTTTTGCGATACACTGCTCACAAAGCACAACGACCACGTAAATGCCTTTGTTCATTATACCGCTCCCGTTGTGTTCGATGAAATCATTCAATCCACCGACCTGTACGGTAAGCCCTACACCGTATATGTACATAGTGGCGGTGTGGAAGAAATTGCAAAAGAAGCCAGGCAAATACTGTCTGCGGATTTTAAAAGCAATTTAAACCTGAACCTTTATAAAGGAATTGCGCCGGATGAACCTACCATACAGCCGGGTATTACTTTAGTACCTGAACCAGCCCCCGTGCAGCCAGCTACCGGCAATGCAAGGGGAAAAACATCACAGCCCACATTATTCAATTTTACCAATCCTGCGGCGGCACAACCTGTCATGAGCCGTACACTGCAAGGCATCACGGCGGTAGCGGATGCGCCGTCAACACGGGAAGAAGTACAATTGAGTTTGTTTGACCTCTTTAACAATACGCCACAATCTGCCGTTCTCGCACCAGCGAAAAAGGTCAGAAGAAAAACGAGCATTACCAAGAAAAAGGTAGGCGGTCGCACCCAACAGCCGGGGCTGTTCGATTATATACCCTTGCGTAGTTTACAAGAGGAAACGCCAAAGCCTCCAATCACGTCACGAACAAGTGAGCAATCAGCCGTAATTGGCGATTTGTTTTCGTCTGTTAGTGTCAATAGCAACGGCGAAATAGAAGAACTGCCCAAAAACAAACCTGCCCCTGCAACGGACAATACCATCCCTGAACCCGCACCATATTCCGGCGAACTGCAATCATTCCACAGGGATGATTGCCTTGCAACGGATAAGGGTTTTGTTGGGCATTTGCGGGATGTGGATATACCCAATGGCACGGCTGTATTCTGTCCGCTATTATTGCCTCCCAATCAGAAAGTAAGAGCCGAAGCCTATATAGGGTTACGGGATGCCTATCAGCAGCTTTACAATCACGAAGCACAATATCATAAAGAGTACAAACAAGAACGGGAAACACTGAACCGCCTGTATGATGATTTTGAAAAAAGATACGGCAATCTGAATAGTGCCGACAATATCAAATTGATTAAAACCGATAGCGCAGGTAAGGAAGTACCTTATTTGGAGCGTGTGGTAGGTGGCGTGGTACATAAGTCAGATATATTCCACCAGCCTGTCAGTTTTGCAACAACAACACTCGCAACGGACAACCCGGATGAAGCGTTGGCGGCATCGCTCAACAAGTACGGAACGGTTGATTTGAACTATATGTCGGAGTTAAGCGGAATGTCCGGCGAAGATTTAAAAGATGCGCTGCATGGCCGCATCTTTTACAATCCTGCACAAAGAGAATATGAGATTGCAGAAAAATGGGTTTCGGGCAACGTAGTAGAAAAAGCGGCAGAAGTACGGGCGTACCTCGCAGGGCAACCGGATAGCAAAGAAGCTGCCGAAAGTCTTAAAGCACTCGAAGAAGCCAAGCCCCGCAGGATAGAGTTTGACGAACTCGATTTTAACCTCGGTGAACGTTGGATACCAGCGGGCATTTACAATCGTTTTGCTTCGCATCTGTTCGATACCGAAATCCGCATTCATTATTCCGAAAGTTCCGATGATTTTTCAATCCATTGCGACCGTAAGAATATCCATATCACAGAAAAATACGCCATCAAGTCGGAAAGCCGCACGTTTGACGGCGTTACCCTGCTGAAACACGCTCTTGTCAATACCACGCCCGACATTACCAAAAAGGTAATTATAGATGATAAAGAAGTCAAGGTGCGGGATATGGAAGCCATACAAATGGCGAACAGTAAAATTGATGAGATACGCAGGGAGTTTACAGATTGGCTTTTTGCGCAGAACGATGAGTTTAAGCAACGCCTGACCGATAAATACAACGACACCTTTAACTGTTTTGTTCGTCCGCAATATGACGGCAGCCATCAGGATTTTCCGGGGCTTGACCGCAAGGCGTTGGGCATTGAAGACCTCTACCCAAGCCAAAAAGATGCCGTTTGGATGATTAAGATGAACGGCGGTGCTATCTGCGACCATGAAGTGGGTGCGGGTAAAACGCTCATCATGTGTACTGCAGCGCAGGAAATGAAGCGTTTGGGGCTGGCACATAAGCCGATAATCATCGGGTTAAAAGCCAACGTGCATGAAATAGCGGAAACTTACCGCAAAGCCTACCCACACGCCAAAATATTATATCCCGGCAAAGAAGATTTTACCCCGCAGAAACGTCTGCGCATTTTCGGCGATATTAAAAACAACGATTGGGATTGCATCATCTTAACGCATGACCAGTTCGGGATGATACCGCAATCGCCTGAAATGCAAAAGCAGATTTTGGAAGCCGAATTGGAAAGCGTGGAAGAAAATCTTGCGGCTTTGGAAAGACAGGGCAAGGAAGTTTCAAGGGGAATGCTCAAAGGGGTAATTGTTCGTAAGCAAAATTTAGAGGTTAGGTTAAAAACACTGGAGCATGACATCGAAAACCGCAAGGACGATGTTGTGGACTTTAAAATGATGGGCATAGACCACATTTTAGTGGACGAAAGCCATCGTTTTAAAAACCTCATGTTCAACACAAGACATGAACGTGTAGCGGGATTGGGCAACATGGCGGGAAGCCAAAAGGCTTTGAACCTGCTATTTGCCATCCGCACCATTCAGGAGCGCACAGACAAAGACTTGGGCGCAACGTTCCTTTCAGGTACGACGATCAGCAACTCGCTTACTGAACTGTATTTGCTCTTTAAATACCTGCGCCCTAAAGCAATGGAAAAACAGGGCATCAACTGTTTTGATGCTTGGGCAGCTATTTACGCTCGTAAAACCACCGATTATGAATTTTCGGTAGCGAACAATATCGTATCAAAAGAGCGTTTCCGCTTCTTCATCAAAGTGCCGGAACTGGCGCAGTTCTATTCGGAGATTACCGACTACCGGACGGCAAAGGACATTGGCATAGACCGTCCCGAAAAGAATGAGATACTGTACCATATCCCACCGACACCGGAACAGGAGGTTTTCATCAAAAAGTTGATGGAGTTTGCCAAAACGGGCAACGCCGAATTATTAGGCAGACCGCCGCTGAGCGAAAGCGAAGAAAAAGCAAAAATGCTGATTGCGACAGACTACGCACGTAAGATGTCGCTGGATATGCGGATGATTAGCCGGGGTTATGAAGACCACCCCGACAATAAAGCCTCGCACTGTGCGGCTAATATTGCTAAATACTACAACAAATTCGATGCGCAGAAAGGAACGCAGTTTATTTTCTCCGACCTCGGCACTTATAAACCCGCCGAATGGAATATCTATTCTGAAATCAAGCGTAAGCTGGTGGAAGACCACGGTATCCCTGCTCATGAAATACGGTTTATTCAGGAGGCTAAAAATGAGAAACAACGTAAGGAGCTTATCAGGGATGTAAACGAGGGAAAAATACGGGTGCTGTTCGGTTCTACCGAAATGCTCGGTACGGGCGTTAACGCTCAAAAGCGGGCAGTTGCTGTCCACCATTTAGATATACCGTGGCGACCATCAGACCTTGCACAGCGGGATGGCAGGGCTATCCGCAAGGGCAATGATATTGCCAAATTCTTTGCCGATAACAAAGTGGATATTTTCATCTACGCCGTTCAAAAATCGCTGGATAGCTACAAATTCAATACGCTGTACAATAAGCAGGTATTTATCGAGCAATTAAAGAGCAACAGCCTCGGCAAACGTACCATTGATGAAGGTGGAATGGACGAGAAAACGGGCATGAACTTCTCCGAATACGTGGCGATACTTTCAGGCAATACAGACCTATTAGAAAAAGCAAAGCTGGAGAAGCAGATTGCCGGACTGGAAAGCGAACGCCAGGCGCATAACCGTTCCAAACTTAGTTCCAAATACAAGCTGGAAGATACTGTTGCCACACTGGAAAGTACGCAGGCACGTTTCGACCGTATGAGCCTCGACCTCGGAAACCTGCAAAAGCGCATACAGAAAAACAAAGAGGGCGAAATACTCAACCCTGTGCAGCTTATTGGGCTTTCACCAAACGCCGATGTAAAGCAGGTTGGGGCAAAACTCAATCAGCTTTCCGAAAAAGCCCGCACCGCAGGGCAGTATGAGGAAATCGGTACGCTATATGGTTTTACGCTCTTAGTAAAAACAGAGGTTTCGCAAAAGGACGGTGTGGATATTAAGGACAACCGTTTCTTTGTTCAGGGTGAGGGCAATATCAAGTACACGTACAATAACGGCAAGATGGCTACCGATGCGAAAACAGCATCCTTTAATTTTCTGAATGCGCTCGAAAAGATACCGGGTATCTTAGAGCAGGAACAGAAGAAAATTGCTGAATTGCAAAAGGACCTTCCGGTTCTTCAGGAAGTGGTAAATGGCTCATGGAAGAAAGAGCAGGCATTAAGCGACCTCAAAACGGAACTGGCGGCGGTTGAAAGGAAAATACAATTATCCATAAAGCCGGAAACCGATACGGGCGAAGAACAACCCGAAAAAGCCGAAAAGCAAGTGCAGAATAATTCGGAAACAATTGTACGGGTTAAAGGCATTCATTTACCCCGTGGGGTATTATAAACTGAAAGGAGCGATAAAAAGTAAAAGGGGATCTGCAAGTCCCCTTTTACTTTTTCCATATCTACGGTAAGATTTGTTTTATCCGTTCTATGTTTACTTCTTTGGACTTTTGAAGGACAGTTTGCCCATACTCCGTATGGTAACTATGGTTCTGCAAGAAAGTATAGTTTGTTTTGTTCCATTCAACATCTGTACAGGATTTACCCAAATGTATTTCAAACTCTTTCCTTAATCGCTGTTCATATTTGGGGTAATCCGGTTTTGTGAAATGATACAAATCTGCATCTGCAATAACGTTATCTTCCGGCGATTGGGGATTTTGTGGGAAACGTGTTGCCTCAATGCAGGCTAAAACCCTTTCTATATCATCTTTTGGATAGCCATACCGGGTTAAAAAATCGGAGGCAATGGCTTTGCTGCTGTCCTCGTGGTTAATATACTGCACTGTATAACCGCAATCGTGAAACCATGCGGAAAGCGTAACAATTTCTAATTGCTTCGGGTTAAAATTACATGCTTGGGCAATTTCAATTGCTGCCTTTACAACTTCTTTCGTATGCTCTACATTGTGAAAGAAAATACCATCAGGAAGTTTGCCGGACAAAAGTTCAGATACATATTTCCGTGTCAATTCAATAATATTCTCTGCTACCATTATCTGATAATTTGAAATTTATATTCTAAGTACTGAACATGGACACAATTATTTCTCGTCCTGTTCGTCCATCTTCTTTAGAAGACCGTCCCGGAGTTCATCAAGGAATTTTGTACGGTTTATTTTTCGGGTTCGTAACTCCAAAAACGTTTGATAAAAATTCCCTAAGTCAATATTGAACGTATTTTCAAAATATTGTGCTATTAATCTTATATCGGTATTGCCATTATCAAACACACCCTGACAATTCAGTGCGTAAATTAATTCTATCATAGCCGTTTTGCTTCCCGTCCAATTTAACTTTTCAGTGGCTACCGATTTATTGTCCTGGGTTTTGCTGTATAGTTGTTTTTCGACATAAACCTGTATCATGTCGTTAGCAATTATCTTGGCAACCTTATAATCGTGTGAAGTGGAAAAGGACTGGTCAGACTGAAAATAGTAAGTATCCAACCATAGTTTTATATCGTGCCTGCCACGTACAAAAAAACTTTCATCAAGAAAAGAATTATTGCTACGATAGTATTTATAGAAATCGAGATTGTTATCAAAAAATCTTTTTAGCTTTTTCAGTTCTTTGGTAAGATATTTTTTTATTGGCTTTGCTCCATAGGGTTTTCTTGCTTCAATCTTGTAAATGGTATTGTAGTAAATAAGTTTTGAAACAATGGTCGGTTTCTGATATTTGAAAAAACGGATTTCCTCATCTGTATTCTTAAATCCTCTTTTCAATATATACTCTTTTACTTCGGACAGGCATTTAAGAATAAGGTGTATCACAGTTTCTACCTGTTGTATAGAACAATCGGTTTCAATCTCTAACTCATTGATTGAAAATTCCAATTTATATAGCGTTTCATTATAGAATTTTTCCATTTTATTATTTTAAATGCCCCAGATATTGGTTGCTAATAGAAGAACCCAAATTGTTTTGCCGATGCTCTATTCTGTTAGCATTTTACGAGGCGTATTAATTAAAATTTCTATGTTTCTTTATTTCACTCGCTTCACCCATTTATACACTTCAAACCATAATACAGATACCGATGCAATGCCAATAGCCGTACCTAATTCGCCTGCATTTAATCCTGTTAAGTGAAAGAAATTGGCAAAAGGTGCAATATATAATATAGCGAACAGCAGAATAAAGGTTAAGCTGTTGACTACCACAAACAGCCTATTCCTGTTCTTAAAACTTTCAAACAGGCTGTAATGGAATGAGCGATTGGCCAGGCTCAATAAAATATTGGCAAAAATCAAGGTCGTAAAAACCATCGCTCTTGTTTTCTCTTCATTACCGCCGTTTTGCACGGTATATTGATAAGCGAACAATACACCACCTGTTATGATCAACCCCTGAGCAATGCTAACAGCCAACTCTTTCCAGTTCAGAAATGTATCCGTCATTTTTCGTGGCTTTTTCAACATGGTGTTACGCTCCATCGGTTCGTTTTCATATACAATGGAGCAGGTAGGCCCCATTATCAATTCTAAAAAGATCACGTGGACAGGAGTGAATATCTGTGGGAATACCCAGCCCAGAAACAAAGGCAGAGAAACCGTAAGAATAATCGGTATATGAATGGAAATAATATACTGAATAGCTTTTTTAATGTTCGCATAAATTCTTCGACCGGATGCGATACCGGTAATCAGCTTGTCTAAATCGTCATTGGTAATCACCAATGCTGCAGTAGCTTTAGCTATTTCAGTTCCTTTGCTGCCCATTGCCACACCAATATGAGCAGCTTTCAGTGCCGGGCCGTCATTTACGCCATCGCCCAGCATGGCCACTACTTCACCTTGCTTTTTTAGTGCGTTTACCACAGCCAGCTTGGCATCAGGGAACATCCGGGTAAACAATACTTTATCTTCGGCTGCTTCCATAAGCTTAGCATCCGAATATTCCATAATATCTTTTCCCTCTACTGCATCGGTTGTGTTTAAAATTCCCGCCTGTGCTGCAATGCTTCTGGTGGTATCAGTATTATCACCCGTAATTACTTTTACTTTAATGCCAGCGTCATAAATATGGCGGAAGACTTCCTGAATATTTTGCTTTGGCGGATCATAGAAAACGACCAGCCCCAGGAAATCAAACCTGAAATCCTGTTGCTTTAAAGGAAAGTCATTCCCTTCAAAAGAGGTGCTGGCAACCCCTAAAACCCGGAAGCCCTGTTGTCCGAAATTTTTGATAAGCTCCCGTATTTTATTTTTTTCATTTTCCGAAAGTGTGGATACATTAAGAATGGCTTCCGGCGCACCTTTAGCAGCGATGATCCGTTGTTGTTCAGCATTTTCAAAAAGATGTGTCATCATTGGAGGTTTCCCTTCCAGTGGATACTCATGTATCATTTTAAATGCTTTCCGTTGGTCGTTGGATTGTGTTTGCTCATATACTTTGTGCAAAGTCTTTTCCATCGGGTCAAAAGGGGCAGGCTCACTGCTCCACATGGCATAGTCAATCAGCGTAGAAAGTGCCACATCGCTGAAATCTTTCTCATCTAAAATTTTATCCGACCGGTAGTCGTAAAGATGCTTTAGGTGCATCGTGTTTTCAGTAATGGTTCCGGTTTTATCAGTACAGATCACCGTTGTGCTGCCTAATGTTTCCACAATGCTGCTGCGTTTGACAATGATACCGTCACGCATCAGCTTCCAGGCACCCAATGCCATAAAAGTGGTAAATGCTACGGGAATTTCTTCCGGCAGTACAGACATTGCCAGCGTAAGCCCATTGAGCAGGCTGTTAATCAGATCTTGAGTATGATAATAGCTAACGGCACATACCATCCCGAAAATAGCTATACCCACAATAGCCATAGCTTTTACAAAGCTGCGTATTTGAAGTTGCAAAGGCGAGGCTTCTTCTTTTATTCCCGAAAGAGAAACGCCGATTTTACCAAGGCGGGTTGCTGCGCCTATTTGTTCCACTTTAAATACAGCCAGTCCCGATACTGCTAATGTGCCACTATAAACCTTGTTGTCTTCGCTTTCCCTGCTTTTGAATACAGAAAGACTTTCGCCGGTCAGAGAGGCTTCATTAACGGAAAAGTCGTTGCTGTGCATAATCTCGCCATCGGCGTTAATCGTTTTTCCTTCTTCGGTAATGCAGAGATCGCCTACCGCAATTTCGTGGGTCGGAATTTCAATAACCTGTGCATTGCGGATAACTTTACTCAATGGCTCGTTCAGTTTTTCCAATGCCTCCAGTGCTTTTTTGCTACGGGTATCCTGGTATAATGAAATGGCGGAAACCACAACGATTGCCAGCAACATAAAAAGGGCTTCACCATAATTGCCTACGATGAGGTAAATGGCTGAAATGGCAAAGAGCAGTATGAGCATTGGTTCTTTGAGTATATTCATCAGCAATTCCAGCACCGTGCTTGTATGAACACCGTCTATTTTGTTGTAGCCGTATTGCCTTCTAGAAGCGGCTACTTCGCTATCGTTAAGACCTTTCAGATGGTCGGGTATATTATATGACATAAACAATTAGATATTAATCTTTAAAAATACATATGCTTTCTTTGTTCCTGTGTTTTGCTTTCAATAATTTTGTTATATATAAATTGATAAAACATGAGCTTCTTCAATAAAAAAACCACCTGGGCAAACAAAGAATTTATCCCATTTAAACTTTGCATTGCCAGTATTTATATCATTGCAGGCAGTTATTTTCACAGTGTCTTTGCAAACTATTATGTACCGCTTTTTATTCTGTTTGGCGTCACTGCCGTATGGACAGTGGTTTTGTGGCTAAAAAAAATGAAAAGCAAGAACTAACGAAAGATTAAGCCCTGAAAAACGCTTCTTTTCCAAGGCTTGTAACTCTATTATACTTTTACTCCAAAAAGATACCCCACCAGAGCGGTCAATACCATTGCAATAGTTCCCCAAAGCGTAATCCGAACAACTGCTTTTGCTATTGCTGAACCACCGGTGCGTGCAGCAAATGCACCGAGAATACCCAGAAATACAATGGAAAAGATGTAAAGAACATATTCCATATTCTTTACAGGAGAAAACAGTGTTATTGCTAAGGGTAAAATACCGCCTGCCGTAAACGCTGCGCCCGATGCCAATGCCGCCTGAATGGGGTTAGCCTGTGTGATTTCATTGATGCCAAGCTCATCCCTAAGGTGTGCTTCAAGTGCATTGTGTTCCGTCAATTCTTTGGCAACAAGTTGAGCGGTTTCCTTTTTCAGTCCCCGTTTCTGGTATATTTCTGTTAGCCGTTGCAATTCGACTTCGGGCATTTCATCCAGTTCCTGCTGCTCTCTTTTTATATCCGCTTTCTCCAGATCGGTCTGCGAACTTACCGATACATATTCTCCGGCAGCCATTGACAATGCCCCGGCAACAAGACCTGCCAAAACCGCTAAAATAATTGGCTCTCTTGTACTGCTGGCTGTTGCTACGCCAATAGCGATACTGGCAACAGACAATATGCCGTCATTGGCACCCAATACCGCCGCACGCAGCCAGTTGCTTTTGTGCATATAGTGATTGTCAAGATAATTATCCAGTGTTCCTGTTTGTTTACTATTTGCCATTTGTTTTCCTTTTATTAAATGATTTATTGAATTTCTTTTTTTACTGTATTCACCCACGCCTCTATCTCTTTTTTGTCTGCATCAGAAAGTTTTGCATTGCCGTGAATAAGCGTGTAAGAGTTTAACGGCATTTCATCTCTGTTAATCGTTTCTACCACTTCCTCCAGTTTGTGTAGCTTCTTCTTTGCAGGATAGGTATTAAACTCATCAAAATTCAAATGCTTTTTACCTTCAGTAACATGACTGGCCAGCCACCATTTTACCGGCTGCACATTGTTGTACCAGGGATAAGTGGTGTTATTGGAATGACAGTCGTAACAGCTTGTTTTTAGCAATCCCTGTACTTTCGGAGGTACGCTATAATGCCTGGTAATTGCATTTTCAGAGGCTACAATACTGCTATTTTTTTCTGTTCCAAAGAACTGAATGATGATAAGCAGCAGCACTATGGCTGCTACTATCTTTTTTAAGATTGATTTTTTCATTTTATTTTAATTATTTTTTATTTGAACCTGATGTTTAACGAAATAATATCCGATGCCATTCCTACCGACTTGGTATAATGACCATATCGTAATTCCAGCATATTGATCTGTTGTATGCCCAAAAGCCCATTGGGCAGGTTGTAACGTATGCCTGCACCAAAGAAATTGCTATTGAATTTGGACAGGTCGTAATTGCTGGTATAAAACTCATCCGATACCCCATGTGCCTGATAAGGCGCAAAATATTTTGCCCCTGTTTGCGTATAAAAACGATAGAACGGACTGACTGAAACAAAAGGTGATAATTTGATCGGAGTTTCCAAACTGATCGTATGTGATTTTATACCCCAACTGTCCGTGTAATAGCGGTAATAGGTACGGATGATAAATTGATCTCCCAGAAAATAATTGGCACGTAGCCCCAGTGGGATTTTAAAACGCTTATCGGGCAGGGTTTCCTGATGTACGGTACCATCCGAAAAATATACCCTGTGAAAAGGCAGACTTAGATAGCCACTCTGCTGCACAACGTCCGTAAGCAGTTCCACCTGAAAGTTTGGATTGATAATCTGCGAATAGGCAAGTGAAAGTGCAAACGTGTTCCGCCCGCTGGTACCATATTGTTCATGTTCCCTTCCACCAGTTCCCGGACTATAGTTTGGTCTTAATTCAATCGGCGCTATAAGTGTCACCTGATCCAAATAAGCCTGGAACTTGGCTGTAAATTCACCCATTTTATTGGCTGTTTTCTGTGCAAAGCCAATATTGGCACCTAAAGACTGGTAGTCAAATTCCCCGGAATAGGAAACTCCACCCATCAGTGTGCTGCCTTTACTTTCATTTTCTCTCGTCCAGCCAATCGAAGGATAAAACCTTGTATCGGCGTGAGATGCGGAAGAATTGGCTTTCAGGTCGATCCTATCGGAAGAAGCAGAGGTATAATGATCTACACCTACATCCAGCCTGAATTTATTTTTCCTGTTCTTTCTGTCATATTTAACGAGTGTAACGTCTATGACATTGGAAATATCCGTCAACCTTTCAGAACCGATACCACCCGTCACTGCCGAGTTATTGCCATTCTGATGATAATAGCTGGATACCAGGTTAATTTCATCAACTTTTAATTTTCGGGATATATGGCTGGTATCAACAGGCGTAGTCTGCGCATGGGAATGCAATAACGCCATAAGAGCTGCTGCTGTTAAAAATATTCTTTTCATTGTTTTTCTCTTTTTAGGTTAATTACAGCCACAGCCTCCACCAGATTTGCCTGCATTGGCACCGGATGAGCCTTCACGGTAGGATTGAAAATTGAGTTCGGTTTTTTCGATGGTGCGATTGCCGAGTACCATTTCGGCATCATTCAGCTTATTCTTTTGGTATTCTTTTACTGTTGTACAGGAAACCAAAGCGCAAACTGCCATAAAAGCAGCAGCTTTTAAAAATATTTTACTTGATAATTGTTTCATTTTAAATTGATTTTTTTGGATGAATAAATGCGGTTGGCATCGTCAATGATGATACATTCAACCTGTTGGATCTGGTTAATAAGGTTTAGCGCTGCATCGATGCCCATGATGCTTACAGGCGTAGCCATTGCATCAGCTATTTCTGCATTCGGGCAGATAATGGTCACACTTTTGACCCCGGAAACGGGTATTCCTGTTTTGGGATTAATGGTGTGGGAATACCGTTTGCCTCCGATCATGACATATTTTTCGTAATTACCTGAAGTGGCTACCGCCGTATCCGTTATATTCAGGTACGAAAATGGCAATCTTGCATTATCGGGATTGGCAATGCCAATCGTCCAGGGTTTACCGTCTGCCTGGCTTCCCCAAACCGTAAGGTCACCCGAAGCATTGACAACACCGGATTGGACACCACGTTGCTGCAATAATCGTTTGCCCATCTCGGCAGCATAGCCTTTTCCAATTCCCCCGAAACCGATACGCATACCTTTCTCTTTCAGGAAAACGGTTTGTTTTTCGGGGTCTAAAAGGATGTTCCTGTAATTGACCAGTTTCAGGTGTTCTTTAACAGATCCGGGATCAGGAAGCTCCTTCATTTCCTTGTCGAAGTTCCAGAGCCTTTTATCTATGCCACCGTAAGAAATATCAAAATAACCATCTGTAATCTGGCTGATGCGGATACTCCGTTCAATCAGGTTAAACATTTCCGCATCCACTTTTACAGGCTGCACCCCCGCATTGCGGTTAACGAGGTTGGTTTGACTGTCTTCCTTATAAGTGGTGAGTAATTGCTCAATCCGTTGGATTTCGGCTATGGCGGCATCAATATGCTCCAGTGCCTGCCGCTCATCGGTATCCACAACGGTAATTTCAAAAGCATTGCCCATCAGCCTTTGGGGTTTGCGAAATTCCTGTAGCATCTTAATGTTTTTTGTTGTAGAAATTCCGTATTTCACCTGTAAAAGCGTCCGCACTTTGGGCCGGCAATCCTTCCCAGGTCTTTAAGATTTTACCCTCTGCATCCAACAAAAGCGTATAAGGGAATATCCCGTTCGGATTGTACTGGTCTGCCAGTTCTGCATTTTCTTTTTTAACGGCCTGTGTCGGCTGTTTCTTTTTGCTTCTCGGGAAATCGGCATTGAGATATATCACAGCGTTATCCGAAATCAGTTTTTGAAATGCTTCGGTTTCTATAATATTCTTATGGAGCTTAATGCAGGGAACGCACCAGTCCGACCCGGAAAAATTGAGTACGATCAGCTCCTTTTTTTCAGCAGCTTCTTTTTTAGCCTGATCGAAACGTGATTGCGAAAAGGCTATGTTTGAAAATAACGCCAGTAGGATGGCTACACTTACATTTTTCATTTTATTAATTTTTAAGATTGTGATTTAATTTATCAATAGCAGCTATTCATCTTCTGCTGCATTTTTGAGTTTCATCAATAGCGTATAAGCGTTCTGTACCACAATGTTTTTTCCTGCCAGCTCACCGCTGTTCAGTATCTGAACGAAACCGTTTTCCTGTGTGCCAGGTGTAACCGGCAGCATGGTGTATTTTTGCTTACCGCTTACCGCAAACACATAGCTTTTCCCTTCAAAATCAACAATGCTTTCTTCGGGCAATGCCTGTGAAAAAGTGGATTGAAGTTCTATGACCGCATTCATGTACATTCCGGGTAATAGTCCATTATCATACTGGTGAAAATGACAGTGCACATCAGCGGTTCCGTCCATTCCGATGTCCTTACTGATCAAAATAATTTCAGCAGGTATTTTTTTACCGGGGTCGTTATTGGTATAGGCAATTACCTGCTGACCGATTTTCAAATGGCTGATATCTTTCTCATATACCCTCAAATTCAAATGAATATCATCGGGATTAATGAGTTCAAACAATACTTCTGAAGGGTTGACGTATTTACCAATGTTCACATTCACCTTGCTTACAAAACCATTGATGGTGCTGTAAATGCGGATACCCTTAGCTATCGTGGCTGTTGAAAGTTTATCAGGATTAATATTAATGAGTCGTAGTTGCTGCGCCAGTGCATTGAGCTGTATCTGCTGACCAGCCATTTCTGCCTGTGCCTGTTGCATTACTTTATCGCTCGCCGCCTGGTTTTCATTCAGATTTTTTTGGCGGTTGTAATCCAGTTGTGCAAAATGCAGTTTTGATTTCGCCTGAAGGTAATCCTGCTGCAACCGGATGTATTGCGGGTCTTCCAGTTCAGCGATTACTTCGCCCTTTTTTACCTGCATTCCCGGTAATAGTTTGGTATTTTTCAGATAACCTCCCAGCGGCACACTTACCGAAACCAAACTTTGGGGTGGCACGTCTATCTTGCCATTGAGCTTTAATTGGGTGGCAATATTCCTGTCGGAAAGCTGTGTAGTGGTTACCGGTGCGTTTTTCAGTTGTGCATCGGTTAATATGACCACATTGTTTTCTCCTTTGACGGCTGGCTTCTCGGCATCCGCAGATTTGTTTTTGCATTGGGAAAATGCCAGGACAGCCAACAGTAAGACACATTTTAATGGGGCTGATTTTTTTATATGGATTGCTGATAAAAGCATAATTATGGATTTAGATTGAGATAATTGATGGATATAATGGACTGGCAAAGCGTATTGACCGCATCGGCATAATTGCTCCGTATTGCAATAGCCTGGTTCATCAGCATTACCCAGTCCAGGTAATTGATTTCGCCACCCAGGAACTGCTTCTGCGCTGTAGCAACGATGGTAGCTGCATTTTTCAGCCCGGTGGTTTCAAAATACCTGACAATAGCTATATTGTTATCATAGGCGGAAAGCAGTTCCTCGTATTTACTCTTCAATGCGGCCGTTTCGGCTGCAAGCCGACCTTCTGCAATATTTTCAGCTATACGGGATGCTTTCACCCTGGCTTTTTGCGCCTGCGCAAAAACAGGAATGCCAATGCCAATCTGTACGGAATGGAACCGGTTAGCCGTGCCATAGGAATTATTGTCGGGACCTGTGCCTTTAAAACTGTTGTTGTTATAACCCAGCATCAGATCAGGCAATAGTTTTGCCCGTTCAGCTTTGGTCTGTGCTATCGCAATAGCTTGCTGTTGTTTTAATATTTGCAATAAAGGATGATCGTTGCCGGAATTAGAAGATAAAACAGGTATTTTACTGTCATCTGCCGGTTGCATAGGGGTATCTGTGTTCAACAGGAACCTCAAACGGATGCCCATTGTATTCAGCTCCTGCCTTACCTGCTGCAACTGTATGGCGATAGCTGCTTTCTGGCTTTCTGCAATTGTTTTTTCCAATATATTGCTTTCGCCATTTTGCAAGCGCAGTTTTGCCTTTTCATAAAATCCACTGTACAAACTATCTGCCCCAAGCAGTAATGCTTCTTTCTTTTCCCAATAAAGGAGGGTGAAAAATGTTTGGGTTACGGCTTTTTTCAACTCATATTCTTTCAGTGAAATATTCAGCAGGCTCTGCTTGTATTCTTCTTCAAGAACCCTGTTTTGTTTTTGGTAAACAGAAGGAAATGCAAAACTCTGCGACACGCCAAACCGGGTGTCATTATACGCACTGTTGATCTGACCGAAATCAGCCGTAACCGCCATTTGAGGGATATTGGCACCCGATTTTACCAGGGCTTTACTATATTCCGAAACCAGTTTTTCATTTTTTACCTGGAGGTTGTTCTTTATGGCAATATGGATCGCCTCATCTAAGCTAACCGGTGTCTGTGCGCTTACTGTTCCGGCAGATAGCAAGCCGATGAACAGTATAACGACCGCTTTGTTTTTGATTTTGATGCCTTTTTCAAACAGGATATACAATAGCGGAAGCACAAACAAAGTAAGCAGCGTAGCAATCAGTAATCCGCCGATTACAACTGTTGCCAGCGGACGCTGCACTTCGGCTCCTGCTCCGTTGCTCAAAGCCATCGGCAAAAAGCCCAGTGATGCAACGCTTGCGGTCATCAGGATGGGACGTAACCTGATTTTAGTGCCATAAACCACGATGCGGGAAATGTTGGTCAAACCTGCGTTTTTAATGCGTTTGAACTCCGAAATAAGTACAATCCCGTTCAGTACTGCCACACCAAACAGGGCAATAAACCCAACACCGGCACTAATGCTGAACGGCATACCACGGGCAGCCAGTAGCAATACACCACCGATAATGGACAGAGGAATGGCTGTATAGATAAGCAGGCTCTCTTTAACAGACCTGAAAGCAAAGAAAAGCAGGATGAAAATCAGCACCAATGCCACCGGAACAGCAATCATCAGCCGCTCTTTGGCCTGGTTCAGATTTTCAAAAGAACCTCCATAAGTAATGTGATACCCTACGGGCAATTTTACTTGTTGCGCTACTTTTTGCTGAAGTTCTTTCACGATACTCTGCACATCCCGGCCTTTGACATTGAAACCGACTATGATACGGCGCTGGGCATTTTCACGCTGTATCTGGTTAGGCCCTTCCTTGATCTGTACATCGGCCAGTTGCGAAAGTGGTATTTGGTTGCCCTGGGCGGTAGGTATCAGCAAACGTTTTACATCTTCCAGTCGCTTGCGGTCATTGGCATCCAGTCGAACCACCAGATCAAAACGTTTTTCACCTTCAAAAACCAGCCCGCTGCTTTGCCCGGCAAATGCCGTGTTTACTATATTGTTGATGTCGGCAATGGACAAATGATACTGTGCAATAAGCGGCCGGTTGTATTGAATAATTACCTGCGGCATTCCTGTAACCGGTTCCACATAAAGGTTTTCCGCTCCTTGTACGGTATTCACCACTTTTCCCAACTGTGCTGCTGTAGCAGCCAGTGTATCCAGGTTCTCCCCATAAATCTTTAATACCACATCCTGCCTGGCACCGGTCATTAGTTCATTAAAACGCATCTGCACCGGGTACTGAAAACCTGCGGTGATGCCCGGAACATCCTGTAGCGCCTTACTCATTTTTTCTGCCAGTTCGGGAAATGTCTTTGCGGAAGTCCATTCCTTTTTGTCTTTCAGGATCACCATCATATCACTGGCTTCCATTGGCATAGGGTCGGTAGGTACTTCACCGCTGCCAATCTTGGTAACCACTTTTATTACTTCCGGGAACTTTGTCTTTAAAAGGTGTGCGGCTTTCTGCGTATGCTCGATTGTTGTGTTCAAATTGCTGCCGGTAAGCACACGGGTATCTACGGCAAAATCACCCTCTTCCAGGGAGGGAATAAACTCGCCACCCAAACGGGAAAGAATAAAAACTGAAACAATGAAAAGTACTGCAACCAATGAAAGGATAAGTTTGGGCAGCCGCAATGCCCGGAGTAACATCTTTTGATAAAATGCTTCAATGGCCGCCATCATCCGGTCGGAATAGTTCACTTTTGTACTGCTTTTTCTTTTCAGTACCAGCGAGCTCATCATTGGAATATAGGTAAGTGATAGTAAAAATGCACCCAATAAGGCAAAGGCCACGGTTTGCGCCATCGGCTTGAACATCTTGCCCTCTATGCCCTGTAAGGAAAGAATAGGCAGATAAACAATAAGGATGATGATCTGCCCGAACACGGCGCTGTTCATCATTTTACCGGCGGCAGTGGTAACGGTTCCGTTCATTTCTTCTTTGGAAATGCCACCTATCTGTCGGAAATGTTTATTATGTGCTATCTGGTGCATTACCGCTTCCACGATGATTACCGCGCCATCGATGATCAGGCCGAAATCCAGCGCACCGAGGCTCATCAGATTACCGCTTACGCCAAACAGGTTCATCATACAGATGGCAAATAGCATAGCCAACGGAATAACCGATGCAACCAATAAACCGGCACGGATATTTCCAAGAAATATCACCAGCACAAACACAACAATGAGCGCACCCTCCATCAGGTTATGCTCAACGGTTCCGATAGCATTGTTGACCATCTTTGTGCGGTCAAGGAACGGTTCGATCACCACACCCTGGGGCAGTGTCTTTTGAATTTGGGCGATGCGTTCTTTTACGTTTTTAATGACCTGGCTGCTGTTTTCGCCTTTCAGCATCATCACCACGGCACCGGCCACTTCGCCCTCGTCATTATAGCACACAGCGCCGTAACGGGTGGCATAGCCCATTTTTACAGCAGCAACGTCACGAATAAAAAGTGGTGGCTGATCGGGTCTGTTTGTAATGGCTATGTTCTGAATATCTTCAATAGTGCCTATCAGCCCTTCACTACGGATATACAGGACGGTGGGGCCTTTTTCGATGTAAGCGCCTCCCGTATTCTGGTTGTTGGCTTCCAGTGAAGCAAACACATCTTTGATGCTGATGCCGTGGGCGTGTAATTTGTCGGCGTTTACGGCTATTTCATATTGCTTCAGCTTGCCGCCAAAACTGCTGACTTCGGCTACGCCTTTTACGCCCAATAACTGGCGGCGCACAATCCAGTCCTGAATGGTACGCAGTTCGGTGATGTCGTATTTTTTTTCAAAACCTTTTTTCGGACGTACCACATATTGATATATTTCTCCCAATCCCGTTGATATGGGGCCTAATGCCGGTGTACCGATGCCTGGGGGGATTTGGCTTTGCACCTGTTGCAGACGTTCCGCCACCTGCTGCCTTGCCCAATAAATATCAATACCATCTTCAAAAACAATGGTTACCAGCGAAAGCCCGAACCGGGAAAAGCTGCGGATCTCCTTTAAGCCGGAAATATTGCTGTTTGCCTGTTCGATGGGAAAGGTTACCAGTCTTTCAATATCAGTGGCTCCGAAAGAAGGAGCAATGGTGATGACCTGCACCTGGTTATTGGTAATATCCGGCACAGCATCAATAGGTAATCTGGTGGTTTGATAAGCACCTATGACTATCAGGGCGATTACCAATAGCCCTACAATGAGTTTGTTCCTTACGGAAAACTCAATAATTCTATTTAGCATAAATTTCTTCTGGAATTTGTTAACGATAATTTGGCTCACAGAAGAATACCTGCGCAATGATTAGCCGCACATCGGAACAATAGTATGTAGCAAGATTATTTAGCCCCTTGCAGAAAGTATAGACAATCTAAAAGAGACAAAACATCAGTTACAGTTCACAATACTACTTTGAGATAGTATTGCAAACAGAATGGCTATCTTATTCAACATAAGAATAGCGTCCAGACTATTGTTGTAGTGCTGTTAAATCAAAACAGGAACGTTCTGTGAGAAAAAAAACATTAACAGGCTCTCGGAGGCTGCCAGATAGAATTTTGGTAGTTGAAAGAATACGCTGTTGAATTGTATAAAAGCGGTTTTTCTTTCTTATTGTAAAAAGGAGGGACTATTTGAAAATGTGTAGATACAGATGGAATAACAAAGGTGACTAAAGAGGTGTGTGCAACCATTTTAAAAGGCAATTGCATATCCCGGTCATAATCGGCATCATGTGGACTGCCGTGCATATAGTGCATATCCAGGAAGGCCAAAACAGAAATAGAAGGATCTTGCGCACGATGCTCCATAAAATGCTCTATCAGCACAGGCAACTTCCACACCTCTTTGAAAGGTGTAAAAGCAGTCAGATAGACTGATAAAAAAAATATGGCTATCATCTTCCTCATTGAAGCAAAGGTACTTAAAAATATAATGCTATTTACTGGTATATGCTATTTTAAATTGTTCAAAATAAATTCAATATATGTAGCCATTTTATATGCCATAACAGAAAAAATTGGAACTATAAACACTGGTGGAAAACCCAAAATTTGCTATTTTTGTTAAACAATATGAATTGAATTAATGAAAAAATCATTCCAAAATAGGAATGATTTGGGAGATATTACTTTTGGTGACTGGTCCTACTTTTCGTCCTGTTCATCCATTTTCTTTAAAAGCCCGTCCCGGAGTTCATCAAGAAATTTTGTCCGGTTTATTTTTCGGGTTCGCAATTCCAAAAACGTTTGATAGAAATTGCCTAATTCGATATTAAACGTATTCTCAAAATATTGCGCTATCAGTCTTATATCGCTATTGCCGTTATCGAAAACGCCTTGACAATTCAGTGCATAAATTAGCTCTATCATGGCGGTTTTACTTCCCGTCCAATTCAGCTTTTGCGTGGCTACTGATTTACTGTCTTGGGTTTTGCTGTACAGTTGGTCTTCGATATACACCTGTATCAAGTCGTTGGCGATTATCTTGGCAACCTTATAGTCATGTGAAGTGGAAAAGGTTTGGTCAGATTGAAAGTAATAAGTGTCCAGCCATAACTTAATATCGTGCTTACCCCGCACAAAAAAATTTTCATCAAGAAAGGAATTATTGCTACGATAGTACTTATAGAAATCGAGGTTATTATCAAAGAACCTCTTTAATTTTTTGAGTTCTTTGTTGAGGTATTTTCTTATAGATTTCGTTCCATAGGGTTTTCTTGCCTCAATTTTATAGATGGCATTGTAATAAATGAGTTGAGCGATAATGGCTGGTTTCTGATATTTGAAAAAATGTATTTCTTCCTGCTCGTTTTCAAATCCAGTTTTCAATACATATTCTTTCAGTTCAGTAGTCTTGCTTAAAATGAGTTCAATTGCTTTCTCATAGGAAGCTAAGACATTTCCCTGCTCGTATGCCAATTCTTTTATTTCTTCATCTAATTCATCTGATATTTTCTTAAAATATTCTGTCATTCAAATTATCACTTTTGTAATTAATTGATTACCCCAGAATAACTCTTAAATACTTGCTTAATTTATCCGGTTGTGTAACAATTATTTTTGCTTGAATTTTTGGTTTAAAAAAGTCATTTATTGCTCTTTTGACGTTTTATCTCAAAGGGGTTCTACAACCTCAATCCCCAAAGAATTAAGTTTACTTTCTCTATGTGTTTATATGTCCACCCCATAAAACATCTTTCATTTGTTTACATATAAATTACTGTTACGTCAATTGTCTTGTCTGCGTTCAATTCAAAACTTGCTTTGGAAAAATTAGGCCTGTTTCGTAAACCTATTGACTGATAATTGGAAAATCCAATTCCCTCTTTGGGTAAAAGCAAACCTTTATCAATCTTTCCGTTATTGTTTTCATCGTGTAAAATATTTACGGCATATCTCCCTTGGGGCAGGCTTTTAAAAGTAATTTCAGATTTGCCATTTACAATTTTCGCTTTCTCTAATCGGTAATATTTTTTGTAATCTTCATCGGGGATTGAATTATCTTTGTTATAGAGGGCGAATTGAACAACACCCTTTGAATTTCGTAAATTTTCTACCTTAACGGTCAAGGTGTAGGTTTCTGCCTGATTTTCCGAAAATGAACAGAGAAAAAAACATAACCCAACTGTCAGTATAATAAAAATTGTTGCTTTCATTTATTATTGTTTTTTATTTGAACCCAATTTTTCTTTCATTCTATCTACTCCGTAGTACACCATTGGCACTAAATAAACCGTCAATGCTAATGAAGAAAGCAAACCGCCAATGATTACCCACGCCAAACCGTTTTTCCATTCGGCTGCTGTTCCGCTGGCTAATGCTATGGGCAACATTCCTATTGCCATTGATAAAGTCGTCATCAAAATGGGTCGCATACGTTCTTTTCCTGCGGTAATCAATGCTTCCTGATAATGTTTTCCTTCTGCCTTCAAATGGTTGGTAAAGTCCACAATCAAGATGGAATTTTTTGTTACCAATCCCATTAGCATAATCAAGCCGAGCAAAGCAAATAAGCTCAAATTGCTTAACGATAAATTCAAGGCTAAAAATGCTCCGATTGCTGCAACGGGTATGGCAAACAGGGCAACAAAAGGATAAATGTAACTGTCGTATAAGGCTACCATAATCAAATAAATCAGTAAGAATGAAATCAGCAATACCGAACCCAAAGCCCCGAAACTGTCGTTTTGCCGTTTAATATCGCTTCCCCAAGTCATTTGTATGCCGTTGGGTAAAGGATTGTTTTTGAGATATGCCACTACATCGTCTGCTACTGTTCCCGAAGGTCTGCCGAGTGCATCGGAAGTTAATGTAACGGCAGGTTGCCGGTCTTTTCGTTCTAAAAGCGAAGGCGAATTATCTCTTTCAATAGTTGCAAACTGTGAAACTTCAATCGGAATGCCCATTGGATTTATAATGTTGAGTTGGTTTACATCATCATAATTTTTACGGCTGAATTTATCCAACCAAATCCGTACAGGATATTCTGTTCCGTTTTCCGTTAAAGTGGCATCGTCATTTCCTGTAAAAGCGGTACGCAAATTCATTCCCACATAAGCCGTGTTCAATCCTAAACGCTGCATTTTGTCTTTGTCAGGAATGACTTTTAATTCAGGGCTTCCTGCTTCTACCGAAAGCCGCACATTATCTGCTCCGGGTATTTTTTCAATAACTGTTTTTAAGTCATTACCTGTCTGCATTACCTGGTCTAAGTCGCTTCCGCTTAATGTAATTTCTATCGGTGCAGAACGTGGAATTAAGCCTAATGCTATCATTGAAAAATTGATGCCTGAATATTCTTTTTGCAAATCAGTTCGCAATTTCCGCATAAAGGTTTCGGTAGAGAGATTATTTGTTTCTTTCCTGGATTTTAGCTGAATAGTAAATTCAGTTTTATTGGCAGAACCAACTCCCAAACTTCCGATACCTGTGCTTGGTCCGCCTACATTGCTGAAAACAGTTGAAACTTCGGGTTGCTTCAGAATATAGTTTTCTATTTTTTCTGAAACCAAATTGTTTTGCTGAATGGAAGTACTTTTATCAAACTCTAATGCCAAACGGAATTTCCCTTGGTCGCCTGTGGAAATGAGTTCCTTTCCAATAATTCCCTGCTTCATCATTGCTACCGTTCCTACGAACAGCAACAAAACAAATCCTGTAAAAATGAGTTTGTGATGTAAAACCCAATTCAATGTTCTGCCATACCAATTGATGAATTGGTCTAACTGATGTTCAAACCAAAGCAAAAAACGATTAAAGAAATTAGTCGGTTGCAAATCTTCTTTTTTCCCGATGCGTGAAGCCAGCCAAGGCGTTAAAGTAAACCCGACCAATAAACTTGTAAGCGTAGAAGTGATAACTACTACCGAAAACTGTTTGAGCATATCGGCAACAAAAACCTGTAAGAACAAAATCGGCAAGAACACCACCACATCAACCAATGTAATAGACAATGCCGAAAAACCGATTTCCATTCTTCCGTCCATAGCTGCCGTTCTTTTTTCTTTACCCATATCCAAATGGCGTTGGATATTTTCTAAAACTACGGTAGCATCGTCCACCAAAATGCCGATGATTAAAGACATCGCCAGCAAAGTCATCAGATTGAGCGTATAGCCCCAAAGCCACATCACGGCAAAAGCGGTAATTAAGGAAGTCGGAATGGCAACTAAAACAATCAGTGAGTTTCTGAAACTTCGCAGAAACAGCAACATTACCAACGACACTAAAATCACGGCTAAAATCAAGTCAAACACCACCGAGTTAACGGCTGCAATGGTGTTATCGGTGCTATCGTCCGTAACTACAAATTTTACATCTGCATTGGCATTTTGTTTTTCAATGGACTGAAATTTTTCCCTAATCAGTTTTGAAACATCAACGGCATTGGCATCGCCTTGTTTCTTTATCATTAAGCCAATACCGTTTTTACTGTTGTAACGGCTATACGAAGTAATTTCTTTAATGCCGTCTGTTACTTCCGCAATATCTTTCACATAAACAGGACTGTTTGGAAAAGGCATTGCGACCTGAACATTCTGAATATCATTGATAGTATTGAATTTGCCAACTAACCTAACTGAATTATTTTCTGTATCGGTTTGTAATTTTCCCGCAGGTAAATCAATACCTGAACGATTGACGGCTTCCACTACCTGGTACAAAGAAATTTTATAGAGCTTCAATTTTTCTTTATCCACCTTGATTTGAATTTCCCGTTCTTCTCCGCCTAAAATGGCAATCTCTGCTACTCCTTTTAGTTGTTGGATTTGTGGCAGGTAATCGTCTTTCATTTTTTGGTAAAAGTCAGTCGGCTCTAAATTGCTTGTTGCACTTACCGACATTATCGGCAAATCATTAGGCGATACTTTGCTCATTACAGGGTTTTGAATATCGTTAGGCAAGTCCTTTCGGATATTGTCAATGTAGCGTTGAGCGTCCTGCATTGTTTTGTCCAAATCCGTTCCGTATTTCAGATTGGCTATGATGATTGAAGCATTGGGTAATGATTTGGTAAGCAAATAATCTACGCCCTCCAGATTAGAAAGTGCATCTTCAATTTTTCGGGAAACGGAAGTTTCCACTTCGTTGGGTTCTGCACCGGGATAAACGGTTTTGATAACCACAACAGGCTGATTAAAATCGGGCATCAGTTCATAGCTCAAATTCTTGTAGCCGATAATTCCCAACAGGGCAAATACGCTGAAAAGTACGATAATCAGCGAGGGACGTTTGATTGATATTTCTGTAATATTCATTTTCGCTGATTTTATTTAATCGTAATATTCGCTCCGTCAAACAGGTTGATAAAGCCATTCGTTACAACAATATCGCCTGTTGCCAATCCGCCTGATACAATCGTTTTATTGCCGATATTTCTTGATATGGTTATCGGTTGCAATACGGCTTTTCCGTTTTTTATGATATATACTTTCGCTTTTCCATTTTCTTCTGTAATGGCAGATGTCGGAATAAGAATACCTTGTTCTTGCTTGGTGTCAGAAAGATTTACCTTACCGAACATTCCCGATTTTATGGTTAAGTTGTTGGTGTTGGCAACCTGAAACTGTATAGGAAAACTATTGCCCATATTGGCTTTACTTCCTGTCATTGTTACTTTGCCCGAAAGGGAAATGTCGGGATAAACATCAGCACTAATTTTATAAGTCTGATTGTTTTGAAACTGCACCAAATCATTTTCGGGAACATTGACCGTAAAGCGTAAAGTGCTTATATCCGTAATTTGTAGCAACGGAATACCCGGTGCTGCAAAACCACCCTCCTCATTGAGCTTGGCAGTTACCACACCGTTGAAAGGTGCTTTTATAGTGGTTTTACTGATTTGCTCCAATAAAGTCGCTTTCTGAACTTTTGCAGCTTTCAATCCCAATTTTGCCTTTTCCAACTGCACACCTTGAACGGCATCGGCTTCTGTTAAAATGGTGTATCGTTTTACATCGTCTTCCAAACCCTCAATCTGTACTTCAACTGCTTGCAGTTGTAGCTTCAACAACGAGTTATCCAACTGAATAAGTGTTTGTCCTTTGCTTACACTACTTCCAACATCTACCAAAACAGCATTGATTTTTCCTTGTATATCCGCACTGATTTTTGTTTCCTTATTCGGCTCAAAAGTACCTGCATAAGTATTTGCATCATCAATAGTCTGCAAACGAATGGTGTCAGCATTTACAGTAATAGGTTTTTCTTTGTCATATTGATACACCTTGCTTTCGGTGGTTTCTTTATTGTTTTTCAACTTAAAAAACACAAGTGCTATTACCGCAATCAAAGCAATTATCCCGATTATTTTTTTCCAATTCATATTCCTGATTTTTTATCCGTTATTTTAATTCTTAATTGTTCCTGCCAGCTTTTTTAGCTCCAAATCCGCTTTCAGATAATCTATAACTGCCGACAGGTAATTTTGCTGTGCTTCACGAAGTGTATTATCAGCCAATAAAACATCGGTAAGTGTTGCCGTACCTTGCTTTTGTTGTAAAATGGTTTGCTCATAAATAGATTGAGCCAAAGTGATTTGATTTTCGGTATTGATGACTGTTTGCTGTGCAATCGTTCTTTGCCTTAAAGCATTTTCAGTTTCCATTTTGTTTTTATCGCCAATCAGTTGAGCCTGCAATTCGTTATTGCTGATTTCCAGTTTTTTTTGATTTATTTTTCGCTGTGTAACTGTTCCGTTGAAAAGCGGGTAAGTCAGTTGCAAACCTGCAAAGCCTATGGGATAAAATTTCAGAAAGTCATTTGGGGTTTTGTCGTAGCCAAAACCTGTTGTTCCGTAGGAGGCAATCAAATTAAGCGAGGGTAGAAATCGTGATTTGTTCAACGTACTCAATTCGCTGTTCAATAGTTTGTTTTGTGTCTGAATAATTTTCAAATCCAATATGTTTTCTACATTATTTTTAGTTAAGGCTCGCTGTTCGATTTCAGAAACAACGGTAATATTTCGCTCCAATGGGATACCGATATTCAGTTTTAGTGCATTTAGAATTGAAATGTATTTGTTGTGGACGTTTTCCCTTTGGGTATTTAACTGTTCGGTTTGCAATTTCACTTTACTCACATCTGTTCCCTTTGCCAATAACTGTTTTTTCAAAAGTTCCATATTCTTTAATAGCTTTTGGGTGTTGAGCATATTGCTTTCCAAAAAATCCAATTGATGTTTCAATATTTGAGCGTTGTAATACAGCATAGTGATGTCGTATAAAACCTGCTCTTCCGATTTTTGAAATTGAAGCAGTGTCAGTTTGTTGGCAATTTTTGTATTCTCAATCACTCCATAAACCTGCGGATTATACAACGGCATTGCCAACTGCACATTTGCATTGATGTTGTGAGGAACACCAAATTGCAAATCTCTGAATTGCCCTTCGGGTGCTTGCGGATTGAGTGCATTCATCGGCATGAGCTGTGTAGGCAATTCCATAAAATATTTGTAATCGGCATTGGCTGTAACTTTCGGAATAAGATTGGCTTTTGCTTCTTTTTCCCTTTGTTCGCTGATGCTGATGTGGTTTCGGTTGATTTGCAGGGTTTTGTTATAGACCTGTGCCGTATCAGTACATTGTTTCAGTGTCCAGACTTCCTGTGCCTGAACAGTATTCCACCCGATAAATATCAACGGAATAATAAATAGTTTGCGAGCGTTCACTAACATAATTGAGCAAATTTTTTTGTTTCTTTTTATTTATATTCTTTGAGCAAAAGCGATAATATGCCCGTCTAAATCGGTAAAATAGCAAACGCTGTCGCCCCAATCTCTGTCTTCTATCGGACTAATAAGTTTAGCTCCTATTTTCATTGCGTTATGAAATTCAAGTTCAATATTATCAACATAAAAATATAGCTCACATCTCGGAATTCCGTTTCCTTGGTCAGGATGTGGTGTTTTGTCCGAAAGTATTTTGGCAATTCCTTTATTAGGCATAAGTCCCAATTTACAGTTTTCGGAAAGTTTAAATTCAGTCATTCCAGGTACATTCAAGTCAGGGTTTATACGAAAAAGCTTTGTGTAAAAATCTGTACTTTTCTGTTGGTCAATTACATAAAGTATAAATTCAGTTGTTATAATATGTTTCATTCTTAGTTTGATATTAAATATGGTTATATGAATTGTTCTTCCTTTATCATTGTCAGCAACATTTTAAAGCGTTCAATGGCTTTCAATTCGTGTGGAATGTTTGCCGGCATAATGATACAATCACCTTTTTTCAGATGATGAAGTTTTCCGGCAATCGTTATTTCTGCTTCGCCATCCAAAATCTGCACAATGGCATCATAAGGTGTTTTATGCTCCGATAGTCCCTGTTCTTTGTCAAACGAGAATAAAGTCAAGGTTCCACCTTTGCTTTTAGTTACCTGTTTGCTGATAACACCGCCGTTTGTGTATTCAATTGCATTTTCGAGATTGAAAATGCTTTCTTTTTCAAATGTTGCCATAGTCGTTGTTTAATTAAAATACTGATGATATTGCTGATACGAATGTTGCAGGCGCAAAACAATTTCACTTGCTTTGGTTGCATCTGTTTCATTTTGCAACGCCTTAATTATTTCAAGATGTGGATGTAGCCATTTGTGCAGTTCATCGTGACCTTTGCCGCCCATTGTACAACTTTTTACGAGCTGGTCGTTTTGCTCTTTTAGTTGTTGAGCCAATGCTTTATAATCAGTCTTTCCGTCCTGAATATAAGTATTTACCAATTCTTCGCCTTTCACTACAAAAGGTTTCATTTCTTCGTTCACCAGCCACTTTTCGCCATTGTTGAGTTCAATAGCTTTGGAACCCTCATCGTGTTGATGTTCTGCGTGGTTTTCTGTTTCCTGATGTGCCGTTGATTTTTCAGTAACATTATTACAACTCCACAAAAGCATAACGCTCAATCCAAATACAAGTAGTTTTTTCATATCTCAATTTTTTTTTCAATCATTTTTAAAATTCCCTCTAAAACTGCTGTACCGTCTTTTATCAGGTTAGACTTATGCCTCGAAAGTTTCCATTTCAAAACCGTCATTCTCATTCCACCAAGTATAATAGTGGTAAGCGTGGAGGCATTGATTAGCTTGCCGTATTGCCCTACCTTCTGTCCTTTTTCAATGTTTGCATTGACATATTGGTGCATTAATTCCATTATTTCGGAAACTTTATAACTCAATCCCTCATCATAATGAAAAATACTTTCCGCAAAAATGACACTGACAATCGCAGGTTTATCTGTAAAGGTTTGTAGTTGCGATTTAAAAATATCCCTCAATTCATCTCCTGCCGTTGCGTTAGGATTTACAGGAATGTTACTTATGCGGTTTTTCATTCCTGTTATGAAATAGTTGAGCAAACCAAGTAAAATATCATTCTTGCTTTTAAAATGACGGTATAAAGCCGGTTCGGATAAACCAATATCGGCAGCCAGCGTTTTGATAGTCAGGTTTTGAATACCGTAAGCATCAATCCGAACCGTTGCGGCTTCCATTATTTCTATTTGTCTGTTTGTGAATTTTTCCATGTTACCCGTTCGCTAACAAAATTATGTTAGTTAGCATTCGCTAACAAAGGTAGTGATATTTTTTTATTTAGCGATATTTCTTCAAGAAAAGGATATTGTCAACCAATACTATCATTCTTTATTCCTTTTGCACCAAATGTTGTAAGTCAGGGTCGTTTTTGATGCGTTCCATTTCACTTTCAACAATGGTCATAACATCCTGCTTGACTTGCTTGTAGTTGGCTTCAATTTCTTGCTTCATATTATCCGCTCCACTTTCATCGGTAAAGGATAATATCTGCGGTATCTTCTTGTAGGCTTTGGTTTCGGCGGCAACTTTATCATTATCTACTACAATTTCAGAATGAAATATTTTCTGCTCGATGCGTTCATCGAAATTGTCGGAAACCGCACCAACAAACATGCCCTGCGTAAGTGTTGAAATTTTGGATGCTGGTATCAGGCTATCCATTTGGGTAGAAATGGAAGTGGACTTATCATTTCGGTTGATGGTCATGCTCTGCCTTTTCTGCAACACTTTTCCAAAGCGTTCCGAAAGGCTCTTTGCTGTTTCGCCCACCACCTGACCGGAGAAAATATTACCTATGGTATTCTGTATTACCTTACTTTCTTTATCGCCGTAATCCCTTGTCAGTTGTGAAAAATCCTGAAAGCCCAAACATACTGCTACCTTATTACTACGTGCAGTTGCAATCAGGTTATCCAATCCCCTGAAATAAATGGTTGGCAACTCATCTATGATAATTGAACTTTTAAGCTGTCCTTTTTTGTTAATCAGTTTTACAATCCTTGAATTGTATAAACCCAAAGCTGCGGAGTAAATATTTTGCCTGTCGGGGTTGTTGCCAACGCACAGTATTTTAGGCTCTTTCGGATTGTTGATGTCCAGTGAAAAATCGTCCCCCGTCATTACCCAATACAACTGCGGGCTAATCATTCGGGACAAAGGAATTTTTGCCGATGCAATCTGCCCCTGTAACTGGTCTTGTGCGCCCCCTAACCAGGCATCCATGAACGGCGATAAATAATTTTCGAGTTCGGGGTATGACGTAAGTATGGTAAATACGTCTGCGTATTTTTTGTTGAGCAATTCGATGGCGTGCGGGAACGTGCAATGCTTGCCGTTATCGTAAATTTTCAGGAACCAAATAATTGCTGCAAGCAATATAATCGGGCTTTCAACGAAGAAATCCCCTTGCTTCAAAATCCACGACTTGTTAAGGTTAAGCATGATGGTATAGGCAGCTTCGTAAGCATCCGATATGTCCGTCATAAAGTCGGGATTAAGCGGGTTGCACCTGTGGCTCCGGCGTGGGTCATCAAAATTGATAACATAAAACTTGGGGGCTATTTTGTACTTGTTGGTATGCTTTAGCAGGTGGTTGTAGGCAATCGTGGAAAGGTCATCAAACTTGAAATCGTAGATATACATACTGAACCCTTTCTCGATGTGTTGTTTGATGTAGTTGTTTACAATAGCATAGGATTTCCCCGAACCCGGAGTACCCAACACAATAGAGGCTCTAAAAGGATTGACCACATTAACCCAACCGTCATTCCATTTGCCTTTGTAGTAAAACTTCGTAGGCAGGTTAACGGAATATTCATTTTGCATCAGTTTGGTTTCCTGCTGGAAACTTTCGTTCTCGTTGTTGAAAACATCGTCCATCAGGTTATTGCGTAGTAAGCGGCTCATCCATACACCAGCCATCAGCAGGGCAATATATCCTGCGCCCGTTGTAAGAATGTAAAGCGAAGTAGCTAACCCTGCCGATAATTTCAGCAATGGGAAATTCAGGAAGAACAGCACTAAGCCAGTGGCTAAGGCAACACGGATTTTAGTCCATGTTATCTTTTCGTTTTTCACGCCCTTTGTACCCAAACAGCTTAACGCCAGTAACACCAATGCAAAAAATTTGGTGTAAAGCGTGTGTGAGAAAAGCCCTGCGGTACGGTTAAAATTGGTGAGTATCTTGCCTATAACTTCTAAAGTCCAGCCACGTTCGGCAAAGAACCCATAGCAAAACCAATAAAAGTGCATCAATACAATGAGGATGCTTACCGCTCTCATAAAAGCCATTATTTTGGCTAACCCTCTTAAATCGTCTTCTCCTTGCATAATTCAAAAATTTGTTTTGATGCAAGTGTAACCGCTATGAATAGCGGTGTAGAGAAAGCGGTGTCAGATGGCGTGTAGTGGCATTATTTGGCATTAAACTGGCTTCCTGATAGAGAACAAAATCTTATTGCCGTCTTCCTGGTCTTTTGTTTTTCTTCTTTTTCTTCATGCGGTTTGCAAAAGCCTGTTCCTCGTAATCCTCGCCCTGTGCTTCCGGTAATAGCCCGCCCAATCCGTCTATCAATCCTGTATCATCGGTTGGCTGTTCTTTATCAAAGAAATCAAAAAGCCTGTGAGTTTCTTCTTTTTCCTCAACAACGTTTTTATCTGCGGCTGGCAATGCGGAGGTACTTGTATGTTCTGTATTTTGGCGTTGTTCCATTACTTGTTCTTTCCACCAGTCGTTAAACACATTTGCCGATAGTTTTTTGTCCAAAGCTGAACCGTTCCAAACTGTGCGGCTTTCATGGTCTATAAATGTCATACCATATATGCGCCCCTTATCAGTGCGGCGTACAACGGTATTGATGCCCTGCTCCAATAGTTGCTTTTTAAAATCGGTTTCATTGGTGGCCGTGTGCATTGCTACCTCGATGCTGTTTTTCAGTATGGCTCTTACCGGGTTATTTTTAATCTGCTCTTTAGATTGTGCAAAATGTTCCTGCAAGGCTTCCAATCCTGCGTGTTTGCCAAAACGTGAAGCCTTGAAAGGATTGCTGGCTTTTACTCCCTGTTCGTTCAAGGCAAAATACACCAGCCCGTTTTTGGGCTGTCCGTTCAGCTCGCCTTTCACTTCTTCGGCGGTAATATTAAAGAGGGAAAGCAACGCATTGTATGCGCCCAAACTGGCATATCCGTAATACTTTGGCAGATGTCGTACCACCGATGCTATCTGACTTTTAACATCCCCGGCTTTGTAGTCTATCGGGTGGAATACCCGCTCGTTCCCCGTGCGTTGCTTTTCCGTTGCAGGTACAAGATTGTACTGCTGTTCCAATTTCCTGCAAATTGCCATTGAACGGGGATGGTCGTAACTGTCCGCTATCTTCTTGCCATCCAATCCAACGGCAACGGTCACAATATGGATGTGGGTGCGCTCTATATCCGTATGTTTGAAAACAACATAGGGCTGGTTGCCATAGCCCATTTCCTGCATATACTGCTGCGCCATTTTTATAAACTGCCCATCGCTGACCTTATCCGCAGGATCAGGGTTCAGCGATATGTGGCGAACTGGTTTTTCCGTTCGGATATTGGCGGCTAAATAGGGCTCAAATTGCTGGTGCAGGTAATGGGTAGAATAAGTATTGTTCAATGTTTCCGGTATCTTGTTCAGCAACAAAACCTGCCCTTTTTCTTTGTCAATCTTCTGCTGGTTATATGATATAGCACCGTACAAATGCTCACCCTTTCCAATCTTTGCTATCATTTTTGCAAGTGTTTTTTCTCAAATTCCTGTGTCAGTTCAATTACTTTCCGGCACAAGTCCGCCATTTCTGCCGTCTGTTTTTCCAGTTTAAAGAGGTAAGCAGATGCTTTTTTCTCCGAAAAATTGCGGTACAATATCTTCACGATTTGGTTGTAGTTCACACCAACGGCTCTGAACTGGCTGTAAAAACTGGTGAGCCTTGTATGAAATTCTACGGCATCCATATCAATTTTTACTGTCTTAATTGTTTTCTGAAAGATGCAGGCAGTAATAAAATGCGCCATTACTTTCATTCCCGATTGCTCGAACAACGTAAGGAACTGTGCGTTTTCCGTATCGTTCAGGCTAATCGAATAGCGGTGGGTTGCAGGGTCATTCTTAGGCTTGCGACCACCTTTGCTTATTTGATTTCTTTTCTTGTCGTCCATATCTCTATCCATTACAATTTCCATAAACCCCGACTTCGGAGGGGGTTTTCCGGCTCCATGCAATGGCAAGTTGTTTTTAGCTGCGGAAAGCATTTCAAGCAGCTAAAAACATAACTTGCTCTGTTCGGTTGAACAGAAAATCCGCCCTGCGGGACGGATTGGATAAAGCAGAAAAAAACGACTTAGAGCCGTTCCACTTATAGCCTCTTATCTCCAATGATTTTTCCATTCTCCTGTTGCATTGATGCAACTACAAAATAAGTGCAGCTTTCCCGAAGCATCACCCTGTTGCACACTGCCAAACACTGCCACAGAACGCCAATAGCTACCACTTCGCAGCAATGCGATAAAATAACCCGCTCCTTTGTGATAGCATTCAGGCAAGCGTGTTGGCAGGCATTCATTCCGGTTGGCAGTTCAGAAAGACAGCATACAAGATTGCAGGAACCTAAGAATGTCTGATAGCATTCAGTCCGGCAGGCTGGCACACCTGAAAGAAAGCAGGACGGCTTTCATGTTGGGCTGCAAGGTGGCATGACAGCTCACAAAGGAAACGGCTTGCAAGCGTGACAGCAGAAATGCAAGATGGTCGGCACGACAGGCAGAAAGGTTGTTTGCCTGATAGCCGGAGTTCCATCGGGATAGCATGACAGTATTATTTCATGCAGGATAACACGCTATCAAGAAAGCCATCCCGCAGGATTGCAGGCAGTACAAACAGAATTAAATTTTAAAACAGAATAGAAAATGGAAACAAAAAACAAAACCCGATTCATTGCTTTTTCCAGCCAAAAAGGAGGCGTGGGTAAAAGCACTTTTACCACCATCACTGCAAGCATACTCCATTACCGCATGGGGTATAACGTGGTCGTATTTGATTGTGATTACCCACAGCACAGTCTTTGGCAGATGCGGGAACGGGATTTAAAAACGGTGATGAAAAGCGAAATCCTGAAAAGACTGGCGTACCGCCAGTTCACGACCATTAACAAAAAAGCATATCCGGTATTGCAGAGCAAGGCAGACAATGCTTTAAGGGATGCGGAGGCATTTTTACAATCTTCCGATGTCCCGGTGGATGTGGTTTTCTTCGACTTACCGGGAACTGTGAACACCCCCGGCTTGCTCAATACGCTGGCAGGAATGCAACATATCTTTTCACCTATCACGGCAGACCGTGTAGTGATGGAAAGTACATTGAGCTTTACCGATGTTCTGACCAATGTTTTGATGAAACGGGGACAGACTTGCATCGAAACGATACGGTTATTTTGGAACCAGGTGGACGGACGGGAAAAATCGCACCTGTATGAAGCCTATGGAAATATCATCAATGAAGTTGGGCTGCAAACGATGGAAACCCGCATTGCAGACAGCAAACGCTTTCGCAAGGAAAGCGAAGCTACCGCAAAGACCGTTTTCCGCTCCACATTATTACCTCCCGATGAAAGATTGATGAAAGCCTGCGGGCTGGATTTGTTTATGGTAGAGTTTTTAAGAACCGTCAAATTGTAACGGCTATGGAAAATGAGAATAAGAAAAAAACAAATGCCCCGATAGACGAGGCATACATCATGTCCATAATGGCGGGTGAAACAAAAAAGCCTGAAAAAGCAACGGAGGAACCCCAGGCAGAACAAAAGGAGTTGATAGACGAAAAGCCCGCATCTAAGGAGCGTACCCGTCAAAAGAAAGTTTCCGGGTTCAGTTACGGTGAGCGTTTCCTCAATGGTCATACCATGACCCGCAGGGGTGATAAAAGCATTTACATCCGGCAGGAATATCACGAACGGCTTTCCCGTATTGTACAGGTTATCGGTGAGGATAAAATACCCCTGTATGCTTATTTGGACAATATTCTCGAACACCATTTTGAACAGTTTGAGAAAGCCATCACCGATGATTTTAATGAGAAATTTAAACCCATATTTTAAAGTATTTGATTATGGAAATAATAATTGTTATCTGCCTGCTGATTGTTATTGTGCTGCTGGCAAAGGATAAAATCATCATCAAAAAGGTGGTGAAAAGCAAGCCTCAACATCCTGCGGTAAATCCCGATTTATCGGAAATAATGGGCAAGCCAAAGCCTGTAAAGCGACACATAGTGCCAACAAGTGCCACGAAACGCCAATTTGATAAAAAGGCTGATATACCTGATAATTTTGAAGCAGAAACCAACGAAGCAGGTTTTGCGAGGGAAATTCCGCAGGAGGAATTGGATGAAGTTTTTGGGAGTGAACCTGTTTCCGATTTTGAGAGTGAGGACGAGGAATGGCAAGAACAGGGATTACCGAACAGCGACAATGGGTTTGCCACAGGGGTTACCTACGAGGAACTGACAACCGTGGGGGCATTGCTTCAGCAAGACGTGCTGGAACCTGCCTCTCAACAAAAAGCGGTAGACATCGTTCAGCGAATACAGGGAACCGAATTGTTTAGCTTGCTCGAAAACTCCATAGAGGGGGCTTCACGAAAGATTGCGGAGCTGCTGGATAAAAGCCTCCCCGCCAGAGCGGATTTCAATTCTTCCAACGTGCGGAATAAGGATTTAGAGGGTTTCGACATTGGGGAGTTTGTCTGAAAAGACAGCTCCCTTTTGTTTATATCGCTTTATCAAGTCTTTTATGAATGTAGGATATGGTATTCAAAATATCCAAAGCCTCGTCTTCGGTAATTTCAAATTTGATTTTAGGTTCGTGCGCCGTAGAGTTTCTAATTAAGCCAAACATACCTTTAATCAAGTTGCATAATCCTAAATGCTCGCTTCTATCCGTATCCGTTTTTAAGTGATTGATTTTAACCAACGGATTACTGGTAGAAAATGAAGTTTCTGCTAAAGCATTGCCATCTGCATAAAGCCCGGTCATTTTCCTTAAACGGTCTGCAATACTTTTGGTAGCCTCAAAAACAGAATGAAAGTAGTTTTCAACCAATAGTTCAGCCTTACAATATTCAAATATCGCAGCATGAACATTCCTGCTTTCCAACTTATGTTTTAAGCGGCTGGCACGTTGTTCGGCTTCTGCGATTGTTGTAGCTTTTTCAACTAATCTGAATTTACCTTGCTCTGTGAGTTCTGTACCTATAAACGCTAAACGTTTATTAACCTCTAATCTGCGGTTATGAAAAATTTCTTCTTTCCCAATATACCGAACAGGTTGCAAAGCATCTTGCACAAATCTTAGTATATGATTTGAACATTGATTTTTATTCTGCCAATCAGCAAATGCAGAATACAGTCTTCTCCATTTTGTGTTTTGAGGGTCAACATCCGGGATGTTTGCGTTCAATAGAATTTGCCCTATTTCCGTACCTGTCAAACCATCCGAAGCATCTCCAATAGTTTTACATAATCCCTCCAACACATGCGCTTCAAACATTGGACGTTTAATACTTGCCATACTTTCTACTTTTCTTCCTCGTAATAGATTTTGTAATACTTCCTACCATCTTTCTCAACACCCTTTTCAATAAGATCTTTATTCCCATGAATATATATGTCGAAATTTCGGTCAAGTTTTAGTACGCTTTTGAAAACACGAGATTGTTTTTTTACAGCTTGGGAAGATATTGGGAAGCTATCTGCTAATTCTACCTCATTTTCCTGTCTGTAAGTTTGATCGAACTTTCTAAACGATTCAATAACATTGTTGTCTCCAAACACTTCCTCTTCAAACTCCTCTTTATTAAATGTCTCATTCTTTTTAAAATAGTCCACAGATCGATTTAAAAAATCAATTTTATCGGCTTTACTCAACTCAAAGTCTTCATCTAATTGCTTTGTTACAAACTGTTTGGCTATTCCTAAAAATTGGTTGGTTTGATGGTATTCATCCTTGATAATGCTCACATTAAGAAACTCATCTTTCCAATATTGTGCTTCGTTTGATTTGCTTGCATTATCAATAATTAAAATTTTATATCCTGTTTCGGCAGTTGTATTGAAAATCAAACAGCCTTTATCCATGCTTTTCAAATCGAATCCAATTTCATGTACAATATTATAATTCGATCTTTGCTTCTTCATCTGAATAAATGGAGAAGGTGTTTCTGATTTGAAAATGCCAAGTACATTAACAACCTCATCTTCTATAATTACATTGTCGAATAGTGAAATATTGAGTTGCCCTTCTTTTATTTTGGGGTGCATTGACTGTTCATAAAGTAATTTTGCTATACTTTGAGAATTTGAGATAAAAGAATTTGGATCTGAAAATATCTGCTTAGCTAAAGTAAACACTTCATTCATCTCAATATTTACTGCATGGGTAAATTTGTAAAGTTCTTCTGTTTTTAAAAGGGATAAGAAATATTTTAAAAGATAGTTTTTCGTGTCCGATGCTAAGAGCGATTCTTCATTAGAAAGAATATATTTTTCATCTCGTAATTTATTTCCAATTTGGTGCGTAATAATTTTCTCTATTTCTACTTGGGTAAAATCTATATTATTCATCTTTTATGTCGTATGTTGTACAGAATGTGGTTGAGATTTCAGTAAATTATATTTTTCCATTTTGAATTTTTCAAATTCTTGTAATAAAAATAACCTCACTTTATCTTTGTTTACTCCTTTATATTCATCTTTAAGATTAACGGTTGAAACATCTATTGAAAATTCAATGTTGCTAAGTCGTTTTTTGAAATATCCGTTGAAGCCAAATTGAACTACGCAGTTCCCTTCAGCGGCATGATAGGAAAAATTGTAAAGAGCTTCAACTGAGGCTAACTCAATATATTTATGATTCTCATTTTCATTAATCAAATAATGTTCATGTAGTGTTTCGCCATTTATTTTTAAAGTATTTACTTTACCCGTCATTAACTTGGCAATTTCAATTGGCATTTCCATAGTTCTATCAGGAGCAATATCCAAATCTGTGGCTCTTTGAAATTCAAAAATTTCAGAACTATCAGTTAGACTTAAAAAAAATTTAATCCTTTCTTCATTTGTGAAATTGCTATACAAGATTCTTTCAACGTCTGTATTTGGTTTAGTATAGTTTTTACTTTTAAACTCATTAACCAAATGCTTAACACCCAAATCCGCAATTGTTTGAGTTTCAGGAGAGGTGTAAATCATTCTTAGATATACCTTGTCATTTTCTTGTACCTTCTCTAAGACAATTTCTCCATCATACTCATTTTTAGTTCTATACCAGCCAGAATTATAATTATTCGTTTGACATCTAAATTGCATTTTCACTTTGTTTGGATTTCCTTCAACCATTGCAAAATTGGTTTGCGAAATAACAGCCTGTCGTGAATCCGCTGTTCTTATAATTTCCTTTAAATCAATCTTGTCAGGAACAACTTTAATGAGATCATCTGTATTATGCCAGGCTAAAGGTCTTGAAAGAATTTTTTGGTTTAATTCTTTTCCTCGAATGTTTTCTTTAATATATTCAAATTCACTCGGAGAAAGTATTGTTGACAATAAAATTGGATATGTATCATTATTCTTTGAATCCTCTAAATAAATTCCACGCAGTCTGAGCAAGTATTTCAATTTTGTGTCGGATAATGACGGATGATTTAAAACGTCCTGAAGAGTTGCTCCAAAAGGGATATGCTTATTTACTTCTAACTTTTCCATAGTACTAACGTAAAATAGGGTTATTATAATTTACTACTTCTAACTGCGAAGTAAAAGAGGCATCATTGAATATTTGCTTAATGTTGTTTACCGTTGGCAAATGTTCAGTTTCTGAATAGTCCGGAAAGCCAATTAATGTCGCTCCTTGTGCATTACAGCCAATATTTTTTGCTATTCCCATGTATTTCATCAAATCATCTCTATCAAAATTGTCGATTGCATTTATAATGATAGTTGTTTCATTCTCCTTTGATGCTCTCAATGGTAATGTACTTGAGTTAATGTACTGAATCGGCATAACTCTCCCGTTTCGTGGATTTCGGTCATCATTATTTAGCCCATTGTTGAAATAAACAAAGTCAATATTGTGTAGACGATATTTCAATTGAGCAAAACAAATCGAATCATATATGAACTCAATCCGTTTATTGTCAACTAAAAAAATGCCGTCGTGATTTACCCCTGTATTTAACTCAATCCGAGATAATCGACTTACTAAATCGTTCTCACCTGTTCCTGAATTGTTCAACCAAAACAAAACACCTCGATCGAAATGTGTGTCAATGTTCTGGTGAAGATTTATTGTGTATTGTTTTAACTCAGACTTTTTAAAGGATTCAATTGCCTTAGCTAATTCAAGATATCGCTCTTTAAATTGTGTTGTTACTTGTGATACAGGATAAGGATCTGTGCTATATTTTGATGAATAGATGACATTTTCAATTGTGCTGCTCACCATAGGATTAACGTAATGAAAATATCCATCTATCCCATTTGTTCTTTTTCTGAACTCGGTATCAATACTATCAATATCATCATTTCTTAAAGGATTTATCCATCCTATAAGGGCTAAAAAATCCGCTACTACTGTTTCGCCTACTTCTCCTACACGTTTTGAATATTCTCCCATAATTTCTATTTAAGTTAAGTCTAAGTTTTTTTTCTTCGATAGTATTTGATTTTCTTCTCTACTATTTTTAGGATTTCAAGTCCATCTTCCTCATTAAGAAGTTGATTAGTGATCTTATCGCTAATGTATCTAACCTTTAGTTCGGACTGGTCAATTTTGAACATTCTTGAAATTCCATCAATGATTTGTTCATTGGCATTTCGTTCATTCTTCTCTATTTTACTCAATGTTGACGTATCAATATTCAATTCCGCTGCGACTTTTCTAAGAGGAAGATTCGCTTTTCCCCTTAATGACCGGACATACTCGCCAAATGATATTCTTTCTAATGTTGACATTGACTTCTTGGACATCATTTGTCCAAAAGTAATAAAATTCTATGATTTGAAAAATATGTATTTCATAGGTATCAATTACTCATAACACTGCCACTCACTGCCAAGTAATTCCACTGAAAGACACATCGTTATTGCGCCTCTTTTTTCCTGACACTTTTGTTCCGAAAGCCCACAGAAAGCGGGAAGTAGAAACAAAATAATTCATTCAGATTATGGAAAGAAGAAAGAAAAAAGTATTGCTGACAGGCGTTGCGTTACTGTCGGCATTTGGTGTGTTCGCACAGGGAAACGGCAATGCTGGCATTCAGGAAGCAACACAAATGGTAACGGGATATTTTGACCCGGCTACCAAATTGATTTATGCCATCGGTGCGGTGGTTGGGTTAATCGGAGGTGTAAAGGTTTACAACAAATTCAGCAGTGGCGACCCGGACACATCGAAAACGGCGGCAAGCTGGTTCGGTGCGTGTATCTTCTTAATCGTTGCAGCAACCATCCTGCGTTCATTCTTCCTTTAATCCAATGCCCTATGAGTAATTACAACATCAACAAAGGCATTGGAAGAACCGTAGAGTTCAAAGGGCTGAAAGCACAATACCTGTTCATCTTCGCAGGTGGCTTGCTCGGCGTGCTTATCCTTGTTATGATTATGTACATGGCAGGCGTAAACTCCTACATCTGCCTGTTCATAGGCGCAGGCGGTGCATCACTGATTGTTTGGAAAACATTCTCATTAAATGGCAAGTACGGCGAACACGGGTTGATGAAGCTGGGCGCAAAGAAAAAGCATCCCAAATACATCATCAGTCGCAAAGCGGTACATCGCAGTTTAAGGTTCACCTCTAAATCCGATGCCGTATGAGAAACACCGCAAAAACTACAACGCTGGAAAGCAAGTTTCCATTACTGGCGGTGGAACACAACTGCGTCATTTCAAAAGATGCAGACATTACCGCCTGCTTTCGGGTACACCTGCCGGAACTGTTTACCGTAGCATCACCGGAGTACGATGCCATACACTCCGCATGGCACAAGGCAATCAAAACCTTACCGGATTACTCCATCATCCACAAACAGGATTGGTTCATCAAGGAAAATTATGCACCGGATATTGCACAGGACGGATTGAGTTTCTTAGCGAAATCCTACCAGCAACATTTCAACGAGCGTCCTTTTCTCAACCATTACTGCTACCTCTTTTTGACGAAGACAACCAAAGAGCGTATGCGGATGCAAAGCAACTTTAGTTCGCTTTGCAAAGGCGTTCTTATCCCGAAAGAAATAAGGGATAAAGAAACCGTCCGCCGATTTATGGAAGCGGTGGCGCAATTCGAGCGCATCATCAACGACAGCGGGTTTGTGAAACTGGAACGGTTGACAGAAGATGACATCATCGGTGCAAATGAAAAACAGGGATTGTTGGAGCAATACCTGACCTTATCACGGACAGCCAATACGCCGTTGCAGGATTTGGCACTCGGTACGGAAGATGTGCGCATCGGTAATAAGCGATTGTGCCTGCACACGCTTTCAGATACAGACGATTTGCCCGGAACAGTATCAGCAAATACACGTTATGAAAAGCTGTCCACCGATAGAAGCGACTGCCTGTTGTCCTTTGCGGCTCCGGTGGGCTTGCTCCTTAGCTGTAACCATATCTACAACCAGTATTTATTTTTGGATAACAGCGATGAGAACCTGCGCAAGTTTGAAAAATCCGCAAGGAATATGCACTCGCTGGCAAGGTATAGCCGTGCAAATCAAATCAACAAAGAGTGGATTGAAAAGTACCTGAACGAAGCCCACAGCTTCGGGCTTTCGTCTATCCGTGCGCACTTCAATGTAATGGCGTGGTCGGATGATGCAAACGAACTCAAACAGCTAAAGAACGATACCGGTAGCGCATTGGCTTTAATGGAGTGCAAGCCTCGCCACAATACCATTGACGTTGCCACGCTGTATTGGGCGGCTATGCCGGGCAATGCGGCCGACTTTCCAAGCGAGGAAAGTTTTTACACGTTCATTGAACCCGCCCTGTGTTTCTTCACCGAAGAAACCAATTATCAAAGTTCACCATCGCCTTTCGGTATCAAGATGGCAGACAGGCTTACGGGTAAGCCTATCCATTTGGATATTTCCGACCTGCCAATGAAAAAAGGCATCATCACGAACCGCAACAAGTTCATCTTGGGGCCATCGGGTTCGGGTAAGTCTTTTTTCACTAACCACATGGTGCGCCAATATTACGAACAGGGCGCACACGTCCTGCTCGTGGACACAGGTAATTCCTATCAGGGCTTATGCGAACTGATTAAAGGAAAGACCAGAGGTGAAGACGGGGTTTACTTTACTTACACCGAAGAGAACCCGATTGCGTTCAATCCCTTTTATACCGATGACGGCGTATTTGACATTGAGAAAAGGGAAAGCATCAAAACCCTCATCCTTACGCTTTGGAAGCGTGATGACGAACCGCCGAAGCGTTCGGAAGAAGTGGCGTTGTCAAACGCCGTGAGCGGTTACATTGACCACATTAAGCAAAACGATGAATACCCATCGTTCAACGATTTCTATGAATATGTAAAGGGTGATTACAAAACGGTACTGGAAGAAAAGCAGGTAAGGGAAAAAGACTTTGACCTCGCCAATTTCCTGAACGTACTGGAACCTTACTACAAGGGCGGCGAATACGATTACCTGTTGAACTCCGATAAGCAACTCGACCTGCTTTCCAAACGTTTTATCGTGTTTGAAATTGATGCGATAAAAGACCACAAAATCCTCTTTCCCGTGGTCACAATCATCATTATGGAAGTGTTCATCAACAAGATGCGCAGGCTCAAAGGTGTGCGTAAGCTGATACTGATTGAAGAAGCGTGGAAAGCGATTGCTAAAGAGGGTATGGCAGAATACATCAAGTATTTGTTTAAGACCGTCCGCAAATTCTTTGGTGAAGCCATCGTGGTTACGCAGGAAGTGGACGACATCATCCAGTCGCCCATCGTGAAAGAAAGTATCATCAACAACTCCGACTGCAAAATCCTGCTTGACCAGCGCAAGTACATGAACAAGTTCGATGACATTCAGGCGATGCTCGGACTTACCGAAAAGGAAAAATCACAAATCCTTTCCATCAACATGAACAACGACCCGTCAAGGCTTTACAAAGAAGTATGGATTGGGCTGGGCGGTACGCATTCCGCAGTTTACGCCACAGAGGTATCGCTCGAAGAATACTTAGCCTACACCACGGAGGAAACCGAAAAAATGGAAGTGATGCAGCTTGCCCATGAACTGGATGGTAACGTGGAGCAAGCCATTAAACGCATTGCCCTCCAAAGACGTGAGAAAGCAAACAGTTACTAATCATTTTAAAAGCAAGAGAAGTGGAAAAGGAGAAAATCACACTGCCCATTGGTGGTAACAAGGCTTTGATATTTGAAGCCGACCCCACCAACAAAGAGGAACAGGATTTTGCAAAACTGTGCAAGGAAGCAGCAGCATCCCAACCTCAAAGCCTGCAAGACTTTTTTACCCGGCTCAATGACCTGCAACAAAAGAAGCCTCCTGAACCAAAAAGGAAAATGGGTCGGAAAATGTAAAGCAGCTTTTCAACAGGAAAAGAAAAAATCAAACAGTTATTAATTTTTAAAAATCAGAAACAATGAAAAAAGCAATGTTACTGGTGTGTACGGCAATTATGCTTGCCGTTGCACCATCCGCTAAAGCACAATTTGTAGTAACTGACCCCGGTAATCTTATCTCCGGCATTCTCAACAGTGCAAACGAAATCGTGCAGACCTCATCCACCGTATCGAATGTGGTTAAGAATTTCAATGAGGTAAAAAAGGTGTATGACCAAGGCAAAGAGTATTACGACAAACTGAAAGCCGTAAACAACCTGGTTAAAGATGCCCGCAAGGTACAGCAGACCGTTTTGCTGGTGGGCGATGTGTCCGAAATGTACGTGAAGAATTTCGGCAAGATGATGAACGACCCCAATTTCACCCCACAGGAATTGACGGCAATTGCTAATGGTTATTCTACGCTTCTGAATGAAAGTACCGAGTTGCTGAAAGAGTTGAAACAAATCGTTACCTCGACCGGGCTTTCCTTAAATGATAAGGAGCGTATGGATATAATCGACAAAGTGTACAAAGAGGTTAAGGACTACCATAACCTTGTACGCTATTACACCAATAAAAATATTTCTGTAAGCATTTTGAGGGCGAAGAAACAGAACAACACCAAGCGTGTGCTGGAACTGTACGGAACCGCAGAACAAAAATATTGGTAAGCTATGGAATGGAATAACCTTCACGAAATGCTGCGCAGCCTGTACGATGAAATGATGCCATTGACGGCAGACATGGCTGCAATAGCCAAAGGAATTGCCGGATTGGGCGCACTGTTCTACGTTGCGCTGAAAGTGTGGCAGGCGTTGAGCCGGGCAGAACCCATAGACGTGTTCCCTTTGCTCCGTCCGTTCGCCATCGGGCTTTGCATTATGTTTTTTCCCACGATGGTTTTAGGAACCATCAATGCGGTAATGTCTCCCGTAGTAAAAGGCACGCACTCCATGCTCGAAGGGCAGGTACTTGACCTGAACAAGCTACAACAGCAAAAAGACCAGTTGGAGCGGGAAGCCATGCTTCGCAATCCCGAAACCGCTTACCTCGTAAGCGACGAGGAATTTGATAAGAAGCTGGACGAATTGGGCTGGTCGCCGTCCGATTTGGCTACCATGACGGGAATGTATCTCGACAGGCAAGCCTATAAAATGGAGAAAGCCATAAAGGAGTGGTTTCGTGACCTGCTGGAGATACTCTTTCAGGCAGCGGCATTGGTCATAGATACGATACGGACGTTCTTCCTCATCGTACTGTCTATATTGGGGCCGATAGCCTTTGCGATAAGCGTTTGGGACGGTTTTCAGTCCACGCTCACGCAATGGCTAACCCGATATATCAGCGTTTATCTGTGGCTGCCCATATCCGATATGTTCAGTTCCATACTGGCGAAAATACAATCGCTCATACTGGAGCGGGATATTGAAATGCTGGCAGACCCTACTTACATCCCCGATACTTCCAATACCGTGTATATCATTTTTATGCTGATAGGCATAGTGGGCTACTTCACTATCCCAACGGTGGCGGGCTGGGTAATACAGGCAGGCGGTGCAGGAAACTTTATGCGTAACGTAAACTCTACGGCTGCAAAAACAGGAAATCTTGCCGGAGCCGGAACGGGAGCCGCAGTGGGCAACATTGGCGGCAGGCTATTGAACAAAAATTAATCATCGTAAAAATGGAATTTAAAACATTAAGAAACATCGAAAACAGTTTTAGACAGATAAGACTGTACGCTATTGTTTTTGCCATTCTCTGCATTGCAGTGGTAGGATATGCCCTTTGGCAGTCCTACCGCTTTGCGGAGTTACAAAGACAAAAGATTTATGTATTGGATAACGGCAAATCATTGATGCTTGCTTTATCACAGGATGCCAGCATTAACCGACCAGTGGAAGCCCGTGAACACGTTAGGCGTTTCCATGAATTGTTTTTTACGCTCGCACCCGATAAGAATGCTATCGAAAGCAATATGAAGCGGGCTTTTAATCTCGCAGATAAATCGGCTTTTGATTACTACAAAGACCTTTCGGAAAAGGGCTATTACAACCGTATCATTTCGGGCAACGTACAACAGCGCATCGAAGTAGATAGTGTCGTCTGCAATTTCGATACCTATCCTTATGCGGTTCGTACCTACGCCAAGCAATTCATCATCCGTTCAAGCAATGTAACCAGGCGCAGCCTTGTTACCTCTTGCTACCTCGTGAACTCCGTCCGTTCGGACAACAATCCGCAGGGCTTCAACATCGAAAAATTTGCCGTGCTGGAAAACAAAGACATGGAGGTTATCGAACGCTAAAACCAATTTTATGGAAGCATTATCAGATTTAAACACGTTCGCCAAAATCCTTACCGACAAAGGATATAACGGCTATTTCCATACGCAGGGGGCATATCCCGGAAAGCTCAAAGATAGCATAGGCGAATACCTCGAAAGTTGTCGTAAAGGAACAGAGGGCGCACCTAAGCCCGTACTGTTGGTTACGGGCTACCTGCAATGGGCAGGTGAAGACAAGCCCCATGTGGAATGCAGTATGTGGGTCAAGTACCTGAACGGAAAATTCTTCCTCTCAAAAATGGAGGTTTCAAGAAAAGACCAATACGGGCAATTATTGAAGCATTCGGAACTCACAAATCTATCAGTGGTTACCGCTCCCAAAGTAAGGGAGGCAATCGCTTTGGTGAGTGATGCGCCTAAGCAAAGAGTTGTTCCCAAAAGCAAAGGTTTCAGGCACTAAAAACAGTCAAGGAATGAAAAAGTTACGAACAAAAATCAGCAAGTGGTTTGACAGGCTCGATGACAGGTGGCGGGAGTTGCCCATAAAAAAACAGCACCGCTATACGCTATTGCTTTTCGCTGGCTATGTGTTGTTGTCCATTATAGTAATAGCAAAAGTCTGCTATGATGTTGGCGCAAGCGATAGCAAGCTGAAAATAGAGCATATCGAAAACCCGCTTATCAAACAAAACAAGTCCCCGGTATCGCCGCAGGACAGTATTTCAAAAATCCTAAAAAATAAGATGTATGAAAGATAATGAAAACAAAAAAGTGAGTATTCTGGTCGAAGATGACGACCTGAATAACCAGCAGGATGCACCGAAAGACGGTGCGCAGAACAAAGCCGAAAAGCTAAAAAAGCCAATCATTTTTGTCCTTATGGGCGTGGTATTTCTCGGCTGTATGTATTTAATCTTCAAACCATCTTCCGACAAGAAAAAGGCGGTAGATATAGGTTTGAATGATGCCGTACCACAGGCTACCGATGCCGGAATGCAATCGGATAAGCAAAAAGCGTATGAACAGGAAATGCTGGAACAGAAAGAACAGGAAAAACGCAATGCGCTTATGTCCCTTTCCGATTACTGGAGCGAAGACAGTGCCGCCGACAAGAAAGCTGCTAATCCGGATGAGGTTAACGAAGACGGATCTGCTTACGGAGGTGGTATGCCTGCTAAGGGCAATCCGGCTTTGAGCAGTTATCGCAATGCCCAAAGTACTTTAGGTTCATTTTACGACAACAACGATTATCAAACGCAGGAACTCCGCAAACAGGTTGATGAACTGAAAGAGAAACTGGCGGAAAAGGATGTACCCGCTACAACGACCGTGCAAGACCAAATGGCATTGATGGAGAAGTCGTACCAAATGGCGGCAAAGTACTTGCCAACAAATACAGTTCCACAATCCAATAAAGTAGATACAACGGTTCCGGTAAAGGGTGGCGGTACGCAAAAAGAACATTTTGTAGCGTTCTCACCTGTGAGGAAAACTGCGGTGTCTGCATTGTACCGTGAGCCGACAGACAGTGCTTTTCTTGCCAACTGGAACGAAACCCGTAACAGGGGATTTTATACAGCCGGAACCAGTAAGCAGGTACAGCAGCCCAAAAACAGCATCAGGGCGATAGTACAGGAAACGCAGACTGTAACCGATGAAAGTGGTGTGCGCTTGCGTTTGATGGAAACTGCGAAAACGCCCGGTCGTACTATTCCGGCGGGAACGGTGCTAACAGCAAATGCAAAGTTTGCAGGCGGTAGGTTACAGTTGAAAATAACGTCCATTGAATTTGAGGGCAATATTATCCCTATGGAAATAACCGTGTACGATTTGGACGGACAACAAGGCTTATATGTGCCTTATTCGCCTGAAGTAAATGCCTTAACGGAAATAGCCTCCAACATGAGCCAGACGTCCGGCACGTCCATTATGATGACCCGCTCTGCAGGGCAGCAGGCGGCAGGCGACCTTTCCCGTGGCGTGGTGCAGGGTATATCGGGCTACTTCTCTAAAAAACTAAGAACACCGAAAGTTACCGTTAAAGCCGGTCATCAACTTTTCCTTGTTTCAAAAAACTAATGTTCAACACTAAAAATCAGCAATAAAATGAAAGCAATATTTAAAAGTCTTTTGGCAATGGCTTGTTTAATAGCCTTTACTGCCAATACCAATGCGCAGCAGGTTGCATCTAATACAAGCAAATTAAGCATGGGTAAAGTAGAACCTTACGAAATGCAGGTAACGTACAATAAGACCTCCCATTTGATTTTTCCGGCAGCCATCCGGTATGTGGATTTGGGCAGTGAATACCTGATTGCAGGTAAGGCAGATGATGCCGAAAACGTGCTGCGTATAAAGGCTACCGTTAAAGATTTTAAAGAAGAAACCAATTTTTCTGTAATTACCGATGATGGTCGTTTCTACAACTTCAATGTTTTTTACAGTGCTTATCCAACCACCCTGAATTATGATTTACTGACGATGCAAAAAGCATCAGACAGGGAAAACGGTAACGATGTGCTGTTTGAGGAATTGGGGAGCAATTCGCCATCGCTGGCCGGGTTGCTCATGGAAACCATTTATAAAAAGGACAAAAGGATTGTAAAGCATATAGCCTCCAAAAGTTACGGCGTACAGTTTCTACTGAAAGGCATCTATGTACACAACGGCAAATTTTATTTTCATACAGAGTTGCGCAATACAAGCAACGTTCCGTTTGCTATTGACTTTGTGAATTTCAAAGTAGTAGATAAGAAAGTGGCGAAGCGTACCGTAGTGCAGGAAAAGCCAATGACCCCGTTGCGTATGTATAAACCGCTTACCGAAATTGCGGGCAATACGACTGACCAAAACGTCTTCCTACTCGACCAGTTCACCATTACCGATGATAAGGTATTGGTAATTGAAATCTTTGAAAAGAATGGCGGCAGGCAGCAAGCCTTACAGGTCGAAAATTCCGACCTCGTACACGCCAAGCTGGTAAACGCTATGCACCTAAAGATTAAGTAACCAAAACAGAAAAAACAATGACAAAATACATTTTTGCTGTAATGCTTGCGGTGTTGAGCATTACAGCAACGCAAGCACAACGAATGACACCCGGACAAAAAGGACTGGAAGTAAACGCCGGATTGTTATCTAAGAAAGTAAAGGATAATTACTTTTTGAATTTGACCCTTACTGTAAATAGCAGAGCTGGAAACTATTGGATTTGGGGTGCAGAATATACCCACCAATTTGCCGATTACAGGACTGTACAAATACCTCTTGAAACCTATACGGGTGAAATGGGGTACAGCCTCCAGCTTTTAGGCGATGCAAGAAAGACTACAAACCTTAATGCGGGGCTTACTGCTGTTGCCGGGTACGAAACCATTAACCGGAGTGATGCAACGCTCTATGATGGCTCTAAAGTCCTCGACAAAGACAATTTTATTTACGGAGCCGGAGGGCGTTTGTCTTTGGAAACATACCTGTCCGACAGGTTTGTGCTGCTCCTGCAAGGTCGTACCAAAGTATTATGGGGTACAGATTTAAAACAGTTCCGCCCATCAGCAGGCATTGGGCTAAGGTTTAACTTTTAAAAAGAATAACAATGAAACGATTTTTGAATAGAAATAAATTTTTGTGGCTGCTTCTCCTGGTCTTTACAAGTGCCGCCGTGTTATCGTCCTGTAATAAGGAGGAACTCGACATACAGCAGAACTATCCGTTTGAGGTCAAAGTGATGCCAGTTCCGGGAGATGTGGCAAACGGGCAGACTGTTGAAATAAGGTTTACCATTGAACGGAGTGGTAATTTCAACGATGCAAAATACTTTATCCGCTATTTCCAATATGACGGGCAAGGCGCATTGCGATATTACAGCGAACCGCCGTATATGCCTAATGATTTGTACCAATTGCCAGCGACACAGTTCCGGCTGTATTACACCTCACAATCTGCCGTATCGCAGTCGTTTGATGTATGGATAAGCGACAATTTCGGGAACGAAAAGCAGATAAGTTTTCAATTTAATAATAAAGACTAAGCGAACGGCTATACCAATCGGAAAATAGAAGTCGTCTGACCTAAAAAGTCGGACGACTTTTTTATTGCAGTTCTTAATTTGTGCCGTTATAAGCTGTGACTGCTAAAATATTCTGCTGCTATTTCACTAATTCCAACACTGACATATTTCCTGTCTTTGCTCAATGCTTTTACGGCGGTTATTATCTCATCAGGGTCGGCGAATTTCAATATATAGCCCGATACACCAGCTTTCAGCATAGTTCTAACACTTTCCTCTGCATCATCGGTACTTGATATTAATAGCTTTAAATCGGGATGTTTTTCGAGTAACAATTTTGCTGCCGCAAAATCTTCTTCGACGATGCACACATCGGGCAGCTCGCCGTCTTCATCTATTTTCATTAATGCTTTTTCGCTGTCACTCACTTGAAATTGTACAATATAGCCAGCATTTTCAAGTTGATTTATGGAAGTATATCCCAGATGTTCGTTGTTATCTATAATGGCTATGCGAATTGCTTTTTCATTACTGTTCATAATCTTGCAATATTATTTGTTACGTTTAATCCGTCCCCACCAGCTTTTATTTGTAGATGGAGGGGTTGGCTTTGTCCTTTCTTCTTTTTGTATATCTCTGATTTCATGAGCGGTCAGCCAATCATGAAAATGTTGGACATCATTGGGGCAAAAGTGTACTATCTTCCCGTTTTTAAGTGATATGGTAAAAATGCCACTGGCAACTGCAAAAGCCGATAATTCGGAGGCAGAAAATTGAAAGGCAAGGTAGGTATTGTTTGCAGTGTCCATAATATCCGTTTTAGTATTGGAAGCCTGCAACAAAAAGAGGCGCAGGCAACCACACTTACCGATACTAAGGCACTGGTACGCCTAATCCCGAATAAGCGAGCGCCCACGCCATAGCATGAGCGTTCTTACTTATTATCTCGGGATTTTTAAAAATTACCAGTTTTTAGTATCGAGATTTAAAGCAAAAACACTTTAAATTTTTTATATCTTCAATAGCAAATATACTAAAAAATCACCCCTATTTAAGTATAGATGTAATTAATACGATTATTAGACTTCCCATAGCCAATTTCCTGTAATTAAATTTTTAATTTTGCACTATGAGTGATTTGCAACAGATAACAGAATTTAAGTCATCGCCTGAATTAGTGGAGCAACTGTATAAGCACAGTATACAAAAGACTTATAAAGCGGGTGATATTATTTTAAACGAAAATGCACACATTCGTTCTATTCCGATTGTAGCGAAAGGAACTTTAAAAGTGATCCGAACAGAAGAAGATGGAAAAGAAATTTTGCTGTACTATATTAAAGCGGGTGAAAGTTGTATTATGTCTTTTTTGGGTGGACTGCACAACGAAATAAGCAAAGTAAGAGCCGAGGTGGAAGAAGATGCTGAAATTCTGTTTTTGCCTGTTGATAAAGTATCATTATTTATCAAAGAATATCCCCAATGGTTGGATTATATTTTCCGTTTATACCACAAACGGTTTGAAGAGTTATTGGAAATCGTAAATGCCATTTCCTTTAAAAAAGTGGACGAAAGAATGCTGAATTTGCTGGATAAAAAAGTAGCACTTACAGGAAACAAAACACTGAACATTACCCACGAACAAGTAGCCTCCGAATTGGGAACAGCAAGAGCAGTTGTTTCCCGCCTGCTAAAACAGTTGGAAGAAAACGGAAAAGTAAAATTGGGCAGAAACAAAATAACCCTTATGTGACCAAAGTAGCTGTACAGTTTTTGGAGTTGGTGCATTTTTGCAGCAGAAATTTCAGAAACTTATGGATATAGCAGGTTATTTAGCATCAATTTTAATAGGTATTTCATTAGGGCTAATCGGGGGTGGCGGCAGCATTCTTACCGTTCCTGTTTTAGTCTATTTATTTCATATAGATGCAGTTTTAGCAACCGCCTATTCTCTTTTCATTGTTGGAACTACCAGCGTTGTAGGCTCATTCTCTTATTTCAAAAAAGGGTTGGTTAACTTTAGAACGGCTGTTGCATTTGGCATCCCGTCTATTATAGCCGTTTTTTTAACAAGGGCTTTTATTGTTCCCGCCATACCGCAGGAAATTTTTAGCATCGGCAGTTTTATCATTACCAAAAACATTTTCTTGATGTTGCTTTTTGCTGTATTGATGTTTTTTGCGTCTTACAGTATGATAAAAAAGTGTAAAGGAGAAGATTGCCTGCCTTCCAAAACAGCCCCTAAGCGCACTTCATTAGTTATTATCCAAGGATTATTTGTGGGTATAGTTACCGGGCTTATCGGTGCAGGTGGCGGTTTTTTAATAATCCCTGCCCTGGTTAATCTGCTACATTTAGATATTAAGAAAGCAATCGGAACCTCACTGGTCATTATTGCGGTCAATTCACTTTTTGGATTTGCTGTATCGGCTACACATCTAACGGTTGAATGGATTTTTCTTCTCAAAATTTTGGCACTGGCTATTATCGGGGTGCTGATAGGAAGCTTTATCTCTAAAAAAATTGATGGTAAAAAATTGAAACCTGCTTTCGGTTGGTTTGTGCTGTCAATGGGTATTTACATTATGATCAAAGAAATCATTGTGAAATAAAATCCCTTATGTGACTAAAGTAGCTGTACAGGAAAATCAATCTTCAGAAATTTGTAACAAATAATATAACCCACTACAGCGGGCAATGTCAACTGTCCTTTTTCAATTCAAAAATTATGTCACAAACACATTTTTACGAAGTAAACATCAAATGGAAAGATGGCAGAACAGGCGAACTGTCATCGCCGGTATTAAACAAAACTATTGAATGCGCTACACCACCGGAATTTCCTAATGGCGTTCCCGGTGTATGGTCGCCAGAACATCTTTTTGTAGCAGCTATTAACAGTTGCTATATGGCAACCTTCCTGGCAATTGCTTCTAATTTTAAAGTAGAAATCGAAAACTTTAGTTGTAAAACAATTGCCAGATTGGAAATGGTAGAAGGAAAATACCTCATCACGCAGGCAGAAATGTTTCCGGTAATAAAATTGATTAATCCCGGAACCGATATGGATAAGGCCATGCGTGTTGCCGAAAAAGCAAAAGCTGGCTGTTTAGTAACCAACTCAATGAAAACAGAAATTACATTAACGCCTGAAATTGCCTAATGTGACAAAAGTAGCTGTACCGAAAAACCAATATTCGGAAATTCGCAGTATCAAATCATAAACAAGAAAAATTTGGATAATGAAAATAGAACAAATTTATACAGGCTGCCTGGCACAAGGTGCATATTATATTACTTCCAATGGTGAAGCTGCCATTATTGACCCATTACGTGAAACGCAACCGTATTTAGACCGTTTGGAAAAAGATGATGTGAAGCTCAAATACATTTTTGAAACGCATTTTCACGCTGATTTTGTAAGCGGACACGTTGATCTGAGTAAAAAAACAAATGCATCAATTGTTTACGGGCCTACGGCAAAGCCAGAGTTTGAAGCCATCGTAGCAGAAGACAATCAGATTTTTGAATTGGGCAACGTGAAAATTAAAGTATTGCATACCCCGGGGCATACAATGGAAAGCTCCTGTTTTTTGTTGATTGACGAAAATGGCAATGAAACAGCATTGTTTAGTGGCGATACACTTTTTCTTGGCGATGTAGGCAGACCGGATCTGGCACAAAAGGCGGCAAACCTCACACAGGAAGAATTGGCAGGTTTGCTTTATGACAGTTTGTATCATAAGATTTTACCACTATCGGATGATATCACTGTTTATCCGGCACACGGTGCAGGTTCGGCTTGCGGAAAAAATATGATGAAAGAAACGGTTGATAGCCTTGGTAATCAGAAAAGTATCAACTATGCGCTAAACCAGCCGGATAAAGAAAGTTTTATCAAAGCCGTTACTGATGGATTATTACCACCACCTGCTTATTTCGGTATGAACGTAGCCATGAATAAAAAAGGTTATGACAGTTTTGAAGAAGTGTTGAGCCACGGAATGAAAGCACTCTCGGCAGAAGAATTTGAAGCGGCGGCAGAAAATACAGGAGCATTGATTTTAGACACACGAAGCGATAAGGATTTTGCCAAAGGCTTTATTCCGAAATCTATCAATATAGGTTTGAAAGGCGATTTTGCACCTTGGGTGGGTGCGATGATTGTTGACGTGAAACAACCGATTTTGTTGGTTACCGACAACGGTACGGAAGAAGAAGCCGTAACACGATTGAGCCGTGTTGGTTTTGACAATGTACTGGGACATTTAAAAGATGGTTTTGAAACCTGGATAAAAGCAGCAAAAGAAACTGACATCATAAATCGGATTACGGCCGACCAATTTTCAAAAGATTATTATGACAACAGCAAGGTCATTGATGTTCGCAAAGAAAGCGAATATACGGCAGAGCACGTTGAAGATGCTTACAGCAAACCATTGGCATATATCAATGATTGGGTTAAAGAACTCAACCCGAAAGAGCATTTTTACCTGCATTGTGCAGGCGGCTACCGCAGTATGATAGCTGCGAGTATTTTACAGGCAAGAGGATACAGAAACTTTACGGAAGTAGAGGGTGGTTTTAACGCCATTGCACAGACCAGTATTCCTAAAACCGATTTTGTATGTCAAAGTAAAATGTTGAGCTAATTTATATCACCATAACAACAATAGCAATGTTTGGAATTTTCAAAAATATGTTCTCGTCAACAGACAATACCCAACTATCAGAAGCGATAAAAGAAGGTGCTTTTTTAGTGGATGTTCGCACACCTGCCGAATTTTCGACAGGTAGTGTAAAAGGTGCGGTAAACATACCGCTGGATAAAGTTCAAAGTCAGTTATCCAAATTCAAAAACAAAAAAAGCATCATTGTATTTTGCCGTAGCGGAAACCGCAGCAGCCAGTCAAAAAGTATTCTGGAAAGAAAAGGCATTCAAAATGTAATCAATGGCGGAACCTGGCACAACGTAAATAACTTAGTAAACAACAAATAGATCAGATATGAAAAAGAATATGGGAACAATAGACAAAGCAATTCGCATACTCATTGCGATTGTGATAGGTGTTTTATATTTCACAAATACCATTTCCGGTATAATGGCAATCATCTTGGGTATTTTAGCCATAGCATTTGTGCTTACTTCATTTATGAGCTTTTGCCCTTTATACCTGCCGTTTGGCATCAATACCCTTAAAAAGAAAGAGAAATGAAAAAACATTTTGAAAACTGGAGCTTTATGCGAGTACTGCGGTTAGCATTGGGCATCCTTATTATCGTGCAAAGCGTTATTGCAAAAGATTGGCTTTTTATGGGAGCAGGTATTTTGTTTTCACTGATGCCAATATTGAATATCGGTTGTTGTGGCACATCGGGGTGCACTACGCCTGTTTCAAAAAGCAACAAGAAAGTGGAAGAGGTAAGCTATGAAGAAGTTCGCTAAAAATAATCTGCTCACAATAGTTGGCGTATTTGCAGGGGCATTGGCAGGTTATCTCTATTGGAAAACGGTCGGTTGCAATTCGGGGCAATGTGCTATTACTTCAAATCCTATTAACAGTAGCTTATACGGTTCAGTTATGGGTGGCCTTCTATTCTCAATGTTTCAAAAAAGCAGAAAAAAAACAGCATGACATTTCAGGAAATAATAAATCAGGACAAACCTGTATTGGTGGACTTTTTTGCCACTTGGTGTGGCCCCTGCAAAATGATGTCGCCAATATTGGAAGACGTAAAGCAACGTGTTGGCGAAAATGCAAACATCATAAAAATTGATGTAGACAAAAACCCTCAAGCTGCATCAGCTTATCAGGTACGTGGCGTACCCACGCTTATCTTATTTAAAAACGGGAAACCGCTTTGGCGACAATCGAGCGTTGTGCCCGCAAACGAGTTAGAAAGACTGATTATAGCAAATACATAAACTAAGAATGATAGAATATTTAAAACAGCCCTGGGCTTGGTATATAGCAGGCCCATTAATCGGCTTAACTGTTCCTGCATTGATGATTTTAGGAAATAAATCCTTTGGTATCAGCTCATCTCTACGACACATTTGTGCCTCGTGCGTGCCTGCCAACATTCTGTTTTTTAAATATGACTGGAAAAAAGAAATATGGAATTTACTCTTTGTATTCGGTATATTTCTGGGCGGAGCATTGGCAGTTAGCCTTTTGGCTAATCCCAATCCGGTTGAGGTTAGTCCTAAATTAGCACAAGATTTAGCAGGTTATGGCATTACCCATTTTAATAATCTGGTTCCACAAGACATTATGAGCTGGCAATCGCTGTTTACATTAAGAGGCTTTATAATGATGGTAGGCGGTGGCTTTTTAGTAGGTTTCGGAACTCGCTATGCAGGTGGCTGTACCAGCGGACACGCTATTATGGGATTGTCCAATTTACAACTGCCGTCCCTGATTGCTACCATTAGCTTTATGATGGGCGGTTTCATTATGGCGAACCTGATTTTGCCTTTTATTCTTTCACTTTAAGTAAAACAGAAATTAACTAAAACAAAAATGCAGCAACATATAGATACAGAAAAAGATTTAGCACAAAGAGAGCTGGACGCAATGTGCGTAAATGAAAGCCATTTACAGCACAAATGGTATCATAATTTGAAATACTTAGTTGTCGGAATTTTATTTGGCATTGTGTTCGTAAAAGCCGAAGTCATTAGCTGGTTTCGTATTCAGGAAATGTTTCGTTTGCAATCGTTTCATATGTATGGAATAATAGGAAGTGCCGTTGTAACAGGAATGATTTCCGTTTTTCTGATTAAAAAATTCAACATCAAAACCATTTATGGAGAGCCGATTAAAATTGCACCCAAAGAGTTTAATAAAGGGCAAATCTACGGTGGTTTAATTTTTGGTTTTGGTTGGGCAATTACCGGGGCCTGTCCCGGGCCGTTGTTTGCTCAAATTGGAACAGGGGCAACCGTCATTGCCGTTACGCTTCTGAGTGCTGTTGCAGGGACTTGGGTTTACGGCTATTTCAGAGAAAAGTTGCCGCATTAAATATTGTTATGGGTTAGTTTAAGAAATTGTTGCTAACAACAATAATGTAGGTCTTATTGGGCTTAATCTTGAATACAAAGCTTTACCCAATTTGAAATTTGATATATCTATGTTAGCCGAATATCCTTAACAGCACCACAAGGCTGTACGAAAACAATATCTCTGAACGTTATTCAATCAAATAGAAAATTAGAGACAATATAATGATACATAATTTGCTTGCAGGATTGCCCAAAATACACATTTTTAAAGCTGAAATGCTTTTTATATGGCTATAAACTTATTAGAAAAACAGTTTTGTAAGTTTGCAATAAAAAAAATTTATAAATGTTTAGACATAAGGGTAAAGGTCGGACTTATGCACATAATCTAAAATTAGCTTCCATATTATCAGGCGTTGCTGGCATCGTAAATATTACGGGTGTTTTAGAATTGCATACATTAACAACCAACGTAACAGGACATTTCGCTTATTTTTCTGAAGAACTTATTTTAAGAAATAACAAAATGGCTCTTGCATATTTATTTTACATTCTTTTTTTCTTATTTGGTGCTTTCGTTTCAAGCCTGATTATGGAATTGGTATCAAAATATAAACCACAAACTTCTTATGTGATACCTATATTGATTGAAGTATTCATATTTTTAGCAATTAGTACTTCAGTATTTTTTGTACCAAACGAATATCCCAAATTTTCGATTATATTATCGTCTGCTCTGCTTTTTGCTATGGGATTACAGAATGCATTAGTGACGAGGGTATCTCAATCGGTAGTAAGAACTACGCATTTAACAGGATTGTTTACTGACCTCGGAATTGAACTCTCACAGTTGTTCTTTTATAAAGACCGACCAGCAAAGATGCAGTTAAATAAAAGCATCTTCTTGAAGTTAGCTATTATTAGCTGTTTCTTTTTAGGATGTATCATAGGGGGGCTGGTTTATACGAATTTCAAGTTGCAAACTCTTTTACTCCCGGTGGGATTATTATTTTTTGCGCTGTGGTATGATCGCTTACTCTTTCGATATTATCATCTGAAAAGGAAATTTAGAAATCATCACTAACCACATTTTATTTTATATAATGCTTTTCCAATATCGTTACCAAATCTGATTGTTTATAGATTAATTTGCCTCCTATTTGTATATACGGCAAAATTTGGTCATCACGGTATTGTTGTAAAGTTCGTTTACTGATATGCAGCAGTTTGCAAATATCATCCCCTGACAAATAAATTTCTCCGTTCATTACCGGGCGAAAGTTCTCCAGTATCATTTCCGTTTGGATACGGAGCTGCTCAAACTTTCTTTTATAGTTTGCTATTTCTTCGGCATCGGTATCAAAAAGTTCCATACTCATTTGTTTTGTGTGTGGTATCAGGAGCAAGCAAACGCTGTACATCCGAAAGTTTGTAATAATTTTTTCGGTTCAATTTTGAAAAAGACAAAATCCCTTTGTCTTTGTATGATTGCAGGGTGCGTTTGGTTATGCCAAGCATGAGGCACACCTCCTGATTGTCCAGCCATCTTTCTTCGTTGAAAATGCCTACATAGGCTTTGCTCGCATCTGTGGTACGCTGTAACAGTTCATCCAGCTCTGTGGTCAGTTCTTTAAGAACTGATTTCGGTATTGCTATCACTTCCATAATCTTTTCCTCACTTTTTCATGTTAGGAAAGGAAATTAGGAAAGGTTTTAAGGTGTCTTATAAATGTGGGCGTGTTTGGCGTTGAGTGGTAAGGTTTGGCACAAAAAAATGGTACAAGCCTGTAAAGACCTATACCATTGAATAAAGTAAGTTGTTGATTATCGTGGCTTCTGTACCTCCGTGTTTTTGGTTGCTATTTCCTTCTTCTCTCTTGAATATACCCATAGCGACAATAGCCCGAAAATAATCAAAGCATAAGCTATCCATTTGCCCACACGTTCGATGAACTTTATAGCTAATGATTTTTCATAGCTTGAAAATCCTTCGGCTCCGGTAGGGCTTCGCCTGTAAAATTTCCTGCGGTTAATCCAATAACGTAACGCCAAGCCTGCTACCAAAAATATTATTCCTATGACTAATGATGATACCATAATTCTACCATTTAATTTAACAAAAACTATCCAATCCGTTATAAACAAAAATACAAAATATAAATGTGGGTGACTGCAAGGAACGACCTAAGTGTTACAAGACTGTTTTACTTTTAATGCTAACAGTTTCTCATGCATATCAGCCCAATATGCCTGCCGCTCCTTGTCACTTTCTACTGGAGGGTTGTGTTGATACGTTTTATACCAACTTGCCTGCTGAATAGCTTTTTTAAGATTGGTAACTTCAATGCATTGTCCGTTTTTATCTCTTACTTTCATCGTTGTTCAGTTTAAAAAGCAACCGCCATTGCAGACGGTCGCCCGTAGTTTTTAATTATCGTTTGGGATTATTTTTAATAGCTTCTCACTTCCAAAAAGCAAGTGTATCGCCTGTGTTAAATCAGGGTTGCAATCTTCGCTGTCTGCATACTCAATAAGACAGTGTACAGTAAACAATGAGTTGTGTCCGTCAAAGAAATGGTCTGCAAACCAATTTGGGCGTTTCCATAGTTGGCGGTCGTTTTTCTCAATTGTCTTGTGTGCATTTTCTACAAGTCTGTACCAAAATTCTGCGGTGAAAAACCCTTTTTGATGCCAGCCCTCACGAAAGGCAGTTTCATTTTGCAGAAAGTAACCGCATTGCTTTTCTATTGCGTTTTGAATGCCCTGTAACGCTTCGGGAAACAGTTTGCTTAGTAACGTTCCTTTATCCAGATTGTCCATTTTGTTTAATGCTTTCATATATGTATATTTTTTAAAGCGACCGCCTGCAAAGGCGGTCGCCTGTGATTGATTAATTAAAACTGAAAATATCTGCCCCGTTTTGTGCAAAGGCTGTGCATAAGTCAAAAGCCTTTTGTGTTTTTAGTTGTGCTGTTCCACCCATTACAATGCTTTCCAGCTTCGCTTCCCCACTCTTGTAATTGCGTACATTTTGGTAGTAACCTGTAACGGCGTTATATGCTCCGAACAATGTACCTTTGGTTGTGTCCATTTGTTGTGTGTCGCTAATCATGGCGTACGCAAAAGCATCTTCAACAGTGTTTTTAAACACAGTGGAAATTTCATCGTAGTTACCTTTTTCTAAGTGAGTTAAGGTTTCTTTGTTAGGGCATAATGCCAACTCGATTAGCTTTCTTATTTCTCTGTCCGTTACCCTTACTTTAGCCCATGTGTTGAAAATATCTTGCAACTGGTTGCTTAGAGTGTTAGCCAGCCCCATAACCTTGTGAGCATTTTCTAACCGCTGTTTAGCTCCTGCGGTGTGTTTAATGCGTACAACGTTACTCATGTTGCGAAGTGAAGCATTTAAGGTATTTTGGCAAACGATGCGGATAGGGGTAAATGCTGCGGTAATACTTCCGCTACCGTCATGGCTTGTTGTTAAGAAGATGTATTTTTCTGTAACATCATCACCGTTTCCTACACGGATGTAGTCAGGCAACTTTGCAGTGATAAATATGCGTTCTCCATTACCTAATGCTCCGGCTGTTTCATACAATATGCCATCGCCTCCACCTATAATTGCGTCAAAGAAAGCAAAGGCTTCACGGTTCTGTACGATATGGTAATCCTTGCCCACTACACCCAATACGGCATTGTTGTCGCTTCGGATATTGGCAAAGTAGTTCGGTACGTGGAGTTGATTGTCTGTTATTTCGATACCCTGTGCAGTTTCTATGATGTTTGAGCCGGTGGTGTACAGTGGACTTTTTACTACTTCATAATCCAGCCCTGCGTGTTTTATTGCTTCCTCGCTTGTGGGGTAGTCTTGTACGATTTGTCCTAATCCATGCCATGCTTTTTCTTTTACGCTAAAGAATGAATAACGTCCTGTTCTGTTGTTGAAATTTAGATTGTGTGCCATGATTTTTATTTTTTAATGATTGTTTTGAATTGATTTTTTTTGATTTATTCGGTAATGAGAGGAGGTGCTGTTTCGTTTCCCTATTACCATTTCCAATGCTGTTAATCTTCATACCTGACATTTTTTTTATTCGTCTAAAGAGCCGGAGTATGCTATGTTTCGTTTCACGAGCAGAAAAAGGTTAGTGTTTAGCCGACACAAGGTTTTGGAAAATAAATACTACCCAAAGGGTGGAGATTTTTTTCCAAACTTGCATGACCTTTTGGCGGCGTTAAGAACACGGAAATACCTTTGCTCTTGAAACGGAACAAAACGGCATACTGGCTCTTTGAATAAAAAACCGTGGAAGCAATGAAGATGGCATTGGCAATGGTTCCAGGTGGATGAAAATTCTACTTCCAATTCACAGAATATTCAAACACTGTTTTTCAATGCGTGGTTGTGAAAGCCACATAAAGGGTATTGAAAAATAATTGTGTGGGCTTATGCAGGGTTATTTTTCAATAGGCTTTATCCGAACACCCAACAAAGTTCTTTTAAGTGAAAAGATATGTGTGGAGGGCATTAAATGTGCTTTGGGGTCAGATATGGAAACAAAAAAAGCAGGACGGTAAAATCCTGCTCTTTCATTACGTTACAAACTCTTGCTATATGGCAATTTCCAATTCCTCTTTATCCATAACAATTACAGCATTAGAAATAATTTCCTCCTGCGAAACAGGCTCCGTTTGCATGGCACTAAATGAAACCTCCATTGCCTTTAGGTTTCTTGCAACAATGTCCATATCCATACCTACTTTTTCGTTAAGTATCTTGGCATAGATTTGAGTAGTGGTAATGTTTGTATGCCCCATCATCTTTTGTACGCTTTCAAGTGATGCACCTGCTGTCAGTATCATAGTGGCAAACGTGTGTCGGGCTGTATGGAAAGTAACTTTTTGTTCTGTTACAACTCCTGCGGCTTCCGTGATTTTAAGTACATGAGCATTGCAGGTAGCGTTTGACGGAATAGGGAACACAAACTCGTCCTTAGTTGTACCCAAATACTTTTCAATGATTTTCTTGGGTATTTCCAATAACCTCACATTGGAAGAAACATCGGTTTTCTTTCTGCGGCTGATAATCCATTGGTGTCCGTCAAAGAAATTCTGAATATTGCTCCGTTTCAGTTTTTTGATGTCTGCATAAGAAAGCCCGGTAAAGCAACTGAAAATAAACAGGTCACGTACAAGTTCATACTTTGGTTTGGGAAGACTGCAAAGCATAATCTTTTCTACATCCTCTTTCAGTAAGAACCCCCTGTCGGTTTCTTTCATGGTAATTTCGTAATCCTCGAAAGGGTTATTGCGTATCATACCCTTTTTCATTGCCAGCTCTACCATTCGCAATACAGGCATCGTATAAACCCAAACTGTATTGTGGGTGCATTCCTTGTCTATACGCAGGTAAAAATCAAACTCACGGATAAAGTCAGAGGTAAGCTCTTTGAAAGCCATGTCTGTTCTTAAATAGCGTAGCTGGATAAATTCGGAAAGATGGTTGTACACGACTTTATATTTGTCGTAGGTGCTTTGGGAACGTTCCTTTTTAGCAACCATCTTGGCAAAATCATCGTTGTGGGCTTGGAATACTTTTAGAATAGCTTCTTCCATAACGCCCACGCCTAAAAATGCCAGCTTCAATTTCTGTGCAGAAGCAAAGCCATCGTATTTGAGCAATTCCTCGTAATGCTTGTCAATTCGCAGGCGTACATCATCTAATTTCTTATTGGTGCTTTGTGCTTGGGTACTTTTCCCCAATACACGCCCATGTTTCAAATCCCAATTATCAGGGTGGATTTCCAGCTTGGTGCTGAAAGATGCGGGCTTTCCATCAATTGTGATGCGCCCCATAATAGCAACTGCTCCGTTCTTCTTAGGCTCGTTTTTCTTTAGGTAGAAAAGTAGCTTAAACGTTGACCTTTTCGACTGTTCCATAACTCAATTGTTTAATGTTTAAAATTAAATTTCAATGAGTTACAAGGGAAGATGAAAAGAAGTGCAAAAGACTGAAATATAATCTGTTATATCAGTCGGGGTTGGGCGGTAACCAGTAACGATTTAGTAACCTAACCCTGTCTTTTTAAGCCCAAAAACTAAAGTACAGAGACTTCCAACTTTAGCCCCGAGTTTCATAAACTACTGTGTTTGAACGGACTTCGCCGTTTTGCTTATTTTTGCTTTTATCTAATCTTTTTTTATGAAAATAGTCTGATTCTTTTTGATATAAGCCAAATAACTGTTACCTTTGCCGCCCAAATTAGTTCTTTAGGAATTTGTTCCGTGTAAGCGGAATTTGGAAGTTTGGGTAATTGCCCGAACGTTATCAC